>CAACVD010000571.1_pt2 | contig 16899 bp, 22 predicted proteins | sample 2381771 | NCBI WGS metagenome assembly CAACVD01 (sample SAMEA5211965, study PRJEB30684) | marine metagenome | biome: Marine; feature: Epipelagic; material: Water | collected 2015-10-15 | depth 15 m | reverse complement strand
TAAAGAAGAAAGAAAAGAAAATGAATAAAACACCTGAATTAATTAAATATATGCTCTTAATGGGCTTGGGCCTAATAATGGTAAGTATAACAGGTTTAAGCCTTGTAATAATAACCTAAGAAAGGAAAGAAAATGAAACAATATAACGTAGAAATAGCAGAGGTCTTTGAAATTGCTTACGTAATGAACATACACGTTGAAGCACCGGATGAAGACACCGCTGAAGCTAAAGCCCTTGAAATAGCTGACAGCAGAAGAGCTAATGCACACGAACAAAACAGAGGTATGCTTGAAAGGGAAATCGAAGTAGAAGAAGTCTAACTGAAGAGCCCTCAATGGGCGAAACCCGGGAACTTTCTCGGGTCTTAGACAGTATAAGATAGTAAGTTATTTGACAATTAAAAGAAAGTAGGAACACTATGAGAATAGCAAACAGAAACGCACGTGAATACGTGCAAAGGAACGAACCTTTCCAAGGTTCAAATATGTTTGGCTTGTTTGATGATGATGACGAAGGCAGCAATACGCCTTATGTTGTCTACTCTTACGGGTACCATTTCCCGATGTTTATCTATTTAGGTAATACTTGGTATGAAAACTCGGATAAATACTCAACAAGCACATCGAAACAGCAAACACAAGCACACCCACAGATGGACACAATCAAGATGACTACAAAAGAAATGAAGGAACTGCTAAAAAAGAACCTAAATGAAAGATTAGCATAGGTTATAGGGTGTAAGGTCCTGAGCAAGACCAAAAACTGCTCCCTTTCTCTAAACTATTTTTTATAGACCATTCACGTAAGTAGTAATCATTACTATTAATTCACGTAGATAGTTCACGTAAGTAGTTTTATACAGAACATTCACGTAGCTATTTGGGATTTCTTGCTTTGTATTGTTTCGGCGTCTTCTTCTGCTCGTCTTGTGTAATATAGTATAGTTTCATAAATATCTGCTCTAGTCATTGTTTTTCCTTTCCTTTGGGGGGGCCTTTCGACCCCCCTATTATTATTATTGGTTATCGGTTTCCTCATAAGCACTAACAGCTTGGGAAACAATCTTATCAATATGCTGAGCAACAAGGTCTCGCAAGGCATCACCAATTTCTTGAAAAGCCTCTCTCTTGACCTTGTCCACATCAAACCCTTCAAGGTTGTCAAGGTGTACTTTCATATCCTCAAGCTCATCATCTAGGTCGTTAATCGTTACTTTGCAGTCTGAGATGTTTTCTCTACAGCTAGAGGCGTATGATTCTAAGTCATCAACAGTATGTTCAGCGGATTGTAATTCGCTGTGGGCCTGTTGGATGCTGTCTTGCATATCCTGTACTTGTTTTTTTAGTTCATCTATTTTCATAATATATTTTTCCTTTCTTTAATTGATATTATGTTTACTCTTAATACTACTAGGCTTCAGAAAGGTTCCATCTTTTTTAAAATAAATTTCAACCTAGAAACGGCCTTGCTTTTTTCAACCTAACTTTTACAACCTGAAATCCTAACGAGGGGGGGCCGTGTGTAAAAAAAAGAAAGGCACACATAATTAAATTTTTTTTCAAAATTTTAGAGATTTTAGGTAGCGCCAGGCGCAAGCTCTTTGGGAGAGCGCGCTGGCTTAGGAAAGGTAAGGCGACGGTGTGATAAAAGGAGGACATACCAATCGAGGTGATTGAAAGGTCACACCGCCGCTAATATTATAAAACCGCGCTAATATATTAGTATATTAGTATATTACTATATTAGAATATTAATATATTAGTATATTAGTATTTTAATATATTAGTATATTAATATATTATTAATTACTTCAACCGACGTTTTAAATTTATTGGTTTTTACCTATAAGTGTCAACACCTTTTTTCTTGTATACCAAAATAACTATTTTTATATTATCTGCATGGAAAATGCAACTCCAAAAGGGGTTTTTGATTTAGGCCCAGCTATTGATGAATTGAAGTCTTTGTCCAGCAAGTTTCAAGAAACAGGGGACTTTCACTACATGACAGAGATACTACTCATCATAGAAGAGATTGAACTGCCTCTGCTTATAGATACATTCGATGGGGAGTTCACCGCAGAGGCCTAATATGTACAAAAAGACCATAAAGGGAGTGGACTACCATATATACGAGAATGAGGAGGAGTTTCGTAAACATCACCGCAAAGAAGAGCTGCAAGATGACTGGAGGACCGCAGAAGAAGGACAGTGGGTAACAAGCGATGATGGACAGGTTCTAACTATTTTACGTAAAGCATTGATGTATAACGACAAGAAAGGTAAGAAGACCTACTACGTAAGGACCTTACTGGGTACATCTTTTGCAACAGAGGACCATAAACTAACAGGTAAGCCGCCAAAGGACATCTATACCTTTAAAAAGTACGATGAGAGCAAGTTTATTACCCATAGAGAGAAGTTGTTTGCAAAGATGATAGCATTGGGTAGAGAACCAGTAGAGGCGTATTTAAATGTCTATAAGACCAATAACAGGGATTATGCACATAAAAGGACCAAAGTATTACTCAAACAAAAAAAGATAAGGACACTTGTGAATAAAGAAGTAGAAGAATTAATGAATGACCTTGGTATTACCAAGACATACTTATTAGAACAAGCAAAGGGAGTAGTAGACAAAAGCGATGCACGGGATGCAGATAAGTTGCGCGCACTAGAAACATTGATGAAGATTTCAGGATTGCTATCTACGGAGAAGAAAACAGACTCTGTAGCGCTCATACAGGAGTTTACCGGGTTTTCCCGTGATAAACTCAAAGCCTTTGAGTCTAATATGTTACCGGAAGGTAAAGCAGGGTAATGTGGCAGTATCCAAGATACATGACCTGGAATCGTACAAAATATCAATTAATACTAATTAGGAGTAAATAATGCCGTATCATACTAAAAAGAAGAAGTCAGGCGCCAAGAAGAAGAAAAAGATGATGGGTGGCGGAATGGTCAAGCGTAAGAAGATGATGAAGGGTGGAATGGTTAAGAAAAAGAAGAAATAACCATGAAACGTAAATTTAAAAAAGTAGCAAAGACAAAACGAGGTGTCCCTAAGAAATACGTTAGGGGTGCTAAAAGTCCATCTAAAGTAGAATCAGAGATAATAGAAACAAGAAAGCTTTATGCTGCTGGTAAACTCACACCAGCCATGATGGATAGAATATCAAAAGAGAGGAGTCAAAGTGCCAACAAGAAAAAAAAGCGCACCAAAAAGAAAAAGCGGAGGTAGTTCAAAGTCTGCTGTTATCAGTAAATACTCTAAAAGTTCAGGGATAGCAAAGTCTACCCTGTCCAAGGTCTACTCCAGAGGGTTGGGGGCGTACTATTCCAGCGGTTCAAGGCCCGGCACAAGCGCCCACGCTTGGGCAGCGGGACGTGTTCGTAGCTTTGCCACTGGTAAAGGTGGTGCACGTAAAGCCGATGCAGACCTTATACGTGGTGGTAAAAAGAAAACTACCCGTAAAAAACCCACGAGGAAAGCATGAGGAAAAAAGACCCACGTCTTAAAAGAGCGGGTGTTACTGGGTTCAATAAACCGAAGCGGACACCAAACCATCCAAAGAAAAGTCATATCGTAGTTGCCAAAGAAGGCGATAAGATTAAAACGATACGATTTGGACAGCAAGGTGCAAAAACAGCGGGAAAGCCTAAAGCGGGGGAATCTCGTGCAACTAAAATGAAACGCAAGTCGTTTAAAGCAAGACATAGAAAGAATATTGCTAAAGGAAAAATGAGCGCAGCTTATTGGGCTAATAGGGTCAAGTGGTAGATGCCGAACAAAAAAGCCAAAGAAAGAAAGCGCCGAAAAAGAAAGCTAACGCTTGAAAACAAAAAAAGAAAAAGAGAAGCCTACAAAAAAAGAAAAGCAGCTAGACAATAGCCTGCAAACATTTAACATTATACCTCCCGCCTCTGAGATGTCAGAAAAAGATGAGGTATTAGCAAAGTGTTATAATGATTTATTGTTCTTTGGTAGGGCCTTCTTGCCAAACGACTTCTTAAACAAAAGTGCCTCACCCCTTTGTCACTACCAAATATCAAAACGATTGATATCTACCAAGCCAGGTGAAAGGATATGTATCATACTTCCTAGGGGTTTTGGCAAATCTATACTATCGAAGACAGCTATCTTGCATAAACTATGTTTTTCTGGTGCGGATGCCCAAAACTTTATTGCGTGGGTATCGGAAGAACAGGGACAATCCATTGACCATCTCAAGTTTTTACGGTATCACTTAGAAACAAATAAGATGATTAAGTATTACTTTGGTAATATGGATGGCGGTAGTGTTGGAAAGCGCTGGACAGAGAAGGACCTTGTAACACCCAAAGGTGATAGAATCATTGCAAAGGGTACTAGCCAAAGGTTAAGAGGTCGTGCTGAAGTAGATGTACGGTATACCGGTATTATCCTAGACGACTTTGAATCCGAACTCAATACCAAGACCCCCGACAGAAGAAATGATATTAAGCGTTGGGTGGTATCTACAATTTATCCCGCATTAGAAGAATCACCGGGTAGAGAGGGTTGGATATGGCTTGCAGGTACAATTGTACACTTTGATAGTTTTTTACAAATGACCTATGATGGGTTCCAGCAGGCAAAGAAAGACGATAGGCACTATCCTTGGGATGTATACTTTCATAGTGCGATAGAGAGCGGTAAGTCTATATGGCCTGAACAGTTCTCATTAAAAAAACTAGGAGCAAAGAAACAGGAGTTTATAGAAGCAGGTCTTGTTAATAAGTTTGCACAAGAGTATATGAACGATGCGCGAGACGTAACGAACGCTTCGTTTAAGATAGATAGGATTCAATACTACTCTGGTGATAGAAGAAAAATGAGTAATTTTAACTATCTAGCAGAAAAAGACGAGATGATACCAATTAACATTTACATTGGTGTAGACCTTGCAGCTACCGCATCAGATACTTCTGATTATCAGGTAATATTGGTTATGGCTATTGATGCTCGTAAGAATAGATATGTACTAGAATACTTTAGAGAGCGCATACCTACGTTTGATGTTCCTGCAAAAATTATTGAGATAGCAAAGAAGTACAGTCCGGTCAAGCGCGTAACGATTGAAACGGTAGCAGCGCAAGAAATGGTCAGAGATATGGTAACGCGTATGAGTGCCAATGAGAAAAGATTGATGCCGGGCATATTCAAAGGCGTTAAACCTCCAGCAAGGATTAAAAAGGAAGATAGGCTAGAAACTACACTTGGACCTATTGTAAACTCTAAGAAGTTATATATTCGAAGAGAGATGACAGAAATCGTTGATGAGTTCTTTGAGCACCCTAAACCTAGAAACGATGACCTAATGGATGCGCTATACTATGCAGACTATTTTGCACGTCCACCCAAAAGCCAAGCCAGCACTAAAGACGAGTTTAAAATGTCAAATAAAAAACGCAGTACCTTCTCTAAACTTAAAAAATATAACTGGATGACAGGAGCTAGAACAAATTAAAATATTTATTTGCATACTATTATTTTATTAACTATATTAATAGACTGTGAAGAATATCTTCACTAACTGTTTATAAACATAAGGCTATAAATCCACATACTATATGGCTAATACAAGCAAGGGAAGATTCCCAAGTTACGGTCTCGTCAGAGGCCCATCACATTCTGAAGGAGGAGTTCCGGCCTCAGTTGCTAACGGTCCAGACGTTGAGCTAGAGGGTGGAGAATACATTATTCCAAAAGAGGCAGTACCTGATTACCTGCCCGTACTACAACAAATCACACAAGTAGGTAGAGATAGACAGCAAATGCAGAATGGCAACACTGCTATTGATGCGTTGATTGCCTCTGCTTCTATGCAAAATGGCATAGCCCAACCTAAATCACCCGTGTACCAAGAAGGTGGACAAGTGCAAAGTAAAAACTTAAAAGGCGCACGTCTTATATCTCAAGACATAGGTAGGGACGGTGATATGTTTACCGGTCAAGTTATTATGGCTATACCAGCTGACCAAGTTGGTGGGAAAGGGGGCATGAGGTATTATCTTTCTGAGCCACAAAGGTCTGATGATATGTCAATGTTATCCTCAAAGGGGCAGTTTGATGCAATGCAAAAAATGGCTTTTGCACCTCAAGACTCATTACCAGCTGATTTAGTTGAGGGGTATTTTGACAGACAAAATAAAAAATCACCACTAGGTTTTTTAAAGAATTTAATTGGTAAAGAGCAAGGCGGTATGATACAGTACGAAGATGGTGGAGAGGTACACAGCCGTAGAATGTACAATCAAGGCACTGGTTTTAATAAAAAGAAATCAGACCTAGATGGAGATGGTGAAATATCTGAGTACGAGCGCAAACGCGGTATGGCAATAGCCAAAGCTATGGGCAAGATGCAAATGGGTGGTATGGTAGATGGACAACCTATGATGCAGAGACCTATGAACCCTGCTATGAATTTTAGCCCTATGCAACGCATGAATCCTAGAATGTATCAAGAAGGCGGTCAAGTACAACCACGTAAACAATTTGAGTTACGTAATCCTGAAACATTTATTGGTCCACCAGATTCATTGATAGGAAGAGTTTATATGAATCCGTTTACGGGAGAGTTTGAAGATGCAGACGCACAAGACAAAAGAATTGAAGAGCAGATAAAAAGATTAAGACAGAGAATGAAACAATCTGAAATACCTAGCTCAAAAGAACGTGTTCCTATGCAAGAAGGCGGACAGGTGCAATTAAGAAGACAAGCTGAAAAAAATACTATGTCTAGGCAGCCAAAAGAAAAAATGGATGTTATATTTCCTTTCTTAGAAAGTATACCACGCTATCTTTATCCAGATTTTATGGGACCTAGAAGTCCTAAGCAAATGTTAGAAGTTGAAGATTTGTTTGATGAAATACTTAGAAATGCTAAGGGTGATAGAAAGTATTACATTCCGGATTCCGACAAAGAAGAGACTGGAATGAAAATGGCACAAGAAGGCGGTATGGTTTCTAACAATAATTTAATGGGTTCTATTGCATCCGACCAAAGAGTCGCACCTTTACAGCCTGATGTATACCAAAGCAAATCTGAGAATGGTGTAACGATTGAGCAAAGAGTAGAGGTTCCAAAGCTAGCTGAAGCAATTTTGCCTATATATGGATTAGAGACACCTTTATCTAAAAATCAAGGCAGTATGTTAAAAAGAAATAATGTAGCACCGAATGTTTTAAATCCACAGGTTAAGGGTTTAATAAACAGAGTCCTTGTTCAGCGACTTGCAGCAGAAGGAAGTTAATGGTATTAGAAAAAGATAAACGAGCAGATTACAACCAAGAGCTGTACAGGCGGTATAGAGATGCAAGACAAACTTGGGATAATGAATCTCGTTATGATATAGACTTTTATCATGGCAATCATTATACTTCTGATGAAGTAGATGAGTTGCAGTCACGAAATCAAGCAGATGTGCCAATGGATAGAATTGGTCCTGCCATTGAAAAATTTAAAGCAGTATTAACTTCACGTTCACCAGCCTTTACAATAACTCCTAGAGAAGATTCAGACGTAAAAGTTGCTTCACTATGGAGAACTATTATGGGTTTTATATGGGGACAATCAAATGGTGACTGGCAGTTAAAGCAAGCAATACATGATTACGCAACTACAGGTATGGGTTACTTGTATTGCTACATTGACCCCGAATCAGACTTCGGTAGAGGCGATGTAAAGTTCACGTATGTAAATCCTTTCAGGGTCTATGTTTCCCCTAATACGCGCAACCGATGGTACGATGATGCCGAGAGCATCATCCTTTCTACTATACTTACAGGTGAACAGGTTACTAGCCTCTACCCAGAATTAGCAGAGCAAGAGAATGAAGAGACCGGTGAAATGGAAACTGGTATAATTCAAGACCTTGAGACGTATCTTGAAGAAGATTACCCTGATGCTATGAACAGCAACAGTAAAAAGGTATTTACACCCGCAGAGACAAAAGAATTAGAATACTACGAAAGAAACAAATACCAGATATTAGAAAGATTTTACAAGACAAAGGTTACTTTTTACCGCATAATAGATATGCAAAACGGAGAAGAGACCGTACTTAGTGAGCCAGAATATGCAGAGTTTGTTGAGAATAACAGAGAACAGATAGAAGTAAGTCAATACGAAGTAATTCCTGTAAAACAAACAAGGATTAAAGTATGTGCAAGTATTGGTCAAATAGTATTATATGAAACCATTCTTAACACAGACCATTATCCAATCATACCTTTCCCAAATATATTTACAGAAACACCGTATCCACAGTCAGACGTATCGCGTGCTAGACCGATGCAACGTCTTCTTAATAAACTATGGTCACTTGCTGTTTCCCACGCTCAAGCATCTGGTGGGCTTAAACTACTTGTGCCACTTGGAAGTGTAGAGGATTTAGGACAATTAGAGAGAGATTGGGCAAATCCAAATGCAGTTATTGAAGTTGACTCAACACAAGGCGAGCCACATTTCCCAGCACCTCAACCATTGGCTTCTGAGTTCTACAGACTAATACAGCAGTGTGAGTTCTATATAGACTTTACGTTTGGTTTACCAGAGATGATGCACGGTTTTTCAGAGAAAGCTCCTGAAACCGTAGCTGGTACTGAGCGTATGATTGCATTAGGCACTGAAAGGCCTAAGTCGAAGTTACGCGATTTAGAATTTAGTATTAATAGAGTAGGTCAAGTATTGTACAACTTGTCTAAAGGGCATTATACATATAAAAAGATATTTAGACTGTTCAATGCTAATAATGACATTACAGAAGCAACGGTCAATATGTACGATGAAAAGATTGGAACAATGCTCGACATTAAAAAAGAAAGACATAATTTATCACAACACGACATACGCATAGAACCAGGTTCTACTTTGCCAACAAACAAATGGGCAGAGCTTGGAGTATACATGGAAGCGTTCCGTATGGGTATTGTTGATAAAACAGAAGTATTAAAAAAGAATCCAGAGATATTTGACAAGGAGAGTATTATGCGCCGCACTGAAGAGAAAGCATTATTACAGAGACAAATACAGGCAATGGAAGAACAAATAAAGAATTTGGAGGGAGACCTCCAGACTGCCCAAAGGGAGTCTGTTAGCGACAGAAAACGTGTCGAGGTTGAGAAATTTAAATCTCGACTACAAGACGTTGCTTCAGACGCCAAAGCTGATAGGAGAGTTCAATTAAACAACCTACAAACAAAGGTGAAGCTCGAAGCGGAGAAATTAGCAAATGTTAGAAAAGATGCTAGTTCTGCTCCGGAAGCGTAGAGACATCTATTAAGGAAATACAATGGACAATACACAGACAGAGGCCATGCAAACCGCTGATGGTTTAGCAAACAAAGGTAACGATATAATATCAGAAGTAAGAGAAGAAACCAATGCAGCTTACGACAATGAAGTAAGTGGAGTAGAGGCGCAACCACAGGTTGATGCTATTGACGAAGTAGACTATTCTGCTCCCGAGCAAAATGTTGAAAGCGAATCGGTCCCATTAAACGAGTGGGAGATAGAAGCAAAGAAATTTCAGTCAATGTACGATAAGTCACAGTCTGAAGTTGATAAGCTAAAACGACTAGAGCCACTAGGTGAGCTACTAGAGAATCGCCCGGACCTCGTTAATGTCTTACAGGAAAATATGAATCAACCCGCACAACCACAGCAAGTCAATCAAGAAGGTTTAAAACCAGAAGATTTTAACCCTTGGGATGCGTTTTACAGTCCAGAGTCACCATCTTTTAAGTTCAGGCTAAATCAAGAGATGCAGCTTGCCAAAGATGTAGTAGACAATGCGATGGCGCAACAAAAACAACAAATGCAAGAGGAGATAACATACAACAATACTGTTAATGAGTTACGTAATACCTATAAATTTTCAAACGATGACGTTCAAGAGTTTATGGGATTTGTTACACAACCTAAAGAGTCTGTTGGATTATCAAATCTGGTGAAGCTATTTCGGGACGTTAAAAATAAAGGTAACGGACCAGAGACTGCTCAAGCTGTACGACAAGCTCAAGAACAGCCTAGAACGGCTGGTGTACTTCAAGGTGGAGCTCCTAGTTCCCCAAAATCTGGAGTAGATAAAGCTTGGGAGGGTGTCGTAAAAGCGGGAAGTCGAAATAGCGTACTTTAATTAACTAATTCATGGAAGGAATTATATAATGTCAACATATAATAATCCTCATCCTTTGAAGGTTGGAGACCCCGGTGCAGTAATAGACAGCACGATTCCTTCGAGGCGACTGTTTAACTTTAGTGATAGAGTAGCAGACCTCGCTCCAGAAGAATCACCATTTTTTGTTTATTTGTCCAAGGTAGCCAAAGTTCCAACGGATGACCCTCAGTTTAGATGGCTGAAAGATAGAAACAAGATTGATATGACTGATAGAAGTTTTCGTCTCGCAGCTGCTCACACTGTTCCTGTTGCTAACAGTACACTTACGTACACAGTAGAAACAGAAGGTGAGGCATCAGTAGACTTTTTAATCAAAGGCATGGTATTTGCTGTTGGTGAAACAAACGCATCAACTAACGAACCAGAAACAGCGATTGTACGCATTGAAAGCGCACCAGTAGACGGTGGAAGCTCAACAACCTTTACAGGTCGTACTATTTCTGCTGCAACAGGTTCAACTACCTCTGCTGCTGACCAAACAAAGTGTACTATTATTGGAAGTGCTTTTGAAGAAGGTTCAGGTTCTCCTGACTCATTCTCTCGCGAACTCGACAACGGTATTGGGTATACACAAATATTCAAAACATCTTGTGAATTAACTAATTCATCAAGAGCTACTGTTTATCGCGGTTACGCTAGTGAGTTTGATAGGATTTGGAATCTAAAACTTAGAGAGCACAAAGTGGACATTGAAAGAGCTATGCTTTTTGGTCAAGGTGGTAGTGTTAATGGTATCGGATACTCAGACGGTATTGTTGGAAGTATTGTGAAAAATTCACAGTCTCAGATTAAAGATAACGCACAGTTATCTTACACTGAAGATAAAGGGTACTTTTCAACAAGAGCTGATAGTCAGTTTACTTATGACGCTTTACTTGGAGACTTAGAAGTTGTATTTGACCCCGCTCGCGGTGGTTCAGGTGCAAAGCTTGCTCTATGTTCAATGCCGGTTATTACATTCTTTAATAAACTAGCAAGTTCTTCAACGTTCTTATCTAGTGCATATTCTGCTGCACATCCTTTGATGGCGCAAGAAAGCGGAAGCTATGGGCACAAAGTTATGAAAGTTGAAACCATTCACGGTGATTTAACTCTAGTTAAAGAGCCACTATTCAGAGGCTTTGCAGCTGGATTTATGTGTATGGTAGACTTAGACCAAGTTGCTTATAGACCTCTAATTGGTAACGGTGTAAACAGAGATACACATATTATGACAAACGTACAAAGTGCAGATGAAGACTTACGTAAAGACATGGTTCTTACAGAAGCTGGTCTTGAAGTTTCTCTTCCTGAAGCACACGCTTTGTTTAACTTTGAATCTGCTTATACAGCACCTTAATCTAGGAGGTAATGAATAATGATAAGTGATAGAATAAATAAAAGCAGTGGTAAATACCAAGAAGCTAAAGTTGAAGGCGACATTGGAAGTTACCACGGATTAGATGTCGTAGCGCCTACAGTTGGTAGTAACGCTTGTACTCTGCAAAATAACGCAATTAACGAACCAACATATACAGGTGCATCTGCTGTTACAGCAACTATGCCTCCTGCTATTGCTGGTTCCAAGTTAGTGTTTAATTTTACAGATGACCCACGAGGAGGAACCGCAGTGTTAACGTTTGATTGCGCTGGTTCTGATGTTTGGGAAACAGGATGTGTTATTCCAACTACATCAAGTAATAAAGTTACTTATGATGTATCTGCTGCTGGAGAAACTAATCTGGTATTTACACCAACTAACGATTCTGTAAACATATATTCACTTGGTTCTACCATTGAATTTGTTTGCGAAAACGATGGTAAATGGTATGTAAATGTCGGTAAGTGGAGTCCTGACGCCGGAGTAACTAACGGTGCAGCAACTGGCACTATGCTTTTTGCATCATAGTCTGAACATATAAAGACAACAGATTGGATTTCTGTGGGGCTATTCGTATAAAGGTTTAGCCCCGAAAATCCGTAAAATTAAAATTTAAGAGGAATAATATGGCTGATTACGCTAACGTCAAAGTTCAAGTGTTTATACACCCAGGAAATCCAGGGATTGAAACTGGTGCGGTGGGAACAATGGCTAGAGACATAAAAGATTTTATTGAGTCATTGGATTCTACAAACAATAAAGTATTGTCTATTACCCACGCAACACTAGCCGGTGATAGAGTAATGACTTTGGTTGTCGGTGGAGCGTAATGACCTGTCAGCATTGTAAAGCTGACAATGAGGGTGGATGGTTTTACTGTAGGTCCTGCGGCCTAAGAGCAAGTGCGCCATTATATAACCCTAGTGTAATAGTTAGGGATTCTAACTTTGCAACTGCAATCCGTAAGGATTTAATTAATTTTAAAGAGACAACTATTGGTGATGATATTAAATCAAAAGGTGGAGTTTTAGATGGCAACGTTTGAAGCACAAGTAGAAGGATTAACAAGTCTATCTATAGATGGTAGCAGTGCACCAACTCAAACAGAGTTAACACAGTTTTTAACTGATGGCGCAAAAGAAATATTGACAACCTTACCTGATTTTAAAAAAAGGCTGTTTACTACCTCTAATGAATTAAACGGTAGCTCTACAAATTATACCGTTGCTGGTTCTGAAGTATTTGCAGTGACAAGAGATGACGGTACAATCAATCAGCCGTGTAGAGCGGTGCCTGCTGAGTTGCAAGGCAGGGTTAGAGACTCTGATGATATGATGGCAGCAAGCGCAACAGACCCAGTGTATTATATTAGTAATAATCTTTTATCTGTAGTGCCAGAACCATCCAACTCGCAAAACGCTCATGTACAAGCATTAGCATATCCCGCTGTAGCTTTTGGAGATAGCTCAATAGCTAAGTTTCCAGACGAAGCAGAATACTTAGTTCCGATATATGCAGCTATAAAGTCTTTACAAAATTTATTAGGTAGCAAGTCAAGTAATTCAGATATTACTACAGCGTTAACTGCTATCAATGCAGAAATAGATGAAACGCTTACTATTGCAGATAGCGCAGCGACAGAAATAGGATTGGCAAACGGAGAGGTAGACAAGGCAACAGCGGAAATAGCTCTAGCTAATATAGAGGTAGACTTAATGAACGCAGAGGTGGACCTGTCAAATGCAGAGCTAGATGAAGCATTAGTGTTGGTTGACTCAGGCATAGATACAGCAACTACTGCAATAAATACAGCAGTAGATAGAGTCAATACAGCAGTAGGTTTAGCAAATACACAGTTCGATAGTGCGGTAACTGCTAATACAGCAGAAGATGTGGAGCTAGCATCTTCTCACGTAAACGCAGGTAATGGATTTTTGAGTGAAGCGCAAGGCAGTCTTGGAGAAGCTCAGGGTTATGTAAACGAAGTATCTGCTAGGGTTAATCAGGTCCAAGCACAAGTATCAGTAGCTCAAGGGTTTTTGGGTACTGCCGGCGGTTATGGAAATGTAGCACAGGGATACTTAGGTACTGCTAGTGCATACAATAACACAGCACAAGGTTTTTTAGGAACAGCCAACGCTTATCTTTCGCAAATACAATCAAAACTGAATATTGCACAAGCATACAGCAACGAAGTGCAGACGCGCATAGCAGCTGACAATGCAGAGTATGCAAGGCTAGAAAAGCAACAAGCAAAGTTGCAGGCTGATTACGATAAAGGTATACAGATTGTAAGGGGTGGGTAATGGCATTTACTAATGTAACATTGAACACAAGCCCTAGCATGACATTGGTTTCGCTAAATACTTCTCCTAGCTCCACTCTGGTAGCATTGAACACATCACCATCGTCTACGCTAGTATCTTTAAATACTAGCCCAAGCTCTACGCTTGTAAACTTAAACACGAGTCCCAGCTTTGCACTGCTTGGCTCTTTTGCAGCGATAGATAATAATTGGGAAAACGAAACAAGAACTTATACGCAGGTAGGATTATTAGGAAAGGATTCTGACTGATGGCTGTACACGCATTAACTGTTAAAAAGATTATATCAAGAGTAAGGCAAGCCTTTCCAAACGCTCCTGAAACATACATTATAAATTTAATTAATGAAGCTATTGTGGAAATGGGAAAGTATAATACAAAAGTAGAATACGCTAAAACAAATACAGTAGCGGACCAGCAGTGGTATACACTAAGTGATACCAATTCTGGTGTAGAAATAAACAAAGTGTTTAGAGTAGACTTTATGGACTCAAAGGGAGTCTATGTAAAAATACCAAGACTCTTAGAGAATGAAATACCAACAATGGATATAGACTAATGGCAAGTACATACAATTACCCCGAAGATTATATAGCATGGTTTATTAAAGGCAATCATTTAGGTTTGGTTACTTTAAAAGGAAATACAGAGGGTTCGTATCATAGTAAATACGGACAATATAAACCAATCAATGAAGCAGTTACTAATGGCTTACTACTGCATTACTACGCAGAGCCAAATGCAGTATCTGCAATAACAGATACACCCGATGTAGACAACGTATTTCATAGCGCTATCGTAGACTATGTAAAAGCAAGATTGTATCAAGATAGAGCGGGCACAGCAGGTGATGGTAATATTGCTAGTGTAAGTTTAAATCTAGCAAGTATACATGAAAACAAATACAATGAGTCAGTAAAAAAGAATGGTATGCAAAAACGAGATAAAACAGGTGGCCCAAGAAGAGTCTTGATGGCTGACTTTACGTAAAAGGATTTATTATGGCAGATGTAAGAAAATATCAAACCGATGAGCTTTTAAACAAAGTTTTAAACTCAGGAGAGGATGCTTTAAAGGTTGATATAGATAATGTTACTTTAACTACAGAGGGTGGAGATGTAGCGATAGATGTTGCTTTAGATAAGGCAAATGATAGCGTAACTATATACGCCAATACAGCAGCCGATGGGTCTGGAACTAGCACCGTTCCTTTAGTAGACTCAGCAGGTCACGTGCAAGTAGATATCGTATCGTCTGCTTTGCCTTCTGGTGGAGCTACGGCAGCAAATCAAACTACAATGATTACTGCGTTGCAATTACTAGACAATGCGGTAGATGGAAACTATTTAAATGTAAATGCTAACATAGCAGGAACAGACTTTGTTGGTGGGGCTGGAGCAGTAGCATCTGGAGTACAAAGAGTTACGTTAGCATCTGATGACCCAGCAGTTACAGATTTAGCAGCTATAGAAGTTTTATTAACAGCTGCGAATGTTGACCACGCTGCTAATGAAGTATTGTTAACAGGGATTGACGCTGATACAAATGCAATAAAAGTAGACATGGCAGCTATTGAAGTTCTTTTGACAGCAGCCAACGTAGACCATGCGGCTAATGAAGCTTTACTTACTACTATAGATTCTGATACTAACGATATAAAGACGGCAACAGAAGCAGCTCAAGCCTCTTTAGCGGATATGGTTTATGGAACTGCTGTTGCGATAGATATAGACAGTGGAAATCATGGTTCACTTAGCCATAATGCTTTGTACGTTGGAACAGGTGGCAATGTAAAGGTAAACATGGGAACAAGCGGAAGTGGTATAACTTTTAGTAACGTAGCAAGTGGTCAGATACTACCTATACAAATAACTCAAGTGTATCAAAGTGGCACAACGGCTAGCAATATGGTAGCGTTAAAAGAATAATGATTACTTGGAGAAGAACACAATTAAACTTTTTAAAGTCAATATATGATGTTATTTGGAATATCACTCAACTTAACTGGGAAGAAGACAATGTTAAGTGGGAAGAACACACAGGATAAAAAATTATGGCAAGCTTAAACGGACAAACAATAGCAAGTAGTTACGAACAATTATTGCATACCGATACAGATGGTGGTGGTAACGGAAATACTTTAGTTACTATAAAAGACGGCGATAACGGAACCACATTTGGTTTAAAATTAGCAACAAACAAAGTAGAGGTAATACCATCAGCTGCTGACGATGCAAATGCGTTTGAAGTATCAAGGAATGATGGCACTGCCGTATTTACAGTTAGTACATCTGGAGGAACTGTTTCTTTAGAAGGTGGACAAAATTACAGTGCATCTGCTACAAATTTATCTACAACCGTATCTAAAATGGCTTTGAGAGTTCAAGGTTCTAAGGATGCTTCTACATCATTGTTTATGGGGGCGTTAACAAATGATGCAGAACAATATATACAATCATCAAATGGAGCTGGTGATTCTGCTGATGATTTAGTTTTGAATCCTTTTGGTGGTAAAGTTGGGATTGGTACTGAAAATACTAGTGTAGACGAATTATTGCATATTCAATCTTCATCAAGTGGTAAACCTGTTTTACAATTAGAAAATACAAACACTAATGCAAATCCAGGTTATTTAAAATTTTATAAGAATAGCACAAGCCCAGCAGATGATGATTATTTAGGAGCTTTAATATTTAGAGGTAATACTGATAATGGAAGTGGTGCAGTAAGCTCTTCAGATGTAGAGTTTGCCTCTATTCAGGTAATCGCAGATGATACTGGTAATAGTGATAAATCTTCTAAAATATTAATTAAAACATTTACAGGTAATACCGAATCAACAAATATGACAATTGGTAAGGATGGTAATGTTGGAATAGGAACCGAAGGTCCAGCAACAAAACTCCATTTATCTGATACTTCTTCAACAGGGATAATGCTATCAGATACAAATGCAGGAACAGATGTTAAAAATTATGAAATGTATTCTGATTCTGGTCTATTAGGATTTAG
>CAACVD010000643.1_pt1 | contig 16910 bp, 27 predicted proteins | sample 2381771 | NCBI WGS metagenome assembly CAACVD01 (sample SAMEA5211965, study PRJEB30684) | marine metagenome | biome: Marine; feature: Epipelagic; material: Water | collected 2015-10-15 | depth 15 m | reverse complement strand
ACATTTGTCAACATTAATTAACTAAAATTAAAAAGGTACGATGAATATTTTAGAAGCAGAATTAACAAAGAGATTAGAGCCGATGATAGAATTGGCTTGGAATTTAAATTTTGAAAGACAATGTAAGCACGTTAGCGTTTACTTTAAATCTTTTCCTGAAAAGGGTTACAAAGAACATAAACCCGAAATTAATTACATTATATTCTTTAAAAATGGTTTTAGTCAAAAGAAAAACTCTTGCACTACAAACTTTATAGAAATGATAGATTGCATATCAAATTCTATTTATAAGCAAGTGGTAGAAACTAAGCACTAAAATGAAATCTTCATTTTTGACTTTCCTAGATTTAGGAAAACATACCACCCCCTCTTATTACATTTTTAACAACAACATTTAACAAAATAAAAATTTATTATGAACGGACATTGGAAAAAACAATTTAACTATGACTACTTAGGATCGTATTCCCTTGATGGTAAAAAAGAAGTAGTGGTAACTATAGACAAGTTAGCACAAGACAAAGTTACAGGACAACAAGGCAGAAAAGAAGATTGCTTTGTGGTGTATTACAAAGAGTTTGACAAGCCTATGATACTTAATCGAACTAACGCAAAGGCAATAGAGAAAGTTGCAGAAAGTGGTTTAATAGAAGATTGGAAAGGTGTAAAGGTAACTTTATTTGTAGAGAAAGGTGTAAAAGCATTTGGTGAAGTAGTTGATGCGTTACGGATAAGAGATAGAAAGCCGATGGAACAAAAGATGACTGAAGAGGTTATGTCACAAATGGAGTTTGCTATTAAGGAAGGTAAGGGTGAACAAGTTGAGATGGCTATGAGTAAATATGTTATGACTAAATCGCAACAAGCCAGGTTGTTTAAATCTTTAAAGAAATGATGTTACTATTTGTAGTTGCTTGGATTTTAGTTAAAGCTACCGCCCCTTTGTATATTTGGGTGATGTTTTTCACTCACATTGTAGGTAGTTTTTTTGCAAGTATTTTTGTAAACAACAAAAAGATTGATGATTTAATTGATAAACTAAAAAGATGATACAAGTATTAAGTGTTATTTGCATTGTAGGTTTATATGTAACCTATCAAATAATTAAACAAGACAAAGAAAATTATAAAAAATGAAACAATTTGAAACTGACCAAGAATATTATGGTGACTGGGAATACATCACCAACTCACAATTAGGCTACATTAAGAAAGGGTGGGAGTACTATGAGATGATGAAAAAAGGTGAAAAGATAGACTCTCCTGCTTTAAGGTTTGGAAATTTAGTACACACTCTTATATTAGAACCTAAAGAATATCAAAATAAGTTTACTGTATTTAATAGTGAAGATAGACCTGAACCTACTAAGACGATGTCTAGCAAGTTAAATCGTGCTTGGAAGCAAAAGATTGATGAAACTTGTTTAGAAAGGGATAAGTTACTTTTAACGATGGAACAATATCAATTAGGTTTAAATCTAAGAGATAAGTTAATGAATGTTAAAGAGGTAAAAGATATTTTAGATAATTCTAAAAAAGAAGTTGCTAAGTGTTGGCTTGATTTTAACACAATGGTAAAGTGTAAAGGAAAGGCTGATATAGTTGTTGATGGTGGTGATATGCTTGTAGATATTAAAACTACGTCTAAGCCAGTTACAGAGTTTGCTAAAAGTGCTTACAGGTACAATTACCATAGACAAGGTGCATTCTATTTAGATGGTTTTGGTGCAAAAGAATTTATGTTTGTTGTTATAGAAACACAAGCACCTTATCAAGTAGGTATATTTAGATGTTCAGAAAATTTTATAGACCAAGGTAGAGATGAATACATTAGGTTATTAGAAATTTATAAAGAACCAAAAAATAATAAAAATATTATATTTGACGAATTATGAGAAAAAACTCAACAAGATATGGCAAGTTTATGCTGAGTCAATGTATGCCAGTAGTTTGTGTTTTTTTTAGTTGTACACCTAAAGATATTTTAGATAATTCTAAAAGAAATAAAAATGTTGTAGATGCTAGACATTCATTAAGATATTATTTATATAAAACTAAAAATTTAACTTTTGCTGAAATAGGCTCTTTAACAAATGGCGATCATTCTAGCGTAGTACATTCTTATCAAAGATTTAAACTTTTATTAAAAACAGAGTATAAATATATTGCTTTTGTAGAACACATAAATGGTAATCCTTTTAAATTTGAAAATTCAATAACAAGATTAGACGAACAATTAAGAAAAACAGAAACTTATAACACTTTACCTTTAGGTGCTAAGATAGATTTTCTTAAAAATTTTATTGAACAAAATGGATATTAATAGAATAGATGTTTGCCACGAAACGATAGTGGAAGATACAGATGAAAGTTTTGTAGTATCTATAGAAGATATTGATGGCGATAAGGCACAAACTAGAGTGCATCTTAATTACAGAGAAGAAGATAGTAATTTAGTAGAGTTGTGTGTTATGGAGATGTTAGACAACGACAAATTAAAGGACTTTATTTTAAAGGTAGTTGACCTGTACTACGAACAGGATATATAAACAATTAATTTTTTAAGAATTATGATTAATGATTTAAAAGTAAGTGGTGAGATAAAGACTATCTCAGAAATCCAAACGGGAACTTCTAAAAAAGGTAACGAGTGGAAAAAGTTAGGTTTTTCTATAGAAACTCCTGGAGAATATCCTAAAAGTGTTTATTTTACTGTATTTGGCGGTGAAAAGGTAGACAAGTTTATGGAGTACAATAAGGTAGGTCAAAATGTTGATGTATCTTTTAATATAGAATCAAGAGAGTACAACGAAAGATGGTACACAGATTTAAGTGCTTGGAAGATATTTAAACTACAAGAACAACCTGCAAGTTCTACTCAGCAAAAAGAAGAAGAAAAAGAGTGGAGTAGTACAAGCGATGATTTACCATTCTAAATAATAAAAATAAAAAGGCGTTGGTGATTGAGAGTTAAACCAAAATAATGATAGCTACTCTTTGTAAGATTTCAAAATAAAACCTATCAGCCTTTTTTTATTCTTAACCAAAAAAATATAATAATAATTTGAAAATGGCAAAAAGATTTACGAGTACAGTAAAATGGAACGAGGATTGGTTTTTAGACCTTTCACTTGCAAATAAACTATTTTGGATTTATATTTGCGACAATTCTGATCACGCAGGAGTTTTTAAACCAAACAAAAGAGTGTTTGAGTTGTTAGTTGGTAGTAAAATCAACATAAAAGATTTCTTAGAGGTAGTTAATCGTGACAAGAATAGAATAATGGTTTTAGCTAATGGTAGGTGGTATCTTACTAGGTTTATACAATTTCAATATGGACCAAAGTTAAATCCAAATAATAGAGTTCACAAATCTATATTAAAAGTTTTAATCGAAAACGATATAGAGTATCAAAAAGAACTTTTAGAGAACTTGGATAATATTGGTGCGGAGAGTCGGGGGGCTTTAGCACATCCTAGTTCCATCGCTGAAGCAATAGCCTATTTCAAAGATAAAGGTAGCAATAAGCGTGAAGCTGAACGATTTTTTTATTACTACGAGTCCCAAGGTTGGAAGGTAGGTAAAAATCAAATGAAGAATTGGAAGATGGCTGCTTCAGGGTGGATTTCTAGGAATAAAAAGGGTGAAATAGATTCTAGCTACTTTGATGACCAAATAAAAAATATGAGGTAAGGTGGCTATTGAGTGTAAAATAATACCCGAACAAGATGTAGTTTCATATTGTATTGATAAATATCAAAATGGCTACACAAAAGGTTTAACGACAGGAATAAAAAAGTTAGACCCACACTATACTTTTAGAAAAGGAGAACTTACTATAATGACTGGTTTTGCTAATATCGGTAAAACTACTACACAACTTTTTCTTATGATGATGGCTTCCAAATTATATAATTGGAAGTGGTTAATGTATTGTCCTGAGAATGAACCTGTGGGTGATTTAATGATAGATATTGCTGAGATGTATTGTGGTAAGACAGCCGATAAAGATTTTAGCGACAGGATAAATACTTCTGAATTTTTAGAAGGCATTTTTTGGGCTTACGAACATTTTACTGTACTTGTGTTCAATGAAACCCCTACTGTAGAAAATGTTTTAGAAGTGTGTAGTGCGTGTTTAAAAGACAATAAATATGATGGAATATCAATAGACCCTTTAAATGATTTGAAGGCTACATCTAATAAAAATAAATACGATTACTACTATGACGCTTTGAGTAACATTAGAAGATTTATAAAGAAACACAATGTTTTATTTTATTTAGTTGTGCATCCAGGTACTGCGGCAAATAGGTTAAGAAATGACGATGGTACTCGACCTGCTCCCAATATGAGTGATGTAGAGTATGGTGCTATGTTTGGAAATAGGGCGGATAATTTTATTGTGTTTCATCGTAATCCACAAAGTGATAAGTGGAATGTTACTGAGATTCACGTTCAAAAAGTAAAGTTTCAAAAGTTAGTAGGAGTACCTACCCCTCAACCCGATCCTGTGAGTTTGTTTTATTCATATAAGAAGCGTAGATTTGGTTATCTTAATGAAAATGGAACTTTAATAGACCCGATAGAAGAAACTGTAAAGAAGACACCAACTAACGAAATATTTTAAAAGTGAGCAAGCTACTTGAACGCTGCATTTTTTGCTATTATAGGGAGGAAGTTATATACAATAAGCAGTTATCACTTCCTCCTTATATTCAACTAATTAAATTAAAGTGAACGCAAAAGAGTTAGATTTACTCGATAGATTTGGTAAAAAGTATGATGTGAAATACGAACCAACTAATAATAATTTGTCTAATTGGGATTTCACTTACGAGTCTGACGATAAAAAATACTATTGCGAGATGAAACAAAGAAATTTTACTTTACAAGAAGCAAAAGATAAATATCCAGGTGGATTAATTTTAGAGATGCACAAGTACGAAAGGATATTAAGAAGAACTAAAAATGAAAAGTCGGCACAAGGGTTATATTTTAATTTTTTTAAGTGCGATACAGCACTTGTGTTTAATTTAAATAAGTTAAGGGTAAATAAGTGGGTTTGGAGAACGATGCCTGAGTCTACAGAATTTAACAGAAAAAAGTATATTTATAAATATATTACATTTATACCTTATAATGTCGGAAAATTGTTTTATATTTGACCAAATTCTTTTTGTTCATTGTAACATAATGATTTTTTTGGTTAGTTAATAAAAAGGATGTCTTTCACGAGATGTCCTTTTTTTTTGTACTTTAGCGAAACTATGATGAAAAATAAAAATATATTTCTACACGAAAAGAAAAAACACACTGGCAATGTAATAATTGACAAGTTTGGTGGAAGTCATAATTTGTACTATAAAGATTTAAGGTCTAAAAAAATGAAAATAGTAAAAGAAAGAGAAAGCCAAGGTTTTGTGGTTAAAGATGTTTGGGAATTAATGTTTGGAGAAAACGAACCATATAGAGGTAAACTATGAGTAGTGTAGAAAAGAAAGTTTGCCTTAGAATACTTGATAGAGCCGAAGTAGGTAAGAAAAAGTATGGTCATCCACAAGGTATGGATAGAAAAGATTTAACTAATTTAGAGTGGCTTAGACACGCACAAGAAGAGGCTATGGACTTAGCGGTATATTTAGAAAAGTTAATTCGTATAGAGGAAGGAAAAGAGGTTACTCCTGAATCCAAGTGTCGGGGATGTACTTGTCAGCCCACTTAATTTTGTGTTTATCGCACCAATCAGCATAAGTAGTTCTACTGTGCTTGTTTAATTTATTTTTGTATCTCATAAACACCATTCTTATATCTAAGTCAGGATGTTGCTCTATTACAAGTAACATTTTTTTCCTGTCTTTTGCAGTAAACCTTCCTTTTAATTCAATAATGATTCCGTTTGGTAATATAACATCAGGTATATATTTTCGTTGTTCGGTAATCTCATAATGAATATTAATTGTTTCATAGTCAAATGGTACTTTAGCCTTATCAAGCCTACCACAAACATCTTGCTCATATTTACTTCTATATCTGTTTCGGGTTGTTCTCATCGTGTGTCTTTTTATTGTGGTGCTTGTGACAAAGACCTTGAAGATTTCTTTCGTCTAATTTAGTACCTCCCATTTTAATAGGAATTATGTGATCGACTACATCAGCTTGGGTTACTATATCTTCTTTTAAACAATGAACACAAAGAGGGTTTTTATTAAGAACAATTTGTCGCAACTTTCTCCAAGAAGTTGTGCGGTAAAAAGAAGTATCTCCACCCCAAGACTTATTCTTTTCCTTTTTAGTTCTTTTATCTCTAGGTTTAGGTAAGTAAGGCACTAAATAAATTATTTTCCTTTAGATGACCCTCCAAAGAAGAAATCAATTATAGTGTTTACTTTACTTGACATAGCACCAAATACAGTTGATATAAAACCAATTTCGTAATCAGATAGTTCAAGTGTGTTCATTACAAAGTATTTAAACATCGTATAAGATAAGAAAAAATAAGCACCAGTAAATATGATGGCTAGAACTTTTTGAATGACGCTGTCATCGCTAAACATCGTTCTTGCACTCTTTCTATCTTGAACCTCAAGGGCAAACATTTCCTTTTCGTGGTCTTGTACAACCTTCTTGAATTGTTGTTTAAGTTGTTCTCGTTCTTCATCAGTCGTAACTACTTCGTCTATAATAGTAGATGCTTGACCTACTAAAGATTTAATAATGTTTTTTATCATTATAATATTATTATATCAGGTGCGTATTTATATGCTGTATCGCCTTCATCGTCTTTGTAAGCTATAAGCACACTTTTTCTATTTTCTTTTTTTCTTAAAGATAAGTGAATCCAAGAATAATCAAACTCGTTAATCATTTGGTCAAAATCTAAACCACTTTCTATAATCCAATTGTATATTTCTTGATTACACATTTGACCTTCTTTCCAAAATTGTAGGTCAAGTGCTTCACCTTTACAATGTTGCGATTTAGAACTACCACCAATAGCACGATTAAGTGTCGGGGAACGATAACCGCTAGTGATCCGAATAGCACCCAACTGGTCACGCATAGGCTGTATAAGATTAGATATAAGCCTTTGCAAATTTTCCAAATGTTCTTTTCTAGGCTCATTATCTATACTTAATCTTTTTGCTGTATTACTTCGAGTAACTTCTGATAATACAAAGTTTTTACTTAACCTCATTATTATAAATTATATATTTTTCTTTTAACTTCTTTTATATCTTGATTAATATTTTCAATATCTTTTTCAATCTCTTCAAATTTTTCTAGTAGTATTTGGTTTTTTAAATCAAGTTCAATTCTAGTTACTGTAGGTTCTAAAATTTCAGGCAATCTTTTTGCTTCTTCTATATCAGATTGAAGAACAATGTACTCTCCTACAAGAAGGACTAAACCTGCTGCTACTGCAAAAAATGTTTTTACACTTATCTTAAAAGTTTGGTCTTGTATTTCTTTTTCTTCTTTTTTTACTGCCATTTTTTTACCTCCTTAACTATCTTAATTACAGTAAAAATAAAAGCAGCCGCTAAAGATAAGACTTGTAAACCTTCGTGTACATCTGTCAAAGAAAGTGATAATGCACCTGCGTTAGCTAATATTATTTCGGTAGTGTCTTTATCCATAATAATTTTTAATGTTACATTTTTAAAAAAAAGGGTAGGCACGATAATCGAAAAGGTAGCGATAAGAAAAGACTATCGCACCCCCCTTTTATGAAACCTTTACAGTTCCTCTATCACTCCATAATAAACCTGAAGTTCTTGGTGCTGAAGTAGGTAAATTACTTGCATCAATTTCAGTAGCTATCTCGTTACTTTGTATATATCTACGCAATTCGTCTATATCGTTTTGCATTAATTGTAGTTGATGTAATAAAGCCGCTTCGGGTGGATATTGAGTTAAGTTAACGTGCTTAGAGTTAGTGTAACTATCTCGCATTTCAGTTAAATCACTTCCAGTTTTATTGTGTATTCGTGCTGATTCTTTACTTGCTAAAGCCATTTATTATATTTTTGCTATTGTTATTTTGCCACCATAAACTTTTTCTGTTGATGTTTGGTCTAATTCTATTAATATGTAATTAGTAGATGTTGCACTTACATCTGTAATATCAATTGATGTTCCTATATTTCCAGTACCTTTACTTGTAACTACATCAGAATTAATATCTGCTTGATAAACAATAACAGCACTTGTTGTACTTCCATATATTATAACATCTGTAGCTTTTTTGCCAAAAGGTATCTCTATTGAAGCAAACATTTTATTAGTAGAAAATGACTCTAAAAACCTTCTATTTGCAGAACTATCATCTATTCCTAAAGGTCTACCACCATCATCAGCTATAAAATCTCTAGGAAGAATTTTAATTTCTGTATTACTATCTATTATTTTACCTGTTTGTGTAATTTCTAATCTTGTAGTTGGACCATCTCCATCTAAAAATATCCAACTTCCTTCATCATTTCTAAAATAGGTGTTATCACCTTCAGCACCCACCGCTATAACATTAGTACCTGTTGTAGAATTATCTTGATACCTTATATATACTTTAGAATCTCCACCAATTATAGATACAGGATTATCATATATACCTGCCGTAATAGTTAAAGATTGTCCTGCTGTTGAAGTTACATCTATATCTGAAACAGTTAAAGTACCTAAAATATTTGTAATATAATCAGCTAAACCAATTTGAACAGTTCCTTTAGTTGCTGTACCACTTGTGGAACTAGATACTCCAGGTTGAATAGTTACACTTCCACTTTGTGAATCCCCACTACTTGTTGCAGCAGACCCACCTCTTATAATAATATTTCCTGAAGTAGCATCTCCTGAACCACTTTGTAATAAATCTCCTGAAAATAAAGAAACCGCACCCGAAGTAATATTCCCCGAACCTTGATTCTTTAATTCTCCTGATTGAGTAGTTACAATACCCGTAATTCTATTATTAGAATCATTTGGTATAGATGCACCTGAACTATCAAAATCAGTTCCTTCACCCATACCACTATAAAACCTCATATTAAGACTATTGTATAAAGTTCCATCTAAATCACCTATATCTTGCGAGTGGATATAACCTGCACCATCTGAAATAGTATGTACAGCACCTGCGTCATTTGGACCAGTACCACCTGTTTCTCCTGGAGTTCCTTTACTTTTCATTCTATTTGAACTTACTTGTTCTATTGTAGGAACAACTACATCATTTAATCTTACTAAACTACCAACAGGATAAGTCACATCAGGTGTAAAACTAGGTACTGTCAATGTAGTCCCAGTAGCAGGTGCTGAGGTGCTTAAAGACATTGTGATTGAGTCTGTACCATCAGGTTTACTCAAACGAATACTTTGTCCACTTTGTAAAGTTTCTGTTGTAGCAACTACAGTAATAGTAGTATGAGTTGTTTTAGTCGATATAGCTGCTGTAGTTGTAGTAAATGCACTAGCACTAATAGATTCTTGAAAAGAATTAGATTGTTCAGATATTTTTTCATCTAAAAGAGCAAGGTTTTCTTGAATTATAATTGAAGGGTCTGCAAAACCACCTCCTACTGCCGTAGTTATTGTAGGAGTAACTTCTTGAACTTTAAACCACTCTCCACTCATTGTGTCACTTTGTGCTTTAAAAGTTCCTCCTTTAAAAGCGTAATATTTATAACTACCTGAGTCACCATTAATTCTGTACTTAACTAATTTAGAAGGTGATATTGTTGGGCTAAATATATCTGCTTGTAATACTTCAAGTGGTTTATATTGTAAGTTTAATCTTTCTTGAGTTAATTGTTTTAATAAATTTAATGGACTAGGACTTCCTGGATTATCTCTAACAAAACCTGTAAGACAAGGTTTAATGTTAAATTTATCAGTTTCGTTCATTAAAGGATAAGTAGATGCTGATCCTCCTGAACTTGATTCTGTAGCATCTCTAAAAGCAACAGATAATAAAGGACTTATTGGTGTTTGTCCTAAAACACTTGTCCCTAAGTTATTTAATTTATTAGATGGTGTGTCAGTTTGATCAGCTGTATAAGTTACAGTTGAAGTAATTGCCTCTCCTTGTTCTATATCATCATAACTAAACCCTATACTAATTGCTTGTGTTTCATTAGAAACAAATGTAGGTGGTGTAGAAAATTCAGTATAATTTCCATTATTAAATTGTTGATATATTCCAGTAAAATCTCCAGTAGTAGCATTTCTAGAATCCATTTCTATTTCAACAACACCTGTAACAGTTGGTCTTTCTACTATACAATTAAATTTTATCTGAGTTCTAGTAGTTCTTGTTCCTGATGGTGCATTTTGAACTGGGTTGTTTGAAGAATCAGATGTATTTGCAACTGTATTTATGCTACTATAATTTAAACTATCAGCCATTAAATTTGTATCATTTAACGGACTGTTTGGATAAGTACTACTATACACACTTAATCCTCTATATATATTTAAAACAGTAACATTTGTAGTCCAAGTAAGTGTATTACTTCCTGCGTTTTCTTGTAAATATAATCTAGTGCCATCAGATTTTAATAAAGTTATTTTTAGTCTAGAATGTGTACGAACACTTTTTCTGTTAATCCTATCATTAGATGTACTGTATTTAGGTGTACTACTAGAATCAAGTCTAAAAGGTTCATTAACAACTTCAATTGCTTCAGCCCAAAAACTTAAATTAATTTGACCTAAATCTTGTGATGTTAATGTACCTATACCAATTCTAGTATCTAATAAAGTGCCTTTTTCTACAGTAGCAATACTAAAACCTTCATTAAAATCAATACTTACATTTTTATATGAAGATTCGTAGTTTAAACTAGAACCACCTAAGACAACGTGAGTAGATTGGTCTATAGTTAATAAATCGTTTGATGTACTATTTGTGTATCTATCTGAAATAGCAGATTGTAAATCACTAGCATTTCTGTATTTTTGTTCATCTACAGTACCATCTGTGTTTGCTTTATAATTAAAAGGTTGTCTAAAAATATAAGAACCTTCAGATAAAAAACCTACAGCACCAAAAACTTTTAATACTGTGTCAAACACATCTGATTCTTTATATTCTAAAGCAGTACCATAAGGAATTATTAACTCATCATTTTCATCAAAAGCATCTTCTTGAGCAAAAGCTGATTTAGAAAAATAATAGTTAAAAAATGGGTCACGCAAAATTGCGTTAGAACCATCATTTGGTAAATATGTAATATTATAATCTTGAATAGAATCGTCAGCATTTCTTCTATACCAATGTATTTGATTAGTTATTATAGCTGTTTTATCACCACTTGACCCACCATTTATATAAACAGGAGCAGGGTGATTATCACTAGCAACAGGTGTTAAATTCATTCTTCCCATAAAACCCCTAAAATCGTTTGCACTTGCTCCTGAAGGGGGGTCTTCATAACCTATAATTTCTGTTATTTTTTTATAAGAAACTTTATCATCATAATCGTAAAAAGAATTTTTATCTCTTGCTTTAAATGTCCCATAAGAATCTGTAGCAACTAGTTGAACTACATAAGGAAAAGGTGAATTTTCTATAGAGTCAAAGGCTGGAGTAAGCCAACCAAACCACCAAATCTTTTTAGTGCTACCCGATTCTGTTTTAAATATTCTTATGTAAAATTTTTCATCTCCTAAAGGTAAAACTTCATTATAAATAAAATCTTCTTCATCTTGTGTTTCTACATAATAATTAACAGTTAATTCAGAGCCTAAGAATTGAGTGTCTAAAGTATCTCCTTGACCATTCCAAGTAATAGTAAAGCCTTCGCCTTGCATATTAAACTCAACGGAAGTTCCTGAAAAACCTTCTTTATATATTTCTACATCCCAAGTGTTGCCTGCTTCACTTAATATCTGTGAGTGTCTTACTTTTCCAAATGCCATAACAATTATCTAAGATTTTTTCTTCTTTGTGCTTTATTAAATACAATCAATAAATCATTACCCGATATTCTTACATCAGGTATAACCGATCCGCCTATCATATCGTTAGGTATAATTCTACCTGATTGATTACCAGGGTTGAATAATTCTGGTCCATTCTCCCCTACTAAACTCATTTTATTTAAAGGTGGTCTACCTCCGTTGGCAAATCCTTGCAGCCTCATACCACTACCACCTCCTAAAATATCTAAAAATGTAGCTTGAAAACCTGCTGCACCAAGTCCACCGCCTAACGCTGCACCAGGAAATATTACAGATAATAATGCCGCAAAGATACCTGCTTGTAATATCATAACACCTATTTGTGCTAAAAATTGTTTAGCAAAGTTGTTAAACTTTTCTCCAAAACTTACAATAGCACCTTCAGAATCTGTTACTCTTAAAAATAATTCTGCAAAACCTTGAGAAAATCCTTGTGCCATAGTAAGTCCAAAATTCATTAAAGAACTTCCAAATTCTTTTGTAACTTTTTTTGCATTATTTGAAATATTTCTTATTATTTCTTGTGCTTTAGTTTCTATACCCTCAAAAGAAACTTTCCCTAAAATTATTCCACTACCTAAATTTGCTTTTTCTTTTTTAAATAGCCTTACTCTTTCTTTTTCAGCTTCAAATAATTTTTTATGTGCTTGGGATTGGGCTTCAAGTCTTTTAAATTCTTCAAAAGAAGAAAACATAAAGTCTTTCCCTTGCAAATTGTCTAATTGGTTATTAAGTTCTTCAACGGAATCAGAAGATTTTGCAATTTCAACACCAAATATTGCTGCAACTCCAGTAATTCCTCCTACTCCTAGCCATTTTGCTCCGGCTATCGCAGCCCTTCCTACTGATAAAAGAACTCTTGCTAAACCCCCTAAAAGTCTTATTACAGGTAATAAAACTCCAATTAAAGCACCAATTACAAGAAGTAAGGGTCCAATCGAAGCGGCAATAGCACCTAAATTAACTATTGTGTCTTTTATTTCAGGGTCTAATTCAGAAAATTTTGTAGCAAGTTTAGTTATTAATTTTATAACTGGTTCTAGTTTGTTTATAATCAACTCACCCAACTCTATATTCATAGACTCTATGGCTGATTGCATTTTTTTAATTTTAGCAAACGCAGTTTCACCCATCATTTTAGACATTTCGTCTAATCGATTGGTGTTAGTAGTGTATTCGTGTGTTAATTCAGATATTTTATCTCTATTTTGAGATAATATTAATAATTGGTTAGCAGCAGTTATACCAACTAATTCTTGTGCTTCATTAAGTGACATTGTGCCTTTAGCAAGTTGATCTAAAGTTTGACCAAATGGTACTCCTTCTTCATTGAGTTGCATAAAAGCTTTACGAAGTCCTGTACCTGCTTTAGAAGCCTTAATACCATTGTCCATTAAGACTCCCATCATAGCAGATAGTTCTTCAATATCAACTCCAACTGCGTTAGCTGCTGTTCCTGCGTGACCAAATGCGGTAGCAAATGTATTTAGTTGTATTGATGAGTTGGCTGCTGCACTAGCTAGAGTGTTAGCAACTCTACTTGCTTCTGTAGATTCTAAATTAAAAGCGTTTATTGAACTTGAAACTACTTCAGCCGCTAAAGATAAATCTGACCCTGTTGCTAACGCTAAATCAGCAATAGATTGAGTCATATTTTGTATAGCACGAGGGTCAAAACCTTTTCGACCTAAAATTAATTGTAATTCAGCAAATTGTCTTGCTGTAAATTGAGTTTCTGCTCCTAATTTTTTTGCTTGTGCTGTAAGTTCTTGAAATTGAAATTTAGTAGACCCAGTTACAGCTAAAACTTTTTGCATATTATTTTCAAACTCGACAAAAGTATTTGCTGCTTGTTTACCCATAGCAACTAAAGGTGCGGTAACACCAAAAGTTAGCATAGAACCTAATCTAGCTGCATTAGATGCTAAACTACCTACACTACCATTAGCTTTTTTCATAGAGGTTTCTAACCCCTTTATATTGGCTGCTACAATTATCGATAGCGTTTTTGCTCCACCCATTAGTTCAATTTTTTAATCTTATTCTTATTATACCTCTCTATAACTTTTTGTATGTGTTCTTTAGAAGCAATTTCTCGTTTAGGCTTATTCTTGTCATCCCAAGGGAAAGGTAATATTTCTTTGGGTTTTAATCTTTTCTTTGAATGTGGCGATAAAGTCGAGTGAATTATAAGCCTTGTTTGTTCCCAACTATTTTCTAAAAGTTGAGTTTGGTAATTGTTAAACCCTAAGAGTTTGTTAGAAAATGAACGAGGGGTTAAATCGTATAGTTCGTCATACGATAACCCCAACATTCCTAATCCAGTTTTCTCAATCGTGTCCCAATTAATTTCACTTTGTTCATTATCTATTTCCTCTCCCTCGTTTACTTTCCCTCACTTTGGGGTTGGTCCATTTGGAAGGCTTCAAAGATTTCATTTAACTTACCAAAATCTTCGTTATCTAACCAAGTTTCAATCTCTTTTATTGAGTGTTTAAAGGTTAATCCTTCTTTTTTTGCTCCGTGTTTAAGACCATAGTAAGTCATTATACCAACGTGATCTATTTCACTTCCTAATTGACTCATATCAGACAACTTAATTTTAGTTTTTTCGCAAATGTCTTTTAAACATAAATACGAAAACCTTACTGGGCGGAGTTTACCGCCAATCTCTACCTTTTTCATTTTTTATTTATTAGTTATTATTAATCTGTACCCGATGTAATTGTTGCTGTACCTGTAAATGTTACAGAGTAAGTTGCGTTATCTTCGACTCCTGCATTCATAGACAAACTTGTAATAAAAGCAGTTCCTTCATAATATTTATCACTACTACCACCAGTATCTCTTTCAGCAAATCTTACAGTAACAGATTCTCTTGAGCCTACAGAATTAAAAAAATCTCTAAAATCTAAATCAGAATTATAATCTTGTAAAGCTTCCGTAGTAATTTCAAAAGACCTTAAACCTGCAGCATTTTGTTGAAATCCACCTGAATCTTTTGTAGTAATATCTCTGTAATCTTGACTAACAGAAAAACTTGCTGATGTACTATGTGCTATAGGGTCTTTTGTGGCAGTTTCACCTTCTCTTATTACAGAAATAATTACTGCATCAGAATCTATAGTTGCTGTACCATTACCTAAAGTAATATCATTACTCAATTCACCTGCAAATTCATTTTCAAAATCTCTAAAAACATAATCGCCATCTGTTGTACTTGAAGTAGGAGCATTATATTTAGAGTCTAAAATTAACTTTGCTCTAATTTTCTCAAGAAATTGATCTCCTGTAGTAGCAGAAGCAGTTTCAATTGATGCAACATTAACTCCATTTTCAGTTGCTGAATTTAAAATGTTAATTGTTCCTGTAGCATTTGTAGGACTAGATGATTTTATAAAAATTCTAGTTTTTTGTTTTACTGCTGTTGGATACCTTCTATAAACTAATAAATCCGATGCGTTTTTAATTGCCATAATTATTTGGATTTAAAAGTTAATATTATTGAGCAGCTATTGGACCATTACCTTGTAAAGAAATAGAATAAGTTGCATTTTCTTCTACACCTGCATCTATTGAAAGAGATGTGATAAATGCTCCACCTTCATAAATAGATCCTGAAAGACCAAAAGATACTTCTACTTCTGCATTAGCTTGATCTTCAAGCATAAAAGCAATAAGTTCAGTTGTATTTACTATATTAGCACCTGATTCTGTAAAATCTACAAATCCATCTCCAGATATTTCCCAAGAACGAAGTCCTGCTAAATTTGCCTGAAAACCGCCTGAAGATTTAGTAGTAGAATCTCTTAAATCTTGAGATATACTTAAACTAGCACTTGTAGCGTGTACTAAAGCGTCTGCTGGTACACCATCTACTGTAGCGTGAATTTTTATCACTATATCGGTTGCATTTACTATTGCCATTTTGTTTTATTTTTTAATTTTTAATTATTAAACAGTTGAAATTGATATTCTTATAAAAAACCTCAGCCGAGTTGTGGTATTCGTCACTAAGCGACTCGAAGTTAAATTTTGCTGTGTAAGATTGACTATCTTCGGTATAAGTTACTGAAAATAAGTCTAAAGATTCAACACAAGCCTTTGCTTGGTTATAAGTAGTTGCATACGATTCTGAAAAAGTTGATATAGTTATATCTACATTACACGAATCTAGCGAACTGCCTTTAGACATAAAATTACTTACGTTAGTTATTTCATATATTGTACAAGGATAAGATTGAGTTTGCGGTATGCGAACTGGAAAAACATTATTTGCTCCATTAGCACTTACAAATGCTGCTGTAGCTTGTAACTGTGTTGCTATTTTTTGTCCTATTACTGCAAACATATTTTACTTAAATCCTTGTTTTCTAAATATTTTATCAAAGAGTTTGTCCATTCCTCTTTCGGCAACCAATGTTATTTGGTTACCTTTTTCTTTTGCTACTTTTAATAAGTGATCAGGTTGTGCAGGTAATAGCCCTGTACTTTTACCGCTTTTGGTAAATCTTTCACCACTTGAACCTCTTATCAATAATTGTGCTAAATTTACTGCACCTTTCTTACTCCAGTTAGCACTTTTAAACCGACCTTTAACTCTTGGTCCTACAAGCAATCCAGGCTCTCTTGACTTTGTAGCAGTAATTACTTGAATTGAATCTGCTAAAGTTCTTCCTATAATACTTTTTTTTGTACTAGGGTCATATCTTTCTCCTGGTCTTTTATTTGGATAACCCGAAGGGTTTGGTGCTAAACTCGCTAATTTATATTTTTGTTTAGCGGCTCTCTGTGCTATCTTAGCAGCAGGTTGCAACGCTTTATTTATTTCGGTTCTAGCCTTTTTTCTAGTTTCCCCTATTTCTTTAAATGCTTTTTTAAGTTCCTCAATACCTATTATTTCAGAGAAGATCGTAAAAGACAATTTCCTATGGCTTCTGAGATATTGT
>CAACVD010000642.1_pt1 | contig 16911 bp, 11 predicted proteins | sample 2381771 | NCBI WGS metagenome assembly CAACVD01 (sample SAMEA5211965, study PRJEB30684) | marine metagenome | biome: Marine; feature: Epipelagic; material: Water | collected 2015-10-15 | depth 15 m | reverse complement strand
AAATTACCACTTGAATCTAATGATGCTCTATCATTTCCACCTGAATTTCTGAAAAAAAGACCGCCCGAAGTATTATATTGAAGATACAAATTATTAGCGTGTGCTTGAATTTTATTAGTTTTTTCTCCTGTCCAATTTCCATCATTTAATTCAATATCAGTTCCTGCAGCTATCTCAATACCACCATTAAAAATAGCATTACCAGCGTCAGACATATCAAGGGTAAGGGCAGTAATAGTTGAGCCACCATCATTACCTTGTATTATTACATTTCCATCTGATATAACACTTTGAATAATTGCGTTATCTCCGCTTCTGCTTATAGAATAAAAATGAAGTCCATCATCTTTCATTTCTATATTTCCACCATCTGCATCAAGAACAATATCTGCTGCACAATCTATAATCATATCCCCAGAAATATTTGCAATATTCCCATCGACAGTTATTTTTTCAACTGGGTTTACTCCTCCTATACCTATTCCCGTGCTATCTATTCGCATTACCTCAGTACCAGCAGCTTTGAATTTAATTTTATCTTCGTCAGCAGCTTCTTCTACGAGAACTTGAGTATCACCGTCCAAATCAGTAAGACTAGCAGTACCCATCTCAAGTACTTTAGCGTTTAATCTAAGTTCTATTTTTGCACCACTACCAAAAGCAGCAGCAGAAGTGTTGTCTTGAGCTCTTACGACAGTAAGATCATTACTAGAGATAGCAGTAACTTTAACAGTCTCTATATTAGTACCATCATCGATGGTCGCAAAGAAAACGTTATTAGCGTTAGGCGTGGGAAAAACAGCTGCAGATGTTACAGGGACTGTTGTAACAGCGTCGTTTATCCCACTCGATAAAGTAGTTTCGGCATTGTTTTTAAAAAGCAAGCCCACAGTAAAACCTCCTTAGTTTAACTAACTGTCACTGTCCAAGTGACTGTCATACTGTCTGATGCACCTTTATTGACAACGGAAAAGACTGTTCTACATAACATAGTACCACTAGAACTAGCATTTAAAATACCAGCTTCGGTTACAGCACCAGTACCAGTTCCTGCTGGAAAACTAGCTACATAAGTAACTACAGCACTAGAAACAGTTGTACTTGTAAGAGCCACTCTACCCAACTGTGAACCTAGAGCAGTATCACCCGCAGCAGCGGAAGTACTTCCAGATCCAATAGCCATGTGTGACATAGCAGTTGCACTAGCATCTTTCATACGGGAAGCGACGTAACCTTTACCAGCAGTAACAACTAAGTTGTCAACTTCTTGTACAAGTTCGTCGTTCAAATGTATTTGTAGACGTCCTTTCATTTTTAATGCGTCATTTATATTTGACATAAAAACCTCTTAAGAGTTAATTGAATACGTATTAAGGGCAGACTTATTAAGCAGAGCTCCAGAAGTACTACCCGCTATCAATTGTACATCAATTGATTCTGATACTGAAACACTATTTGCAGTAGCCTGTCCAAAGCTAACCGCATGGGCTTCTCCTACACTTGTAGAATCTGCTATGGTTGCAGGGCTAAAGGCATGAGCAAAACTTTCTGAAACTGTAGAGGTATCAGTTAAAGGTTTACTAACTGCGAATGGGCCTAAGCTTTCTCCTACGGAAACCACATTATTTTTATTTACTCCGGATTCTGTAGCTAAATCATCACTTGCACTTGCAGTATCATCCAAACTATATGAATCACTAAAGGCCCTTACAAAAGTACGTACACTAGCAAAAGACTCAGCTATAGATGTTGTGTCAGAAGGGTTTTTACCAAAATCTGGAATATAAGTTTCACTGATTGTTGTGGTATCAGAAGCTGGTTTACCAAATGAACTAACATACGATTCTCCGATGTTCGCCGAATCTGACGGATTTTTACCGAAGTTAAGAACAGAACTTTCTGCTACACTAGTTGTATCCGAAAACGCACGTTCAAAAATTAGTAGTGTTACAACGCTATCACTAAAACTTACACTATCCGCTGCGGCTTTACCTGCGTCTAGAGCTGCTGCTTCTAATATTGAAGTAGTATCTGCAGCTACAGTCTTAGCAATAGCATTGGCTAAAGACTCTGTAATAGTTACAGTTAAAGCCTTATCTTCTTGATATCCGGGAGCAAAATATAAGTCTTTAGAATCTGCGTCAAGAACTATATCTACAGCAGAAAGATTAAGAAAATCTATACCATATTCTAGATTAACAAAACTAACTAAAGATTGTATGTTTTCAAAAACCGTAACTGGCTCTAACGAGTCAGTATCTACTATAGCGCGTAGATTAGTATTTGATACTATTGCTCGAAGTGCCATTAATCAAAGTCATCGCGCACTTGGAACTTAATTAAATCTTGTACAGTTTGGATCCCACTACCACTTGTAGTGTGTTCTATTTCACCTTCAAAAGTACCAGCAGCTGTCCAAGTATCACTAGGAAAAGCTACACTCACTTCTCCGTTAGAAGCGCCTGTAATTGAACCGGTGATTGTTTTTAATACAGTTGTAGTACCTACTTCACGGATTCTAAAACGTACAGTACTACCAGACAGATTTACTGCTGCCCATGTTGTACTATCATCGGCATCTAACGTTTTACCAGAAGCTGCAGTATTACTGTCCTTTAATGTAAAATTTAGAGTAGGTAAAGTATCCCCCACTACTAATTTAATTGTTGATGAATAAGCCATAATTTACCTCATTATATATTATTAAAATGCGCCCGCGAAGGGTTGGTAATCTTTAAATTGAGCGTCACCTTTTATTAAATCTTCTAATCTCTGTGCACTTGGGCCTAGTAGACTTGTGTAGAACTCATCTCCAAACCTCCCCGCTTCAAACATAGGGAACAACATAGTCCATGCTCCAAATGCTCCAGAACGGTCAGCAGCCTCTAGTAAATACTCACCATAGCCCATTTCATTTGTTCTGAATTTATTAAAATCAAAAACACCCGCCTCAGTGTTTGAATTAAAGTCTACTGTTCCTGAAAGGGGAGAAAGTAAAAATTTTAATAACTCACGTAGTTCCATACCTACCATCGCTAATGGTAATAGTGAAGTAAGGGCTAAAACTGCAGGTAACGCAGCAGCAGGTATCCTACCTTCTCGACCATAGGTACTTTGAGTATTTCTAATTACACCACCTATAATATTCTTACCATACGCGTAGAAGAATGATTTAAGTTGGAATATTAAAGCTGTGTATGGGTTAGAAGCCCAACCTGGTCTTTCTGCAGCATTCGGACGTACAACCGATTCTTCAGTAAATCTAGCTATCGCATCTTGCACTTCTCTATGTTGAGAGTCACTAAAATCCCAATCAGAGTCTTGCGCTGCTTTTATTTGTTCAGGTGTAACTTGTAGCTCAGTTAAATAAGCTTTTGATTTAGCAGAGTTGTCATTAGCATGCTTAATAAGAAACTGTCGACCCATACCAGCAGCAAAGATTCTTGTAAATCTTGTGTACCATTCTAATCCTGTAAATTTAAAAAACTGTTGAGTATAGTATTTTGTTCCTTCTGTCATATAACCTAACTCACCAGCATTAATATACATCTGAGATATAGAATCAAAGCCAATAACGCCTACATCACGCGCAAACTGTTCTAACTCTTTTCTATTTGTCCAAGTATCTTTTACTGAGTTTATAAAAGTACTACTAAAAATACTCATTTCTTTAGATCGTAATGCTGGGCCAGCTAAATCTGGTAAAGAAGCAACAGTGGCAAAAGTTAAGTATGTCATGACATTTAAAGCTAATAGATAACTTTGTACAGTCCTTAACCAGCCGGGCATATTCATACCCGCTCTTCCTAACATAGCTTGAACTGCTTTCCTTGCACGTCCTCTATCTCTATCGTTGTCTATTCGATTAATTAAAATTTCTGCCGCTCTGGGACCAGAATAAAATACACCTTCTTGTTTTTTATCTAATTGGTTTGAATTATTTGCAATATCTTTTTTAGTTATTTTTACACGAACTTTTTTCTTAAATTCTATTTTTTTAACATTTTCAGAAATATATTTTCGGACTGCATGGTGCGCAGGAATAATTAAATCACCAATACCTTCTATATTACGTAAGTCGGCGTTATTGCTTATATTTATAAAAAGAGGTCGTCTATCTTTTTGCATACCAATAGACAAGTCTGCAGCTCCCTCTGCTTCTATAGCATCAAGACTTTCATCATATAAAACCATTTTATCTACTGCATTTCTTAACTCTTCTGTAGTAGATTTAGGGTTATATTTTTTCAAAACTTTTACTAAAGCTTCTCTTGCTTCGGGTTCTGCAGCTAACTTAGCTATGTCAAACTGCCTAGTAAAGAAAGTTATATTTTTTTGAACTTTAGGTTTTTTAGGATTTATTTCATTAGGTAAAATATAATCATCATAAAACTTCTCAAAGTACTTAAGAACATCTAAGGCTTTACCCCCATCTACTTGCACAGAGTTACCATCCTTATCTATTACTACAAGTTTATTCGCTGCATTAGCTCTTTCTTCTAATGGTAGAGCAGCTAGTTGTTCAGCCCCTTCTAAAATATTATCAATATTAGCTAAATCTTCTTGTGTGGGGTCTTTTACTATGTTAAATATTTTATAAAAATCATTAATATATCTGTACTGCACTATAGGGTGGTAGTTAAAGAAACCAGTCGCTTCTACAGTTTGAGATCTAGAGTAAAGAGCTTTACCGAGTTCTGGAGATACTAAACGTAAAAAGTTATCTGCTGGAGCTAAGATGTACACTAAGAATTTGTAAATATCATTAGCTGCTTCGCTTTTTAAAATCTTCTTAATTAAAGCTTCAAAACGAGTAGCATTCTTTTTACCTACTGCTTTTTGTACAACATCAGCACTACCTTGGACCCAATTATCTATGTCTTTAGACTCGGTAACCGATATACCTACATTCTCCCTATTGAGACCTCGTTTAACTGCTTCTATTACCCCAAAAGCATAATCATTAAATACTGGGTTTGTATCAAACCTACCTATTTGAAACTCGCTTAAGGTATTAAATAAAACGCGCACTTTTCTTGCTAAGGCGGTAAAGTAAGAACGTACAGTTTTTTTATTTTTATTGTCTAAAACTACAAACTCCCTTCGTAATTCCATAAGAGTTTTAGGTAATTGTTCTTTCCAAATAGTGTTATCTTGAGTATGTGTTATTTTTCTATTACCTGTATCTAATAAAGCTTTTCTATGGTCGGCGTTTTGTTCTAAAGAAGCCCTAATTAAGTCTTTCATTAACTTAAGGTTAGTATTTTGGTTTTCTTTTAAGAAACCTCTAATTTTTACATTACCGGTCCCCCAACGTGGGTTGTTGTAAACTTTTTCATCAAACTTGCCTGACTTAAGAGTTTGATAAGCATGCTCAACACTTTGGAATTGGACGCCAGTATTTTCATTAGTAGATTTTTGAAACTTAGAAAATGTTTTTCTATCGTATTTTTCTCCACCCTCTATTACTCCAGTAACTTTAAATCTAAATGGACGTGCTTTAAGATTACTTAAGTCAGTATTTTGATTTGCGCCAGCATAAATGTTTACAGGTGTTCTTTCTTTGACAATTTCTCTAGGTAAATTCTCTTTAACTGTTCCTTCTTGTTCTAATAAAAATGAACCTGCTTTATCTGCATACCACTCCTCAAATGGAAAATCTCTGCTTTGATAATTATATCCGGGCTCACCCCTTATTTCTCTAGTAAATAATGCAAAAGACTCATCAGCATAAGCTCTATACAAAGCTTCTCCTTTCTTAAAATCTGCTTCGGTAATCCCAAGAGCTTTTATAGCGTCTGCATCAGTATCAAAAGTCTGATCTTCTGTACCATAAAATTTAAATCTACTAAGTCCAAGTCTTGCACTCTCAAATTTAAATAATACATGCCCTAATTCATGTGCAAGTGCATAAGTCATAAAAGTACTTTTAGCAGCATTTTGGACAAGTGGGTCTTGAGTTTCTAATTGATTTTCTATAAAAGCAGAATCTGGATTAAGAACTACAAACGCATATTTAGGCAATCCTGCAAGTGGTCCATCCTGATGCATTACACTCAAAACAGATGCAGGTCCACCCGAAGCTCTGTTCCGGTCCTGCAGATTCCTAACTACCAGATTTAAAGGTGCCCCAGTTTGGGTTTTCATGTCGGTTGGGAAATTAACTTCGTCATCTATACCTAAAACGAACACTTTTGTCGTTACTCCAAAACCTTTCATTTTTTTAGATAACTCACTAATAAAACGTTCGCCAGAACTATCACCTACATCTTTAGTAAATTTTGGGTCTTTAATATCAAAAATATTTGCCATCCCTTGGCTTACTTTTATTTCTCCCAACTCCATGTCTATTGCGTCTGGGTCGGTTTCAAATTTAGTATTAAATACAGGTGTCCCTTTGTACGCTGCGCCTTCTTGCCCTTTAACTTTTACAGGAGGTTGCGCTAAGATTATTCCTTGTGCTAACTGCGGAAAAATATCCATTAACATTTTATTACCTAAATCTGTTTGTTCTACAGTTGCGGCTACCTCACTTATAGGTGTTCTTTCCATAGGAACTCTACGAGGTTGATCCATGTTATAAAGAGAAGCTCTTGAACCTGCGCCGTTTAAAACTTCTATATTGTTATCTCTTATAAAGTTGGTTATTGTCGCTGCTGAAGTTTCAGGACTAACAATTAAAAAAGGTTTACCAAGTTCTTCGGCGAACTTAACGGTTAGTTGAGAACCTCTGCCAAGTGACCCATCTTCTTGAGTCAAAATAATAGTACCGTCAGAATCTTCAACGTTTTTTCTAGTTCTCCCTCTATAATTTAATCCTTTCCCTTCTACTACATTAAACTGAGGCTCTAAAGAAAGACTTACTCCACCTTCTACTTGAAAACCTTCTGGAGCAGTACCACCAGTTTCTAAACCCATCGCTTTTGCCATATAAAGAAAGAACTGGTCAGCACCAAGTTGCCCACCTGATATTATTCTTTTTAATGGTGTTTTTTCATTTAATCTATCTAAACTATTTTGTTCTGCTTCTGTTAGCGTCTTGCCATCCTGTACTTTTTTCAATAAAGCCGCTTGTCTTTTTCGATCTTTTCTAGGTTGTTCCTCTTTTTCTAGTCTTAAACGCATTTTTTGTTGCTCTTCCGCTGCTTGCGCTTGTCTTTGTAAACTTACAGGGTCTCTTTTTAAAGCCAAATCAATTGGGGGTGGAGACAACGTAGCACTTTCAAACCTTGCATCGCCTCGTAAACTCATTTCGTTTGGAGTTAAAGGATAACGTTTTTCTTTTTGTGCCTCGGTTCCTTCTAAAACTAAATCTTTAGATTTTGTTACAAAAATTTTCTTACCATTTTTATATTGAGGTACTGCATATCTAACTGGAGGAAATCCAATAGTTTCTTGTGGGGTTTGCGCTCCTAAAGGACCTTGAAAATTTTGGTCATCCCCGACATTTTCTCTCATAGCTTGATCTTCACCGAGAGGTTTTTCTAAATCTACTTTGTTAAAATCTCCAAACTCGGTGTTCAACTCATATTGTAAATTGTTGTACTGATACTCTAACTGTGTTAACTGTTTACCGATTGATTTCTGTCGCTTAATTAAATTTTTACGCTCTTTTTCGGATATACCACGATTGTTTATTTGAGTCTCTAAATTTGCGTATAGTTGGCTAACCGGCGCTATCTCTGCTTCTAAATCTGCTAACTCGTCCAGTCTACTAGTTAAGCTTTTAATACCCCTTGTAGGTATGATAAATAAAGACTCACTACCACCTTCTTCTATATATCTTTTACGAGCTAAACTATTAGCAAGGGCGTTTAGGTCAGATTTATCAACAAATATTCCAGCTGTAGTAGCAAACCCTATTCCACCTAGCTCTTGTTTTACATCTTTTAAGATATCTAAATATTTTTGAAATTCTAAGGAACTTACCTCTCTCGCTTCTATCGATCCAGTTAAAGAAAATTGTTGTAGCTCGATTGGACTAAGTAATTGTGCAGGTTTACTTGGGTCTATTCTTCTATAAAACATCGGTACATCTGCTAAATTTTGACCCTCAGTACTTACGAGTTTTGTTTCATTAGTCATTGGCGTGTAGAGGTCTTCCTTCATAACCACTTCAAACCCATACTTTTTAAACTCCGCAAAAATTTCGGGCACCATAGTCGCTAAAGCAATGTTATAGGCTCTAGTTCTATTACCTCCTACACTTTCTAAAAGCTCTTCTATACTCATAGTAAAATCTTGTTTTATTTGAGGAAAGATTTTCACTGCTTGAGTTAATAAAGTATATAAATTAATGGCTACATCGTTCCCAGCAAAATTAACTTCTTTATCTCCATACCCTATAGTGGCACCCGCTTCTGCATTCGTAACTCTTATTTTAAAATAAGAACTAGCCTGTGATACCTCACCCCCGCCTGTCGTAGATAAAAATTTAAAGCCTTCTATAACTGCTGTTTCAACTAAACCTAAAGCTTTAGCTTCTACAGTTTGTGATTCAAAAGTACCGAAAACATAAGCATTGGCATCGTCGGGATCTTGGATAATTGTTAAATCAGGTCCAATATCTGGGTCTGTACCAGCTCGGCTATCTCGTTGCCTAAAGTATTCTCTTAATAAACTTCTACTATATGTCTGCATTCTAGGAGAATTTATATCTGTAATTCCTAACTCTGTTCTTTCTTGTTCAGTAAGAGAGTCAAAATACCTTTGACGTAAATCTATTAACTCTTGGTCCTCAGTAGAAAACTCTCCTGTTTCTTCATTTACTTTTGGTTGGTAGGTTGTTTTTTTATATTTTCTAGCATCAGTTCTTACAACCCCTCCTTTTGTTTTTTTATCCCCACCTTTTTTTAATTTATCTAATCTTCTTTTTTGAGAAAGGGTCAACCCTCCTTCTTTTTCAAGTTTTTTTAATTGTTGTAGTTCCGTTTCAGCACGTAGTAATACTTCAGGTTGCGCAGTTAATCTAGCGTCTTCTAATTGAGCACCAAACAACCCTCCGCTCTGCTGTTCTGATAACCTTTCAATAATCTCTTCAATCGGTTCACCTGTTCTTTGTGATTCTTCTTGAGCTACTTTGTATACTTCAAAAGGGCTTAACCCAGACAAAGCAGCAGAATCTCCTTCATTATTATCAAACGCTTCTGTTACGTCTATCTCATCTAAAGATGACTCATCTTCAAAGTTCATATTATTTATATCTAAGTCAGCTGTCGTAAATACTCTTACGTTAGCTTCAGGATATTTACCTTGAAGTTTGCTTCTTTCTTCTTGTATTTGAAATTGATTAACTTCTTTAGTGGCAATAATACGCCCATCAGCATTGAAAACTTTAATTGTGTGAGTAGCATTGTCTACTACATCGCTAAGTTCTTCACCGTCTAAAGCTTCGATTACTGCATCTCTAAACGCTATATTCCTTCTTGTTTTTTCTTCCTTACTTATGACATTTGCGTCGTCAGCCGAAATATTTGCTTGGAATAAATTATTAGCTTTCTTCATCGTCTCTGGAGTACCAACTACTACTCCACCTTTATATGGTACAGCTACAGTCCTATCTCCAAAATTTACCTCTGGGTACATATCTTGATAAGTCTCAACTCTCGATTGGGGTAGAAACATAACTTGTTTTGGAGATTCAACTTCAGCTTGGACTGTTTCAATAGTTTTTTCTAAAGCATCAGTATTACCTGCTTCATTTATTATTTGTGCTTGAAAATCAATTTGATCAGCTTTACCTCTTGCCATAGCATCAGAAACTTTACTCATAATTGGGCTTACTGCTCCTCCTACTGCCCCTCGAGCACCTCCAGCAAAAAACCCAGCAAAAGCAGCTTCGGCTAACCTTAACTTAGCGTCTTCATTAGTATATGTAGGGTCAATCGCAAACCTTTGGGCTACACCTAAACCTTCTTGACCTACCTCAGTAATACCTTCAACGGCACCTGACCCAATAAAACCTTTTCCTATCTCTCTGATAGCAGAAGAAAAAATATTCTTTTTTGGCCCAGAATATAAATCTAAAAAGGCTTGTTCTTTTTCAGTTAGGTCTTTTTTATTAATTTTCTTTTGAAAAATAGCGTAAGCCTTTTTTTCATTTTTTGTTAAGTTCTGTACTCCAAAAGTTTGTGCTTTTCTATCTAAGGCAACTAAAGGACTTTTTTTCAAAGAGGCTTTTAAAAAAGCATTAGCAAAAATAGTTTCAGAGGCAGTGCCTAATACTGCTTGTGGAATACCTAATAGTGCCGCCTGTGCGGCTTCAGCACGGGTTAACTCTATACCAGCTTCTTGAAATTCAGAGGCGGACTGAGAGCTACCTACCACGTACTCTTGACCAAAAGCTCCTGCGATACCCCCACGTTTTGCCCATTTTGCATACCCAAGACCTTCCTGTATCAATACTGCTTCTTCCGGAGTAAGTTTAAGACCTTTATCTTTTTTCTTAATCGCCTCTTTTAACAGCAGGTCTAGAGGTTTTTTAGTAAGAGTCCTAGCTCCAAATTTTCCTAACATACCAACACCAGCCCCAGCTAAACCGGAACTAAGTGAACTTACCATCATAGGAGTAAATTGACCTAAAGCTTTTGTTACTTGAGTAAAAAAACCATCAAGAGTAGGTTCTTCAAGAAAATTTTCAAAGGGTTGTATTTGATTTAATAAGTCGCCGGATATAGCATCATAACTTTCTGCAATCTCTAAATTCTTTTGGGCTGCTTCATCAAAACCAAATAACATTTGGCCGAGTCCCTGAAATCTATTAATATCAGCTGATAACTGGGCACCACCACCGCGTACAGCCGTACTAAAAATCTCACCGAAAGTTTGAGGAGAAGCATCTATGTCTTCACGTAACGGAGTATCAATAGGAGATACACGCTCCGATTCCTGTCGGAGTAGCTCTTTATTAACTCTTTCTTCTTGTGCTGCAACTTCTTCAGGAGTCCCAAAAATTGCATCTGCTAAATTATCAGACATGGTTACCTGCTAGTTTGTCTTGAAGTTGGTCTTCTGTTTTCTTTATCCGCTGCAGCAACAAAAGCACTTACAAACTCTGGAGAGAACCCTCCCATTTGGTTTATGTTTAGCACTGTGTCACCAATTATTAATCCTGTAATTTTCCCGTTTTCGTTACGATCTGCTATTGCGTCTACCTGGTTACCAAAAAATTTAAACTGTCCACCTTCAGCAAAACCAAAACTAAATATTTCTTTCCAAAATTTTGGTTTTACACTTGCAGCAAACTCTTTTAAATTATTGATAACTTCTTGTGCATAAGCTGTTTTCATAGCTTTTTGTTGTGAACCGGTACCCAGACCCATTTGTGCCTTCATGTTAGCTAACTCTCTAGTAGACTCTTGCCATTTCATTTCAAGGTTTTCAATCTTACCGGTACGATACTCTTTGTTAATACTTCTTAACGCGGAATATGCATCGGAGAAAGGTTTAGAAAACTCAACTTCTGGCATTGAAGATCTTAGGGATGCTTCTATGCTCGCTGCATCCTTAGCATTCGCTGCTCCTTTACTGTTAAATAAACCAGTTGTTGCGTATTCACCAATACTAATATCTTTTAGAAAACCATATATAGGAGCGTCAGGTCTTGCTGTAGCAAGAGCAGCCATAATATATTGTTGTGCAAGGTCTCTGTTTTTTTCAGTTATACTAAGTTGTCTAAGGTCTCCAGCCGTATCTGTTAACTCTTTTGTTAAAAGCGCTTGTTGTTTTTCTGAAATATTAATTGTGCTTACTAGTTTTTTAATACCCTCAATATCGTTGTTCTCTGCAAGAACTTTAAACTCTTTTAAATTATCTTTTGATATAACATCATTTAAGGTAGCTTTAGCTGCATTACTTAAATTATTACCAACAAGCCTTTTTGTATCTAATTTTCCATCAACACTATATTTAGTAGCAAACTCTTGTGGGCTTAAACTTTCAAAGTCTGCTTTAATTTCAGGGTCTTTGAACATAGCATTTATGTTTTTTAAATTTGTTCCTGTATTAAAGAACTCTCTATAGTTTCTATTATTTTTAATTACTGTTCTAGCTTGTTCTGTATCAAGACCTGCACCACCGGGTTGAATTTCCGCTAATTTAGTCTCAACTAAAGTAGAAATATTTTTTGTAGACATTTCTCCAATAAGGGCAAATGCTTCTTTCTTTTCGGGCTCGCTAAGACTATTCCACTGTGCTTCAGTAAAAAGCGATTCTATGTCGTTTATAGTAAAGTCTTTTCCTAAAAGCTCTTTTCTTACTCTATCTGGCTTTTGGGCATACTGAGTAGCAGTAAGTGCAGTATTATCAGCAGAAGCACCAAAAACAGAAAGGCCCGTCGCTATATCGTACGGACTTTGTAAAGAAGCAGGTCGAGAAAGTTCTCCAGTCAAATACCCTTTTGCTTTTTTTAAGTTCTCTATTAAAGCCGCTCCTTTTAAATTTTCGCCATCTACTAAAAAGCCTTTTTTACTAAATTTGTTAGGGTCGACTTCAATAACCTGACCAGACTCCATAAATTTTGAAAAGGCTTCCTCATATTTCTCTGTACCTTCGCTAATCTGCCTCCACTGTTGAGTTACAGAATCTGTACCAGCGCCAAGGGTATTGATTGATACCGCATTCGCTTCCTCTGCTCTTTTTCTTTCTGCTTCAGAATATGTAGCACCTATTTTATCTATAATTTCTAAAGTTCTTTCTCTACTTACCCTAGGGTCGGCAGCATTTTGATAAAGATTAACTAAGTCTGAAGGATCTAAATCTAAACCTCTTAATTTATTAATTAAGTTTCTACCTAACGCAGACCCAGGTGACATCGATTCTAAATTTGCAACTTTTACATCATAGGCTGCGGTTATACTATCAGCGGTAATTAGACCATCTAAAGATTGACCCCCATCCCTTTCATTTACTCCATCAGCAGTAACGGCGTTTTCCCTAACTTTAAAAGTTCCACCTTCGCCAGGTTCCATAGTTATAACCCTTGGGTCAAAATATGTTTTACCATCAATAACTTGTCCAGAATTAAGTAAATCGGATACACTTACTCTTTTAAAATCTTCATTTCCAGATTGTTTTAAAACTTCTTTGAACATATCTGGATGTCTTTTATCTAAAAGGTTGTCACTTAATACTGGGGCAACATCTTTCATAAAATCAACAGTCCCGTCTTTTTTACGTTCTTGATAACCTTTATACCAATCACCAAAGCTCATTCCAGTTATATTACTTCTGTACCCTTGCGGATCTACTCCAGTTTTCTGATATTCTTGAAACATCTCTTCTGCAGCTCGATCAGCATCTACAGTAGCAAACATCATTTCTTGTACCTCTAGCTCACTAGCATTTCGAGATTCTTTTGGATTCGTATAATTTACAGCACCAAATATTTGCCCTAATTTGTCTCCAAAACCTAATTCACTCTGTGGGGTAAAAGAACCATCTTCATTTCTTTTTGCCATTATAACTTCCCGTAATCAACCATTAGATAGCCAGAATCGTGTATCATAACTGCTTCTGGTTTTTGTACTTTTATTTCTTGTGCAAGGACTCCATATTTAGGTAAATCGCCTGCACCTAATTCTACAGCTTCTTTATTCCACTCCCAAGTGTAAACATTATAGTTACCTTCTTTATGACTAAAGGTAATATCTTTCTTCAAACGTATATCAGAAAAGAATGCCAGAGGGGCACTTGCAATGCTAGCTAACATACTAGTTCTAGCATTTTTATAAGCTACCCTATCTCTTTCGTATTGATTTCTTCTTGCTACTGAGTTTTCTGCGGCAGCTCCTAAACCAGATAGGGAGCTTCTATTTAAACCTTGTCCAATATTTATTAAATCACTTAAAACTTTTTGATTTTGATTTAATTGAGATAGCCTAGCTTCATTTAAACCCCCCGCTAAATTAATTGCTCCTCCTCTTTGTAGAGCTCTTTGTCTTTCTTCACTTAAGGCTGCCGTAGATTCAAACCCAAATCTTTCTCTGTTTCTTCTACTAATATCTTCAGCTATTCCCTGTTGTTGTGCTACATCTTGTGGAACTGCATCTATTAAACTAGTGTCAGCTTGAGTACGCTCAACTAAACTAGTTTCATAAGGTTTGAAATCACGCTCATATCTATCAGCCTGCCTTTTCGTAACATCAGCAAATACCTTATCAGGGTCTTTTATTTCTTCGGGGTTGCCGCCGAGTCGCGGATCGTTTTGTATAGCCTGCAGCGAAGTTTCTGAAAAGTTGGGTTCACTAGGAAAAGATATCATAATTAAGGATTCGTTTTATTAAAGGGGTTTTTTGCTCTGTACTCCGCAGCCTTTCCTTTAGCGGCAGCAGCAGCAATCTTACCTACATTACCCATAATGTTAACACTTCTACTTAAAGAAGCAGTTGCTCTATTCAAATCTTCGGATCTAGCTAGTTTAGAGGCTTGTGCTAACCCACTACCAGCATCTGCTTGTTGTCCTCTAGCCGTCGCTAAAACCCCAAGTTGTTGATTAGCTTTTACATCGGAGGCAACTACATTAGCATTTAAAATATTACCAACTGCACCTAAAGCTCTACTGGCACTAGTGTCAACTCCAGAAACTGTACCTAACGAAAGAGGGCCACCAGTCATAGCTTGCATGGTATCGGCTTGAGCTCTACCACGTAGAGTTTGGCGTGTATCTTGTTTTAAAGACTCATCACGCATTTGCTTTAATAAAGGATCATAAGTCTGTTCAAAATACTGTTGATCGGACTTTGCTAAAGCTGCTTGAGTTTTTTCAGTCTCACTCGGCTTATACTCTGCTGGTCTTGGTTTGCTACCCATTATACTTCCTTTCTATAAACTGTTGTTACTGCTTTAAATCCGTGCTTTTTAGCCGCTCTACTCCATCCAGAACGGTCGGAATGGAACTCCATTCCTGTTATGCTGGTGTTTTGTATTAAACCCTCTAAGAACTCTACACCTGCACCTATTATATTATACCCGGGTCTACTATAAGCAACCCAAATATGTAATGTTTTTTCTCCTCCAGCATCATCTAAAATCGATACTATAACAAAGCCTGCATAGTAATTATCCTCATACACCATGTATAACTCAGAACTACCTTTTCGCAATGCTGCATATACATCAGCGGGTATCCAATCAGCGTAAGACTTTTCGGCTACTTTTTTAAGATCTGGTTCTATTGTATTGTAAGCAACTTTTACATCCTCTATAGGGATGTATTCAAAAACCTTACCATTAATAGTCCAATTCTTTGCCATATCGTCCATACCTCTTCCTTGGGGATAAACCTGCACCTTTGTATTTTACTGTTCTTTTCACACCAATATTACCACCTCTACCTCTTAACTCTGCATCAGATACCTGAGCTTGAAATAAGTTAAAATAATCAGCAGAAGCTACTGGGTCTGTCCATTCTTTACTAGGCATTCTTAACAGTCTATAAACAGCACCATAAATAATGCCGTCTCGATAATCATTACTAAAATTAGTATCTATACTATTAGTGGTTCTACTAGGTTTTAATGCTACATTTAGTAGTAAACCATTTACGTTCTTTGCATTAGGAACTGGTACTAACCAAAAAGTATCCGGTGTTTTTTGTAAATACACAGTTGGTATACCTGACTTATCTCGCCAATCAGGATAATTTAATTCTAAACTTCTTGGACTAATTGGGTCTAAATCATTACCATCGTAAGTAGCCCATAGTATTTGGTGTACATCTGTACCACTGGGTTGGTCAAACTCATACTCATAAGTTCCCGATATTGTAGTTATTGGGTCTAAATCATGAGTATAAGCATTACTTTTTTCACAAAGCTCTATAGTTGCAGAACGTAATGTAGTTTCTATTAACGAATCGGGACAACCCGGAACGTATGGTAAAACGTCTTTAATTAACGAATCAAAACTAGCCATTTATTGCTCCTTGGTCTGGTTGTATTGCCTGTTGAACTACTCCACCTCTAGCTAAACTTGAAGAAAACAATTGATAATGAGTACCAGCACGTTGTTGGTTTCCAGCAAACTCCCCATCTTTTAAATAAGCTCTATACAAAATAAAATTAATCAATGCATTTGCAAAGATATCATCCACTTGTATTAAATCGGTATTTGAACCAATACTAGTAGGATTTTTAGAATACACAATCTCTACAAAAGCATTACCAGCTACTCCGGGATATACATAAAACACTCTAGGGTCGTCCCCATCAAAAATATAATGTTTAACTTCAGTACCGTGTGTAGCATCACCAGCTACAGTTGGGTCATGCCAGTTAGGTTCTGTACTATTTAAAGCGTCTTCTGATACTACTCGAATACTTCTACCGCCGGTAGCACTTGCAGAAGTACTTGCAACATTTCGTACTAATTTTACAAGCCTTAGGCCATCAGTTGGTATAGTTTGTTCCGTACCAGTAACTAACTGTATATTAGAATGTGTGGCAGTAGCATCAGGACGAATATTAGCAATCTCTCTCTGTGCATCACTTAAATAATCAAATAGTTCACCATCGGTCCAACGCACACTAGTATTATCCTGAAGTACATTACGTACCCTGGATAATATGTGTTGTGCTTGTAATGTACCAGCCATCTACTTTTCTTCTTCTTTTTTCTCTGTTTTTTTAACGAGTTTTGGCTTTACTTTAGGTTCAGGCTTAGGCTTAGGTTCTTCTCTTACTTCTTTAGCCCCAGCTTGTATACAAGCATATCCAATGTACTCTGGGAATTCTCTTGCTTCTCCTGCGTATAAACGAACAGCATCACCAGTTAAGAGTGATACATATAAGTCTGTTTCTGATATAACTTTCATAGTTTTTCTTTCCATTTAAAACTCCTGTTTAGTAGAAAGAGGTGGTCCGAAGACCACCCCAATCTTAATTAAAATGCGCAATCTACTCTGATTACACCAAA
>CAACVD010000641.1_pt1 | contig 16911 bp, 8 predicted proteins | sample 2381771 | NCBI WGS metagenome assembly CAACVD01 (sample SAMEA5211965, study PRJEB30684) | marine metagenome | biome: Marine; feature: Epipelagic; material: Water | collected 2015-10-15 | depth 15 m | reverse complement strand
TAAGAATGGTTGGCGCTGAAATGCCAATGACATCTGATCAAGTTATTTGGTCTGAGCAAAATAGATTACACGTTGCTTACAACGGAATCACTGCAACAGCTGCGGGTGGTGTAGGTGTTAACCCTACTACTCTTACTATTACTGATGGTTCAACTAACGTTATGAGTGTTAACGATACAATTGTAGTTTTAGATCCAGCTTCTGGATTAGAAGCTAAGTGTATTGTTCTTGCAACTAACGGTGCTATAAACGGAAACGTAGTAGTACAGTGTTTTTCACCTGTAACTACTCTTATTGCTCAAGGTTTCTCTGCTGCTGCAGGTGCTTTGAAAATATTTGTATACGGTTCTGCTTACACAAAAGGAACTAACTTAGGTGCTGGAGCTGCTGGAACTAATTCAGCTGCAAGACAATCTATTACTCCAAGCTTTACGCAATTTTCTAACTCTCCAATAATTTTAAGAGACCAGTTCCAAATTAACGGATCTGATATGGCTCAAATTGGTTGGGTAGAAGTTGCTACTGAAGATGGTGCTTCTGGATATTTATGGTATTTAAAAGCTGAGTCTGAAACAAGACTACGTTTTGAAGATTACCTAGAAATGTCTATGGTAGAAGCTGAATTAAACGCTAATGGTGCTGCTGGAGCTTACGGAAACGCTAATTTACCAGGATCTGAAGGTTTATTCGCTGCTATTAGAAACAGAGGTAACGTAGAAGTAGGATTTACTGCTGCTGCTGGACTTGATGAGTTTGATGCTATTCTTAAAAACTTAGATACTCAAGGTGCTATTGAAGAGAACATGCTTTTCTTACAAAGACAAACTGCTCTTGATTTTGATGATATGCTAGCAAGCATTTCTGGCGGATTCGCTGGAGGAACTGCTTTTGGTTTATTTGAAAACTCAGAAGAAATGGCTCTTAACCTTGGATTCTCTGGATTTAGAAGAGGTTCTTACGATTTCTATAAAACTGATTGGAAATACTTAAACGATGCTTCAACAAGAGGTGGAATCGTTGGTGTTAATTCAATCGAAGGTGTATTAGTACCTGCTGGAACTTCTACTGTTTATGACCAAATTTTAGGTACAAACATTAGACGACCATTCTTACACGTGCGTTATAGAGCTTCTCAAGGAGACGACAGACGTATGAAGTCTTGGTTAACAGGTTCTGCTGGTGGTGCGTTTACTTCAACTCTAGATGCTATGGAAGTTAACTTCCTATCTGAAAGATGTTTAGTAACACAAGCTGCTAACAACTTTGTATTATTCAAAGGATTATAATATCCATTTAATGTAATTTTTACCCTCGTTATGTAAACGGGGGTAATTATTACTTTTATAAACTATTTAATTATATTATATTATGTCAAAAGTAAAAGAAAAACCAGCTAAACAAAGCTGGGAAGTAAAAGATAGAATTTATTATCTAAAAGGAAATAAAAACCCATTAACATTAACAATACCTGGAAAGCATACTAGAAAACATGCTTTACTTTATTTTGATAAGGAAATGGGAAAACAAAGAGAATTAAAATATGCAACTAATCAGTCAAGTCCATTTGTTGATGAACAAAAAGGCGAGTGTACCATGGGGCATATTATGTTTAGAGATGGAACTTTAAGAGTTTCTAAAAGCGATGTTGCGCTTCAAAAATTACTTTCATTATACCACCCTTTAAAAGGTAGAATATATGAAGAGTTTAGCGCTGTGGCTGAAGCAGCAGATGACTTAGATTTAATAAACTTAGAAATTGACGCTATGACAGCAGCTAGATCTATGGATATTGATCAAGCAGAAGCTATACTAAGAGTTGAAAAAGGCTCTGCAGTAAACAACATGAGTTCTAAAGAACTTAAAAGAGATGTATTATTGTTTGCAAAACAAAATCCTAAAACTTTTATAGCATTAGCTCAAGATGATAATGTTCAATTAAGAAACTTTGCTATTAAAGCTCAAGAAGCAGGAATTATAAATCTATCTCAAGATCAAAGATCATTTACATGGGGATCAAATGGTAGAAAATTAATGAATGTTCCATTTGACGAAAATCCATACTCAGCCTTTGCTGCTTTCTTAAAAACAGATGAAGGTGTTGAAATCTATAAATCTATAGATAAAAAACTATAAAAACAAGTGATACTAATATAAGGCGGATTAGTCCGCCTTTTTAGTATATTAAAAAACAAAATAATGGTAAATGTAAATACAGTATATACAACAGTCTTGTACATATTAAACAAAGAGCAAAGAGGTTATATTACTCCTAGCGAGTTTAATAGTTTAGCTGTACAGGTTCAAAATGAAATTTTTGAATCGTATTTTCCTGATGGCAATCAATTAAACCGTCAAAATCAAAACAATACTCAAAATGATACAGAGTTTTTTAACATGTTTAAAGACACTGCTTATAAGCTTTATCCTTTTGAAAGAGATGCACAATTTACATATGACGCTACTAATAATGGTTGGTATTTCAATAGTTTAAATTCTATATTTAAACTAGGTGAAATTATGTCACATTATACTACTACAAATCCTCAATACGAGTCTATAACTCAATTAACAAGTAGAAGTGATTACACTAAAATAACTAAATCTAAACTTACAGCTCCTACCGTTCAGTATCCTATAGCGATTACAACTCAGTCTACAACAAACATATCTCCTTTCACGCAATCAGTTTTATTATTAAAAGTTAATCCTAAACCAGACAAACTATTAATAAACTGTATTTTTACACCAAGTAATCCTCAATGGGGTTTTACTCCAGGAGCTATGGGACAATATATATACAGTCCTTCTACATCTACAGACTTTGAATTAGATATATCAGAACAAACTAACTTAATAATAGGAATTTTAAAATATGCTGGGGTTATAGTAAAAGATCCTGAAATAATTCAAGCAGCTACACAGGAAGCACAACAAGTATCTGTAAATGAAAAATCTTAATAACAAATGGCATTAGTAACTGAAACAAATCAACAATATTATCAAGGCGCGCAAGGCTTTAGAGGTGATGCTGGAAATACAACTAATCAAAAGTTTACTACAACTTTTGACACAGATTTGGTTTTTGGTAGTTATGATCCTAACAACGTTAATTACGCTTTAAACAATTTTAAAATATATACAAGTGCCACTGGTTTTCCAGGAAGTTGGGCTGAATTTACTTCTTCTTACACTGTAGCAAATAACACTATAGATTTAGGAACAAGCCAACCAGGTGCTAACATCTATATAGTAGTTCAACTTAAAACACTAGATGGTGGTAAATATGGAAACACACCAGCTGAAGAAGCTTTAGGTGATGCTGTTGAAGAAAACTATGGAACATATCAATATCTTAAATTAGGTGATATTGTAGATAACTATATGGTTGGATATGTTGGTGATGGTAAGATAATACAAAATGCTAAAAAATCTGATGTAGTTTTCTTTGCTAAAAGATCTTTACAAGAGTTTAGTTATGATACTTTAAAAAGTATTAAATCACAAGAATTAACAATACCTGAAAACCTACAACTAGTAATACCTCAAGATTATGTAAACTATGTTGCTTTATCATGGATAGATCGATATGGTGTAAAACATCCGATATATCCTAACAACAACTTAACTACAAATCCTTATAGTAAATTATTACAAGATGATAAAGGTATACCAACTCAGGACAACTTTGGCGAAAATTTAGAAGGTACATCGCTAACTGTTGAAAGATGGAGAGAGGCAGATGATAGAATTATAAATAATGAAATATTTAACCAATTAGATAATTTTACTTACGATTTATATTCTGATGATTGGTGGGGTTCTGGTCCATGGGACTGGGGTAGAATATACGGTTTAGATCCTCAAATATCACAGTCTAATGGTTGGTTTGGTATAAATGAAAGAGATGGTTTATTTACTTTTTCTAGTAATTTAAGAGATAGATTAATTGTAATAGAATATATATCTGACGGTTTAGCTTATGATTTAGATACTAGAGTACCTAAATTAGCTGAAGAAGCAATGTATATGAGTATATCATATAACTTATTAGCTGGTAGAGCTAATGTTTCTGAAGGTATAATAGCTAGATTTAAAAAAGATAGAAGAGCAGCGTTAAGAAACGCAAAGATAAGACTTTCTAATATTAAGCTTGAAGAAATAGTACAAGTTATGCGTGGTAAGTCTAAATGGATAAAACACTAAAATTTAATGGCAAAAGTTAAAAATACTTTTATAAAATCCAAGATGAATAAAGACTTGGATGCTCGTATTATTGCTAACAATGAATACAGAAATGCTTTAAATGTACAAGTTAGTAAATCTGAAGGCGAAAGCGTAGGATCTTTAGAAAATGTTTTAGGTAATACTTTAGTTTCTAATGTAGCAACACATACAAGTACTAATGACTTATATTGCATAGGACATGTTGAAGATGACTCTACTAGCAATATGTATTTATTTTTTACAAATTATTTAGATCCTAATCCAACGCAACTTCAGTATAGCCAAAATGCTAAAAATTTCGTATTAAGATATAATAGTTCTTCTGGAGATTTAACTACATTAGTTGAAGGTCCTTTTTTAAATTTTTCACAAACACATCCTATATATGGTGTTAATATAGTTGAAAACTTATTATTTTGGACAGACAATAGAAATCAACCTAGAAAAATAAATGTAGACTTAGCTAATCCAACAAACATTTCAACTCCAACTTACTACACAACAGAAGATCAAATATCTGTAGCTAAATACAATCCTCATGGTGCAATAGAGTTATATGCTGAAAGCAAACAATCTACAGCAACTACAACTCAATATGAAACAACTATGAAGGATGTTACTAGTAAGTTTTATCCTAATGGTGGTAGTGCAAAATTAAACGCTCAAGCTGGATCAGGAGCAACTAGCATCGTGGTTAAAAATTTAAAAGGATATATAGCTCAAGCTCAGACACCTGACCCATACGATGTTGGTGCAAATGTATCATACATAAACGGTTCAGGTGATATAATTCCAATAACATCAGCATATGTTAACACTGTGGTTTACGCTGCGCCAGCTGGTAATAATCCAGCTTTATGGACTGTTAATATATTAGGTGCAACTATACCTGCAACCTTAGCTTCTGGCACAGAAATAGTTTTTAACTATAATAAATATTATGAAAAAGATTTTGCAGGCGATGATACTTATTTAGAAGATAAGTTTGTAAGGTTTGCATATAGATTTAAGTTTGTTGATGATGAATATTCGTTATTTTCAACTTTTACACAGTCTGCATTTATACCTAGACAAGATGGTTATTTTATGTATGTAAAAGATGATGCAAGAGGAATGCCTGAATTAGACGATCAATCAGAATCTTACAGAAGTACTATAGTTTCTTTTGTAGAAAACAAAGTTGATAAAATACAATTAAGAATACCATTACCTTTTAAAAACTACGAATTAAAAGATAAACTTCTATTAGAAGCTATTGATATATTATATAGAGAGTCTGATCAAACAACTGTAAAAGTTATTGATACAATAGAAGAGCAAGAAATATTTAATCAATCAGCTAACTGTAATGTTAAAGGAGCTACTACAAATAGTAACACTGTAGTGGTAGATAATGTAAAAGGAGGTATACAAGTAGGAAGTTATGTAACTGGCTTTGGTATAAGTACAGACGTGACAGTAGTTAGTTATCAACCTGACAACCCAAATATAAATCCTAGCACTGCTGGTACAATAACTTTGAGCGCACAGCTTTCTTTAGCTGATGATGTAGAATTAACAATAGGAGAACCTGAGTATTTTACATATGATTATCAATCTCAAAAACCTTTTAAAACATTACCTGAAAAAGATTTAATAAGAGTTTACGATAAAGTACCGGTAAGAGCTTTAGCTCAAGAGGTTTCTGGAAATAGAGTTATATATGGTAATTTTTTAAATAAACACACTGCACCTGATTTTATAAATTATCAAACAGCAATTACAACTAAATCAGATTTTAATATATTAGAAGCAGAAGGAGATGCTGTTGGGCCTATTGCAAGTGGATCTACACAAATAACTTTAACTAATATAAAAAATACAGTTTTTGTTGGTATGGTAGTTATATGCGATGGGGTTCCAGAAGGTACTTTAGTAACAAATGTAAACGGGCAAACCATTACAATAGACACTCCAACAACAGCTATAATAGCTAATTTACAAATAGTTTTACTAATTCCTGGTAGTGATATACAAAAAACAACTAGTAAAATAGAATATCCTAATTCTAGTGTAAAAACAAATCGAAATTACCAAGTTGGAATAGTTTTATCTGATAGATATGGTAGACAGTCAGGTACTATTTTATCAAATAACAAAACAAGTATAACACTTCCAAATGGTGCAAGTTTTAAAGGTGACACTGCTTATTCTCCTTATAATGATGAAAATATAGATAATGATAGTTGGCCTGGAAATTCTATAAAAGTTTTATTTAACAATGTTATAGGTGAGCAAAAAGATGCTCAATTAGCTTTACCTGGTGTTTATAATGGTGACCCTACTAATAAAGGTTATAATCCATTGGGTTGGTATAGTTTTAAAGTAGTTGTAAAGCAAACAGAGCAAGATTATTACAATGTGTATTTACCTGGTATAATGGCATCATATCCTAGTGATCAAACATTAGAAGTTGGTGAAACATCACACACTATTTTAATAAGTGATAATATAAATAAAGTACCAAGAGATTTAGTAGAAGTTGGTCCACAACAAGATCAATTTCGAGCATCGGTTAGACTTTATGGTAGAGTTCAAAACTCTGCAACAAGTGTTTCTGTAGGATCTACAAACTTAGGTTTAAGCAACGAGCAATATTACCCAGGCAGAACTTCTGATTTTGCTTCAACAGTTTCAACTGTAAGAGATTTATTTGATTACGATCCACAAGCTCCACCTCAACCTAACTTTTTCCCTCAATTTTATTCATTAGATTCAAATCCTTATATAGCAAGAATAAACACTGCTAACAAAATAGGTCAATTATCTAATGTTAACTTTTCTGCTGTAAGTGGTATAGTATCAATAGGTGGTTCATCAAGCACTATAAGATTAAATAATGTTAGTGGAACAACTGGTACTATAGTGGCAGGAGATATAGTTCAAGGTCCTGGTTTTCCAAGCGATTTAACTTTAGTTAGTTTTACTGGAACATCACAAGGTCCGCAAGGTGTGCTTATGGCTGGCGCAGCTTCAGGTACAGAAATAACGGTAACTGGAGGTGGTGGTCTAATAGGTAATATTACCGTAGGAATGATGGTAACATCAGGAAGTGGTACACCTACAATACCAGCGGGTACAATAGTATTAAATAAAACAAGTTCTGTACCTAATGTGGTATTAGAACTTAATAATCCTGTAGATATAGGAGCTAATGATACTCTTAATTTTACAACACCTGCTCAAATAGTAGTAAGCGAAGCTGTTGATGCGTCTATAGGTGATTTAGTTAATATATATAGTGCAGCAAATCCTGGTATACAACATTTAGCTGTTTATGAAACAGAACCAGTTGAAAGCTTGTTAGACATATTCTGGGAAACTTCTACTACTGGATTGGTAAAAAGTATAAACGATATTATTTTAAATGAAAATACAGGTGGATTAGGTGCTGCAGGATTAAATCAATGGAATGATTCTCCTTTCTTAGAAAGTTTAACTTTTGGTTTTGGACAAACAAAACCTAGTATATTAACTGGACCTGTTTATTTAGTAAATAACTTTGGTGTTCAAATACCAAATGCAGATATAGATCAAGCTTTATCTTTAGATAGTGTTGTAGATGGTTATGGTACAGATGTGCAAACAGCTTACGATCAAGGACCATGCTTTGCTTTTACAGAAACAGGAAGCAACACTAATCAATTTAATGTAACTATAGATTCTGGATTTATAGGTGATTTAGGTTTTACACAGACAAATTCTATTTGGTACGGTGATGATCCTGAACTAAGAACGTTTACTTTTACTTTTTCCGCGATTGTAAATGATTTGCCTTTTAGTCAAAGTTTTACATCTACGCTAGGAAATGTAGCACCACATATTCCAACAGGTAGTGGAGCTTCTATGAAAGTTTTAGTACCAGGTACTACAACCAACATAAAAGTTTACGATGCTAGTGAATCTTCTACTTCTATAGCTGTAAATGACACAGTAGAGGGAACTGGTATTCCTTTGAACACAGTAGCTACGGGTACTACTTTTACTATTCCTGGTAATTTTAGTATTGGTTTACCTATGGTAAATACTGTTTTTCAATCAACAACATCAGAACATTTTGCATGGGAAAATAATTATTTACAAGTTGGGCATGAACTTAATTCTTATTTAAGTCAATATCAAAATCCAAACACTCCTTTATATACACCTTCTGGTACATATTTAGTGTCTAAACAAACGCTTGGCAATGGAAATATAGAATGTACCTGGAACAAAGCTATAAATTATACATCTTCAGCTAGTAATGGTGGAGGTGGTATACAATTAAGAGCACCTGCTAATTTAGAAGTTAACAATAGTTCAACAGTAACAAATGGTTCTGTTATAAATGTTTTAGACTCTGTTTTATGGGATACTTGTCCTACGCCTACTATTTATCCTTATTTATTAGCTGTTGGTGATAATCTAGGTGTTCAACCTACAGAAATAAGAGATTTAGGTTTATTAAAAGCAGTTAATGGAGCTGGTTGGAAAAGCAATACTTTAGCATCAGGAAATAACAACTCTTATAGAGATTTAACTTTTGAAATAACATCTCAAACTAATAGTAGTGGGCAAACTGTTGATCATTTTACTTTAGATCAAGATAATCAATCTTTTAACTTGGCTAGGCAAGCTATTATACCTTTAATAAATCAAGATTATCAAAATCCAAATATGGCAGCTGATGTTTATACTATAAACTATAGAGTTTCTGATCCTACTGATTTTGTTGATTGTTCTGTTTTAGTAAATATGGGATTAAGTGTAAGTAATGTTCAACAATGGAGATTAGAAGCTTGCTATAGTAGTAATTGTACACCTGGTGGTAACACAGGGGTTTGCGAAACGTTTAGAGTTATAACGCTGTTTTTAAATAATCCTGGAGGCGACTGGTTGTTTGGTGATGGATCTAGTGGTTATTATGCTTATGTAGCCAATGCTAATGGTGCTGGTCAGTTTCCAAGTTGGACTGATTTATTGGCTAATAACTCAGGAAATAATATAGTTGTCAACGCAACAACACCTAATAGTTGTGGTTGGATAGGTCCTAATATTAGAATCCAAGATCTACCTAATCCACCTGGTTATCCATTTATAGGTTTATTAAGTGAAATAGCTAACACCGGTGGTTCACCTGAAGATGGTTTATGTGGAAATGATTGTTTTGTGCAAGGCGGAAGTCAAAGTGCGTATACCTGGACCTTAGAAGCAGGTAGTGGAACTACTACTCCTATAGAACCTTCACCAACTACCTTTATATTTACGTATCAACCTTAAGTGTAATTTGTGAAAAAAATAAGTAATAATTAAATATGGCTGCATCAGTAGAAGTTAAATATTTTAATACTTTTATTCTTAAAAAGACTAACAATGACGAAGAACCTATATGGAATGGTTCTTTCGGCATACCTAATGATATGGGTGGTTATCCTGTAGTAACAGGTATAACTGGTAATAATAATTGGAATATTGAAGAATCTAGAATTAGAGGTGGTTATAATAATACTACTGTTGATTTTGGTGTAAAAGCCTATATAGTAGATGAAAATAATAGTGGTTCTTACAGATCAAGTTCTTTAATATACTCAGGTATATTCAACTCAAGAACAGGTATAAATCAAACTAATGTATTTTCTGTTGGTGAAGATATAACAAAAACAGCTGATCCTGCAAATGCTTCTATACAAAAACTTTACGCTGAAGATACTAATTTAATTATATTTCAAGAAGATAAAGTTAGTAGAGCTTTAATAGATAAAGACGCTATATATAGTGCTGAAGGTGGAGGTGCTGTTACTTCTAGTAATTTAGTCATAGGAACGATACAACCATTTGGCGGCGAGTATGGTATAAGTAAAAACCCTGAAAGTTTTGCAGTATATGGTTATAATAAATATTTTTCTGATAAAAATAACAATGCTATATTAAAATTAAGCGGAGGTAATATATCTGAAATATCTGCATTAGGTATGAGAGATTATTTTAGAGATGAACTTGATAGTATAGGTAATAACGGTAGAATTATTGGTGGTTATGATATACATAATGACCAATACGTTGTTTCAACACAAGTAGCTATAGACTCTCCTGTTATTAAAAAAGGATTTACAACTGTTGCATATGACGAGCAATCACAAGGTTGGGTTAGCTTTTTTAGTTATACACCAGAACAAGTTTTTAGTTTAAAAAATAAGTTTTATACTGTTAAAAAAGGAGCAATATATCAGCATTACTCTACATCTGTTAATAGAGGTAGTTTTTATAACGAAGAGGTTGCTAGTGAAGTTACAGTTATATTTAATGCTGCGCCAGACAACTCTAAAACATTTAAAACTGTAGGTTACGAAGGCAGTAACGGTTGGATGCTTAAATCATTGTTCTCTGATTCAACAGGAAGAGATTATCAACCAAACGTAATAACTATATCAAATGTTGATGAATCAAGTCTTATTAGAAGTTACTATGGAGGAGAATATATACAAACATCTTCAACTGCAATTTGCGCGCAGACAGTAACAGGAACAAGTGCAACTATATATTCTAACATTGATATACCAATTGGATCTTCGGTTGATAGCGCTTCTATAGTTGTTCCAGCAAACACAACTGTAACTAACCAAGCACAGATTGTAGGTTTTGCAAGTACTCAATCTGTAAACAACACGATTACGCTAACAGGTGTTCCTTATGTTATACCAGTTGGTGTTGTAATATCAGGAGCAGGTGTACCACAAGGAACAACAGTTACATCTTATAATTCTCTTACTGGAGCTTTAGTTGTTAGTGGAAACATACAAGTAAATATAGGTAGTACTGTAACATTTGAAGGCTTAAGAGTTATATTTGTAAATAATGCTACTCCTTTTGTTTTAGATACAGTTATAAACTTTGCTAGTGTTACTAATAGAGCTGATTATTTTAACACATTTGGTACAGATTATCCAGCATACGATAAACAAAGAATAGGTTTTTCAAGAAAAGAAAATTATTATGTTTCTAACGTTGTAAACAATAGTGTTCCTAGAGCTGGTGAAATTATATTTGGAGATTCAATGAGTGGTTTAAAAGGTTATTATACAACCGCAACTTTTTCTACAGATGATGTAACAGATGTTGGAGGAGAAAAACAATTATTTTTAGTTTCATCAGATTTCGTGATGAACAACGGATATTAAATTAAATTAAATGAGTAATTCCTTAGTAAAACAAGAGTACACTTTAGAACAACTAGAACATATAGAGCGTTTTAGAGAGTTAATAATAGATTTTGAAGAACAACTTTTAAATTTACCAGGATCTTACGGTGATCCTAAAGAGGCTGGTAGAAATGAAATTGTTAACACAATAAATCCATTAAAGCATACTTTTGCTGATGGGTTATATATTAGAGAAATATTTATGCCTAAAGGTCAAATAGTCTCTACTGGTATACACAAAATAGAACACCCTTATTTTGTACAAAAAGGTGATATATCTGTCTTAACAGAAGAAGGTATAAAAAGAATAAAAGCACCTTATAATGGAATAACAAAACCAGGAACAAAAAGATTAATTTACATGCATGAAGACACTGTTTGGATAACTGTTCACGCAACAGATAAAAAAATACCAGAAGATGTTTTAGAAGATGTGATAGCTAAGGATTTTAATGATCCAGATATTAGTGTTGAAAATATGAAAAAACAATTAAAACTAAATAATTAATAATATGAGTGTAGTAGCAGCCGGAATTGGCGCAGCAGTAAGTATCGGCGGTGGTATTTTTGGAGCTAGTAAAGCTCGAAAAGCAGCTAGAAGAAAAGCTAGACAAGCTAGAGCTTTAGAGAAAAAATTAAAGCAGCTTGAAGATAACCGTCAAGAAATAATAAATCCATACGCAAGCGTTAGTGATCTTAGTAATATGCTTTCTAATCCATTTGCTAATTTAAGTGTAGCAACCCAAGCCACTGAAATTAAAATGGAACAAACAGATCAAGCTTTAGCTAATACGTTAGATACATTAAGAGCTACTGGTGCTAGTGCCGGTGGAGCAACTGCTTTAGCTCAAGCCGCTTTACAATCTAAAAAAGGTATTGCTGCAGATATAGAAAGACAAGAGGTTTCAAATGAGCAACAAAGAGCAGCTGGCGAGCAAAGACTTCAGACGCAGCAAATGGCTGAAGCGCAAAGAATACAGCAAGCTGATGTACAAGGAGACTTATTTCAGTTTCAACAAAGAGAAATTAGAGAAACAACTCAACTTGATAGAGTTGCTAATCAAATAGCGGCTTTACGAGGTCAAGAAGCTCAAGCAAGAAGAGATGAAACCGGTGCAATAACTGGTGCTATTGGATCTGTAGCTGGAATAGTAGGAGGCTTAGGAGGTAAAATATAATAAAATGGAGAACAAAAACATTACATACAACCTTGCGATTAAACAAACTAATCAGAGTAACGCACTAGCATACAACAAAGACTATGTAGCGGCTAACATAGATACTTCTTTTGGCATACTAGATAATGCTTATAAAGAAACTGGAAAATTATATGCTAAATTAAAAACAGCTATAGATTCAGGTAAATGTATCAGTGAAAACTGTGATTATGAACATAAACAATTACAGAGACTTAAAAGTGCTCCACAAAAATCTTTAGATTTTATAAAGTCTGTTGTTGATCAATTATCTGTTACTGAAGAGCAATATTATGATGTTAACAACGATTATTCTTTTATGGTTGCTAATTGTATAATGACTAATAAACCTGGATTTTCTAAAACAGAAGGATATAATGTTTATTTAACCTTGATAGATGATGGTTCGCAGCAATTAGTTTTTGAAGGACCAATGTTAGAAAAACCCTTACAAATAAACAGTAACACGTTAAAAGCTTTACTAGACGCTAATACGGATTTAATAGCTGTTACGCCTGATATTAATAAAGACATGTTAAGACTTTTAACCGAAGTTGGGGTTTTAGCAGAAGGATCTGCTGATGAAGAGGGTAATTTAAATCCTAATGCTTCTATAGCTGATGAGTTTGTGCTTAAAAATTCTGATGGTAGCTATGATTATGAAATTATAGACATTGGTATGGGTAAGGGTAGAAACATATTAAAGTTCGATTTAGATAAAATTAAAAGAAAAGCTAAACCTTTTATAAATGCTGAAGTAGCAGGTTTAATGCAACAAGAACAAGAAGTTATAGCCGCTTGGAACGTTTTTATAGCTAAAGGTTCTAGCGAAGAAGAAGACGATCAAATGATGCAAAACGCTAACGCGGGTAGTTTAGCGTGGTCTTATGAAGAAGATTTACCTTTATCTCAAGATAAAAAAATACAATTTGAAAATAATTACATAAATTATTTTATGAATAATTATTTAAAACAATTTATCACAAATAAACTACCTACAGTTGAAGAAGACGCAGCTGTGTTTGATTTAGAAGAAGCTAAAAAAGCTAAAACAGATAAATTTTTACAAGATAATAAATTAAGTTAAATGACAGTATCTGAATATACTAGGTCTTTAATAGATCAAGGATTACCTCAAAAAGAAATCTACAAATTGGTTGTTGAGTTTAAAAAGAACAACCCTGTTGATGAAAATGTTGAAGAAGTAAAAGAAGACGTTGAGGTAAAGCAAAACGACTCCCAGACAGAGGATCCGAGCTCGGAGTCAAACGACAATACAGGATCCGAGTTGGAAGATGGTTATTCTCCATTCAGTGGCACAAGCTTTAGTTTATCTTCATTTCAAAAAGCTGAAAGATTAAGCAATGTTGCTCAAGATCCTACAGGTTTGACTGGTTTAACTCTTAGTGAATTAAACTCAAAACTAGAACCTGAGGTTGAAAGACAAAAACAAGAAGCTGCTTACACAGCTTTGACTCAAGTTGCTAAGCCAAATGAAACTTATACAAAAGGTGGTTACGAATATAAATATAATTTTACACCAGATGGACCAGGTTATTATGCTAGGAAAAAAGGTGATAAAGACTGGATAGAAGCTGGATCTATTAGTGAAGATGCTAAAATAACTATTCCAGCTATATTTAAGCATAATAATGTAGATTTAAGCAAATACAGTGAAGCTAATAAAGCTATTGAGTCTGCTGGTAAAAATTTAGTTGGTTCTCTTGAAACAGAAGCAGGACAAATAACAACTGATGCTGAAAAAACAGATCCTAAGTTTGCTGCTGTAGAGCAAATGTATAATGAAAAAGTAAAGCTTACAGAAAAAGAGATATTAAAGTCTAATGAAAAAGCTACTTCTTTTTATGATAATTCAGAAATAGATGAAACTATTGAGAAAGAAGAAACTTATAGAGTTGGCAGTGAAGGTGGTAAACCTATATATTCTACTAGAAAAATAAAAGAAAAAACTGGTAAAAAAATACCTAATCCTGATTGGGTTGAAGCTAAAAATGCTGCTATAGCAGAAATAGCTAGTGAACAAAGAGTGCCAGTTGCTGATGTAAATTTAGAAGATCCAAAAATACAAGAAGCTATAAAGCAAAAAATGATTGCTAATAAGCAAGATGAAATTGAAGATAAATTAGAGCAAAGAAAAATGACTAATTTTATCGATGAAATTCCTAGTGATTTTAGTGCTAAAAAACTAGGTGCTTGGCTTGCAGGTAACCTAGGCGGTGTAACACAGTTTGGTTGGATGGACGCTAAAGATGTTTGGTCTAGAGGTGAGCTTCAGGTTCAAATGGAGCAATATCAAAAAGACAAAACAATAAAGTTAGACACTAAACAGAAGCAAATAGGTGATTTTATTACAAAAGGTAAAGTTGCTTTAGATACTTTATCAGAGTCATATAAAGCTATAACAGAAGCAGAGTATCAAACGCCTGAGCAAGTTGCTAACGCTAATAAAGCTCTTAAAAACATACAAAAACAAAGGAATCAAATTTTTGATTTATTAAAAGAAAAAAATAAAGAGTTTGATGCTTCTATTGAAGAGAAAGAAGATGCATCAGCTTATATCGGTAAGTTAGAAAGAAACTACAGTTTAATACCTATTTTAATAAACAACGCAGAAAACTCTGCTATAGACATGGCTCAAGGTATAGAAACATTAGCTTTTGAAGTTGCTAACCTACCTAATACTATAGAAGAAGCTACAGGTGTAAACTTTCAAGCATTTAGTCCAGTGTGGCAGTTAGCTAATAAATATATTGTTAATGGTTGGAAAGAAAAAAGAGAAGATGTAAACGCTAAAGTAGATGCGTATCAAGAAGAATTAATGTCTGATATTGCAGAGAGCATGTCTATTGATGATCTTGAAACTGGAGCTGATTGGGGTAGATATTTATTTGCAACAGCAGGGGCAATAGCTCCACAAATGGCTGTAATGGTTGGTACTGGTGGCTACGGTGTTTGGGCTGTAACTGCTCAAGCTGGTGGTAGCAGATTTAATCAGTATAGATCTGAAATGAAACAAAATGAAAAAGCACTTGCTGATTGGGAAGAAAGAGGTAAAAAAATAAAGAAAAAAGAATTACCAGAAGATGCAACACAAGAAGAAAAAGATAAAGAAGAAGCTTTTTATCAAGATCGACTAAGACAATGGCGAGAGTCAAAACCAGAAAAAATACACTATAATACTCTACAAATGTGGGGTGGCGCTATGGTTAGTATGGGCGCTGAATTTGCTGGTAGTAGATTAATCGCATTACCTATGATTAATAGAGCTAAAGCTTTTAAAGGTTTAGGTGTTAAACCTGGTTTTACTACAGCATTCGGTAAAAAGTTTTTAACTAGTAGTTATGGTTATGTTGGTGATTTAGTTACAGAAGGTGCTGAAGAGGTTTTTGCAGAAGCTGCTGGTAATTTATATGACAGATATGTTTTAGGTAAAGATGTTAATATATTTGATGGTTGGAAAGATAATTTCTTTTCAGGACTTATGATGGCTAACGGTTTTAAAGCTCCTGGTTTATTTGCTCCTTACATAAACGCTACACAAACACCTGGAGATGCTAGTAATATAAAAGGTTTACAAGATAAAAATAAATCTATAATTAACAGCATACAACAAAACCCTAAAATGTCTAAGAAGACAGTAGAACTGCTTCAAAACGATATTGCTGAAAATACAGCTAAAATACAAAACGTCATGCAGACAGCTATGAATAGATATAGCGACATGTCTAGAGATGAAATAAATCAGTTAGGTAAAATTGAACAACAAACTTTTCAAATAGATCAGCAAATGCAAGCTGTTAAAAATGATAAAGGAATAGAAGTTGGTAAAGAAAAGTTATTAGATGATTTACAAAATAAAAAACAAAACTTAACTGGAGAAAAAAATAAAATATTAGAAACATACGTTACAAAAGATGCAGAAGGTCAAATAGTTGGTGGAGGTAATTTAGTTTCACCTAAAGCTAGAATACAAGAAGGAGCTGATGTCGTTGCAAATCAATTAGGCGACACAGACATCACTAGATTTGATACTACAGAAGATTTAATAGGAGGTATTGAAACCTTGAAAGCTCAAGGAATAAACGTAAACGTTCAATTAGATGCTGATGGAAATATAGAAGATGCTGCTAATCAAAGCTATGGATTAATAGCTACCTTGCCAGATGGTACTCAACAAGTTATTATAAACAATGCATCTAGTGAAGCTGATGGCGTTTTACCTGCAGATAAACATGAAATATTACATGCTTTTG
>CAACVD010000640.1_pt1 | contig 16915 bp, 28 predicted proteins | sample 2381771 | NCBI WGS metagenome assembly CAACVD01 (sample SAMEA5211965, study PRJEB30684) | marine metagenome | biome: Marine; feature: Epipelagic; material: Water | collected 2015-10-15 | depth 15 m | reverse complement strand
GCAGGGTGGTCTTATAGCAACTAATTATGGACTTAACTACTTTGAGAGTATATATACTTAACATATCGGCAATGACCGTAAGCACTTTTAACATTGTAGAGGATGGTCTTAAAATATTACTGCTTGTGGTTTCAATTGGATATACAATTCAGAAGTGGTATGAAATTAAAAAAAAGAATGATGTGTGATATTTGTATCCATTGCGGTCTATGTTAAAATACTTCAATCACAGCGAGTTTGACAGTCCTGACGTGCAGGGTAGCGGTCAAATGATGGATGAAGAGTTCTTGGAATTGCTCGACGATGTCCGAGACCTATACGGGAGACCTATGGTCATTACTAGTGGTTATAGGACACAACAATACAACGAAACTTTAAAACACTCTAGCAAGTACAGCAGTCATTGTAAGGGCTTAGCTGTAGACATTGCTGTAGATAATCCAAAAGACAGGTTCAGGCTTATATACGCAGCCATTGAGTACGGAGTGCCACGCATAGGCATAGGCAAAAACTTCGTACATCTTGATTGTGATTTTGACAAACCTACTGACGTAATGTGGCACTATTATGAATAAAATATTAGAGTTTATTAGTAAAGATATTATCGGGGCAGTCGGCAAAGTAATTGACGATTTGTTTACCAATGACGAGGAGCGCATAAAAGCTAAAAATGAAGTTTTAAGGATTCTAAAAGAAAAAGAGCTTGAGCTTCAAAAAATGCAAACAGATATAATACTACAGGAAAGCAAAGGCAACTGGTTGCAAAGATCATGGCGACCTATACTTATGCTAGGCTTTGGGTTTATAGTAATGTACAACAAGTTTGCTGCACCTGCCTTTGGCTTACCTAACGCAGAACTAGAGGGCGAGTTTTGGAATTTACTACAGCTAGGTATTGGTGGCTATGTTATAGGCAGAAGCGCAGAGAAAATAGCTAAAGAAGTTATCATAACAAAGAAAAAATGAGACCACGTCTGTCGGGCAATATACTAAAGGCATACGAAAACATTACAAAAGAAGAGCGCAGAATACTTGTCATAGGAGACCTGCATTGTCCTTTTGAGTTAGATGGTTACTTTGATTTCTGCAAAGAAACCTATGCCAACTACAATTGTAACCAAGCCATCTTTATCGGAGATATAATTGATAATCACGCCTTTTCGTATCACGAGCCTGATCCTGATGGCATGAGCGCAGGAGACGAGCTTCAGGTAGCGATTGAAGATGTAAAGAAATGGTATAATGCTTTTCCTGTTGCAGATGTGCTTATAGGAAACCACGACCGAATGGCTGCTCGTAAAGCAATGACAGGCGGTATCCCGAAGGTTTGGATCAAGTCATACAATGACGTTTTAGTAACGCCGAAGTGGAACTGGACAGAGCGCATTGTGTACGATGATGTGCAGTATGTACATGGCGAAGGAGGAACAGCTAGAACAAAAGCAAAAAACGATATGATGTCTACTGTACAAGGTCATATACACACGCAAGCCTATACAGAGTTTACTGTTGGCAGAAAGTTTAAAGTCTTTGGCATGCAAGTAGGTTGTGGGATTGATGCAAAGAGTTATGCTTCAGCGTATGCAAAGAACTTCAAAAAGCAAGCCATAGGCTGCGGAGTTATCATTGGAGGGCATACAGCAATAAATTGCCTCATGGAACTTTAAATAATAGCTAAACTTGTCGCTATCTTTGTCGCTACAAGACAATCTACTCTGTAAGTTGCGGAGAAAGAGGGAAACGAACATTTGTCCGCTAATGTCTAGGCAATAGGACAAAATATGGTTAAAAACACCTGTCAAACTCCTTTTTCTACTTTTAACGTGTCCACTTAATTAGACATTAAAAGACATATTACTTGTCGCTAACCTTGTCGCTACCTATATTTGAGGCATGTATTTTTATCTAAAAAACAAAAACACCAATTCAAAGAGCCTAATACTTCTGCGCTATTACGTTGCCAAAGATAAAAAATTGTTTCAGCTATCTACTAGACTTTCTATTAAACCTTCTGACTGGTCATTTGACAACAGGATGCCAATTGTAAAGCGTGGACTTGCTAGTGTAGAGAGCAGACAGCTAACTAATAAGCTAAATAGTATTAGTGAGAAACTACAAGCGGTGCTGCTGCAATATGGCAAAGAAGTTAGAGTTGAAAACCTAAAAGAGGCTTTCTATCCAAAAAGAGAAAGAGAAAATGTCGAAGGTTTGTTTGTAGAATTTATTGAAGAGCGCAAACTACAGGGTACAGTCAGCAAATCAAGCATCCAGAAGTACAATGTGGTGTTTGATAAATACCAAAACTTTTGTGCTAAAGGTCTGACAAAGTACAAGATACTACAGCTTAACGATGACTTTTATGTTAATTTTTTAAGTTATATGCGCCACGAACACGATCTTAACGATAATACTCTTTCTAGATATTTAAACTTTTTTAAAACATTTGTGCTGTGGTGTTCACGCAAAGGCATTGACATCAACATGGACTACAAGAAAGTAAGTGTGAAAAAATACGAAGCAGATGGTATTGCGCTTACTGCTGAAGATGTCAAGACGTTAGAACAGGCGGAACTTACTGGCGCAGAGGAAAAAGCGAGAGATCTGTTTTTAATTGGCGTGTATTCAGGTCAAAGGTTTTCTGATTATAGCGTATTTGATAGGGCAGACGTGCAAGGCAAGTTTATAATAAAACGGGCAGAAAAAACAGAGAAGCACAGCTATATACCTCTACACAACAAATTAAAAGATTTACTTGACAAATACGACTGGAGGCTGCCAAAGATAAGCTCGCAAAAGTTTAACGTAAGGATACAAGCTGTTTGTAAGAAACTAGGGTTTGACGAGCAGATAAAGAAGACGACTTACAGGGGCAAGAAGAAGATCGTAGAGGTGTTACCAAAGTGGCGCATGGTAGCCTCGCACACAGCTAGGCGCACTTATACTACGCTTGCCTGTGAAGCAGGTATTGCAGACCATTTTGTTATGGCTGTTACAGGAATTAAAGACCCCAAGACATTACAGAAGTATAAAAAACTTAACAAAGAAATGCTTTTTAAATCTTCTGCTTCTTTTTGGGTTTGACTTTCTCGCTCTTTACCTTTTCAAAGTATTTTTTTAAAAACTCTTGTTCTAAAACCTTAAGTTCTTTTTTGGTGTAAGATTTTTTTACTTTTTCTGACTGTATCATGTACATAAACAAATCGGTGTAATCTAAACCCATTGTTGTATTTTTTTTTAATTAATTTTCTTTTAAATATTTTTGCAATTCATGTACTATAAAGTTGACATTTTTTGTCAATTCTAAGTTGTTTTTGTGCATTATGTAAACGGTTTGTTGTAGCTTTTGTAGCTCATTTTCATTTGTATAAGCCATCTGGTCAACATCGTCAATCCTTGTTTCAAATCTTTCTACAATGTCATTTAGTTTATCTAATAAAATAGAGGCTGTTTGATTGTCTCTTTGATCTATCTTGCTTGGAAGGTCTTTAATTATGAAGTCAATAACCTGTTGAGCAGTTACTGTCCTTTCGTCTTGGCTTGTTTCTTTTTTATCTTCTATCCCAAAGAGTAGCCACTTTTCTGTTATATCTGGAAACGCAGCTAAAATTCTTTCAACTGTCTTTCCACTTGGCTTCCTGTTTTCTTTTATAATTAAATGTATAGTTGTTGGCGAGTTTAGTCCAATTATTCTACAAAAATCGGCTACTGATAGCTGTTTTTCTTTCAAAATTGTCCTCAACCTATCCGAGTAATTTGTCATAATTTCTATTGTTTTTCAAAAAAAATCTTACACAATTTCATTTATTGAATAATTATTATTATATTTGTACTATAAATAATGAAATAGTGTATTACTTTTCATTTTTAATATACAAAAGATGAAAGAAAACATAAAACAGTTGTTCAGAAATGTTGAAAACAAAACAGAGTTTATTGAACTATTATCAAAAGAGTTCAACAGAAAACCTGCATCAATCAGAAACAACTGGTTTTCTGCTTTTTTCTCAATACCTCAAGAACATGAGGCTCGTGTTGTAGAACTACTACAGCGTACAATAGCTGCACAAAACCAAAAACCTGTAGAGGCATGATTACACTAGAAGGTACATACTATACAGTAGAAGAGGTTTCACGCTATTTAAGACAGTCTGACAAAACAACTCGTCGTCAGATTTACAAAGGAAAACTAAAAGCCATGCGAGTGGGCAACAAATACTTAATACATAGAAATCAGTTTAAAAACTAAAAAATGAAAAATAAAATGAAAATGCTTCCCACAGGAACCATTGTTAAGACTAAAAAAAATGGCAAGGTGCAGGTGCATCATCCTAGCGACAAAGACTATCCTCTCCACTTGCTGTACTACAGACAGATAAAACAAATTGAAAATAACACAAAACACATAATGACATGAGTGGTATCCAAGTTAGACTTGATAAGAAGTATTATTTAACAGGAAGAGCATACTCAACAATACAGTTTTTCCAAAGCGAAGGACATTTAGATAATTATTTGCGTTTTATGTCAAAAAACGAAATAGATAGTAAAATCGTAGGACACAAAATTTTAAACAATGAATAAAGAAATAGGAAAAGAATACGTCTCGGTTGTAACTAATGTTACTGCAAACGGTACGTACGAAAGCAAGCAAGGTCATGGTCTGTTCTACAAATTTGACTATGTAATGGAAGATGGCACAGCAATTAGCGGAAGCCACAAGTCCCCAGACAAGTATATAAAAGAAGGCGAAGATGCGGCTTATGTTATAAAAGGCAGCAATGACTACGGAACTTGGGGATCAGTTTCAAAGCCTTTTGATAGAGATCGTGGCAATGGAACTCCATACACCCCCACCAACAATCCTCCTAGCGGATCACACAACAAAGACAAGAGTATTGTTTGGCAATCACTTGCAAAGGTTTCAAGTGCGCTACTCTCCAACCAGTCTATAGTAAACCCTGACGATGCTGTAGAACTAACAGATTTTCTTGTGAGCTATCACGATTGGAAAGTAGGAGGAGAAAAAGGCGAAAAGCCTGTATTTAACAAGCCTCGTGAAACAGCAGATTTACCTTTTTAGTTATGAAAATTGTTAATAAAAGCATAATTGATTACTGGCGCAAGGAAGTAAACATGCGCCTGCTTATAGAAAAGAGTTGCAAGAATGTAGATAACGCACTTATAGTCAAAAGGCTAGAAGCCTTAAAGGCAATAATTGCCTTTTATAATACTACGCATACAGATTTAATAGCTAAAGAAATGCACGAACACAAAAACAAACAGGAATATGAACATTACGCAAACATTTAACGACTTTAAAGATGTTGTAAATAAGGCATATAAAATAGACGATTTAGCGTCAAGAAATCGCAGGCATGACTATGCACTAGCGAGACACACATATTGCGGTTTGATGCGTAGTCTGACTGATCTGTCTTCAGAACGAATAGGAAAGAGTATTTCTCGTAACCATTCGACTGTTTTACACTCGGACAAAATTCATAAGCTGCTCATGAAAACAGATAAGATATACAGAGAAAGATACCGCTTTTGTGAGTTCAAAGTAATTACAATTTATGGGTACGAAGTAAATGATCCTATTGACTACTTAAAACAAAATCTCTATGACTGCACTAACATGCAACTAGATCATTTGGCTTCACTTATGAAAGAGTTTATTGAAAGTAACAAATCAAATGAATCTGTACTAGATGGCTAAAGCACCTGCCTTTCAGTTTTACGCACAAGATTTTCTTACGGGTGTCATGGATTTGACTATGGAGGAAAGAGGCATATATATAACGCTTTTAGCTCGCCAATGGGCAGTCTTTAATGAAAAAGGAATACCCAAAAAAAGGCTAGCCTTATTGGTGGGTTATGACTGGGAAAACCTTCCTGAGATGGTAAAAGAAAAGTTTATAAATAATGAGGATTACTTCTTTAATAAACGACTTCAAGAAACTTTTTTAAACCTAAAGTCATTTAAAGAAAAGCAGCGTATTAATGGACTAAAAGGTGGTAGACCTAAAACCCAAACTAAACCCAAACAAAACCCAAAGCAAAGCTCTTCATTGAAGATTGAAGATAGAAGTATGAAGAATGAAGATAGAAAAAAGAAGATAGAAGTAGTATTACCATACGAATCAGAAAATTTTCTAAACGCTTGGCACAACTGGAAAGAGTACAAAAAGCTAGAGTTCGGCTTTAAATACAAAACAGAACAAAGCGAACAAGCTGCTCTTATGAAACTATTAAACGAAACAGACAACGAGCAACACGCCATACTATCCATAAACAACTCAATGGCTAATGGGTGGAAAGGAATATTTGCACACAAAAAAGAAAAAAATGGAAGCAAGACAACTGGTAAGAAAGGAAACCAATACTCTGACAACTTCATCACAGAAGTTGCTAACGCTTTACAGTCCTAAAAACTGCTTATCAAAAGGGGCTAAAATAAAGCAGGTGGCAGATTGCTTTAAAAGCAAAGCACCTACCATAGGAAAAATGCAACGAACGCAAGGCAGAGAGTTTACAAACGCCTACATGATGGCTTGGCTTGTGTATCTAAACGAAGTGCTTAGTCTTAACAAACAGATGAGTGAAGAGCAAATTAGACTATGCGCTCAAATGATTTTAGACGACTACTACATGCTAAACGTAGCAGACCTGACCCTGCTGTTCAAACGTGTTCTAAAAGGCGACTACGGAGAGTTCTACGAGCGATTAAGCATTGACAAAATACAAAAGATTTTTAAGTCGTACTTCGAAGAGCGGTGTGGCGAAGCACAAACACTTACTCTTCGCACCCATAACGACCTCAAGAGTGATGACACCTTTGCCTTTAGCGACAACCCCAGAAGAAGATAAGAGTGTACAAAAAAAAATATCAAAGCCCAAACAAATACAAAGCTGTTAAGCAGACGTTCAATGGCAGATCATACCACAGCAAAAAGGAGGCAGCCTTCGCCCAAGAGTTGCACCTACGTAAGCTAGCAGGGGAGATAACTGAAATCATTCCACAGTATCCCCTGCGACTTTACGTTAATGGCAAAAAGATATGCAACTACTTCATAGATTTTAAAGTAATATATACTGACGAAAGCGTTGAGCTAATAGAGGTCAAAGGATTTGAAACGGATCTGTGGAGACTTAAATGGAAACTTACTGAAGCACTTATTGATGAGCTAGAGCCAAACGCAAAACTTGTACTTGTAAAATGAATATACTCAAACAACTTAGCCACAACCACAAAAACTTTGTTTTGTATGTCAAAAAAAACGCTATGACACTACAGCAAAAAAAATACCCTGAAGACGTAGTACAGGAAGCATACTATCGAGTTGCAACAATACTATCGCAAGGGCAAGAGCTGAAGTTTGAAAGCTACTCACTACTTGAGAGATACTTTTTTAAAACTATAAAAAGCATATTAAAAGACGAATTAAAAAAGAAATCAATCCAAGAGCTGCCCATCAAACAAGACTTTCCAGTAACACCTGAAGAGATAGATGTAGTAGAGTACTCAGAGCTTGTCAAAAAGATAGACGAGGTTGTAGAGACCTTTTACTGGTATGACAAAAAGATGTTTAATCTATACCGCTATCAAATACCTTCAATTAGAAAGATAGCTAGTGAGACAAAAATAAGCAGACCAAGCGTTACACAAACAATTGAAAACTGCAAGATGAAAATACAGAAGAAGCTAGCAACAGAATATTACAAAATTGCTATATGAAACAGAAAGGCTTAGGAGATACAATAGATTGGATCACTACGAACACAGGAATAAAAAAAGCTGTCAAATACTTTTTTGGAGACGATTGCGGCTGCGACGAGCGTAAAGAATGGCTCAACAAAAAGTTCCCATACATGCGTGAAGACCTAACAGAAAGTGAATACTTGCTGCTGCATGACTTCTACAAAAGCGAGTACAGCTCTATAACAGCAAAACAACAAATGCAACTCCTAAAAATATACAACAGGGTGTTTGGTCAGCGCAAAGAAATGAGCAGTTGCTCTCCATGCGTAAAAACACTAATTGACGAACTAAAAGAACTTTACGATGAGTACAGCAAAGTTATTGTGCAAAGTAACAAACGGTAGGCTAGAGGACAATACAGGAGTAGTGAAAGCTCTGAAACAATATGAAGGCAAAGAGATAGTGATTACAATAAAACAGAAGCAGAAGACACGCAGTAGCTATCAAAACGCTTACTACTGGGCAGTCATTATTCCAATGACCATAAAAGCCATATACAATGAATGGGGGGAAACATGGACACCTGAAAAGGCACATGATTTGTTCAAGCTAAAATTTATGCAAGAGTTCAGACAGGTAAAATCAAAAATTATAAAAGTACCCAAATCAACAACAGAAAACAAAACAACAGAGCAAGAGGTGTTTCATGACAATTGCAGGAACTTTTTAAAAGAGTACTTCAACATTGATGTGCCTCTGCCAAATGAAAATATAACAATTGAATAATCAATCTTTTTCAATTATGGATAAAAGAAAATACAACGGAGGAAAAAGAGCAGGTGCAGGAAGAAAGCCAAAAGACCAAGAGCAGTCATTGATAGAAGCTCTGGACAGAATAGTAGATGGCGATAAGGCTATTGAAGTTTTAAAAGAACTAATAAGCGAGGGAGATATTAGAGCATTACAGCTCTATTTGAACTATCGCTATGGCAAACCAAAAGAAAGTGTAGACGTAACACAATTTGTTGAACAACCCCTATTTGAAGATGTTCCTGAAGACTACAGCAGTACAGAAGATACAGAAGCTAAACAAGAGGATTAGAGTTGTACAAGGTGGCACGTCTGCCTCTAAGACCTTTGGTATTATTGCGCTGCTTATTGACCGATCTATTAAGATACCTAAAACAGAGACGTCTGTAGTGGCAGAGAGCATACCGCATTTGCGCAGAGGTGCTGTAAGAGACTTTAAAAAGATTATGCAAATGACAGGTCGGTGGCACAGCGAGCAGTTCAACAAAACGCTACTCACATACACCTTTGCCAATGGCTCAACAATAGAGTTCTTTTCAGCAGACAGCGATGCAAAGCTGCGAGGTGCAAGAAGGCATGTGTGCTACATAAACGAGTGCAACAACATAAGCCACGAAGCATATTTCCAACTGGCTGTTAGAACATCAAAACACATCTACTTAGACTTTAATCCAACAGCAGAGTTTTGGGCGCATACAGAACTAAAAGACGACCCTGATGCAGAATGGTTAGTACTGACATACAAAGACAATCAGGCTGCACCTAAAGCAGCAGTTCAAGAAATACTAAAAGCCAAACAAAAGGCAGACAAGGGAAACGCCTTCTGGCAGAACTGGTATCGTGTCTATGGTCTCGGTCTTGTAGGTACTTTGCAAGGTGCAGTTTTTACCAACTGGAAAGAAGGCAAGTTCAAAGAAGTATCAAAGCCTGTCTATGGTCAAGACTTTGGTTTTAGCAATGACCCCACCACACTTATAAAAACCAGTATCGACAAAGACAAGAAGCTAATATATCTGCAAGAGTGCTTCTACAAAAAAGGACTGACCACAAGCCAAATAGCAACCCTCAACCAAAAGCACGCAGGCAATGATTTGATTGTAGCAGATAGTGCAGAGCCTCGCCTTATACAAGAGCTGTCGCAGTATTGCAACATAGTGCCAACAATTAAAGGGCAGGGCAGCATAACCTTTGGCATAAGCCTTTTGCAGGACTACGAGCTTATTGTAGACCCACAGAGCGAAGAACTAATCAAAGAGCTAAAAAACTACGTTTGGCTTGAGAAACGCTCGCAAACGCCATGTGATGCCTTTAACCATTTGCTTGATGCCTTGCGCTACAGCGTATCTTACCAACTTGCCAATCCACACAGAGGCGAATACTTTGTCTATTAAATGACTACACATAAATTATTTTTATGATGAAAATAAAAGCAGGAAGATACAATTGTCAAAGTCAATGGGGATTTGGAATATACTTCACATCTTACAATGAGCAGTACAATTCGATTGTGATTGACATTATTGTTTTCTATGTAGAATTAGTAATAAAAGATTATAAAGATGCCTGATATTACAATGTGTAAAGGAGTGGGATGCACAAGCAGAACTATTTGAAGATGACTTCAATAAATGTGATAGCGGATATTGTGGGTTGTAGTATTTAGGGGTTTACCACTTCCTTTTTTTGTCGTTTATAGTAGTATGAAGATTAAGTTAAGCATACCTACTTCACTACTAGAGATAACGCTTGGACAATACCAAGAGTTTATCAAAGTAACAGATGGCAAAGAAGACAGTCCTAAGCTCATGCAAAAGACCTTAGAGATATTCTGCGGAATAGACCTCAAAGACATAGCAACGGTAAAGTTTTCAGATGTAGAGCGCATCCTAGCCAAAATCAACAAGCTATTTGAATACGATCAGCCACTAATAAACAGGTTTAAGTACAAAGGCAAGGAGTTTGGTTTTATCCCTAACCTTGACGAGATGACACTTGGGGAGTTTATAGACCTAGACAATACTATAATTAACTGGGAAAACATGCACAAGGCTATGGGCGTGTTATATAGACCAATAGAAGTGGCGGTAAAAAACAAATACACAATCGAGCCATACGAGAGTTATGACAAGTACGACATGAGCGAAATGCCAGTTGGTATTGCTCTCGGTGCGCTTGTTTTTTTTTGGACTTTAAACAACGAACTCATAACGAATATCCCGAACTATTTACAGAGGGAGATGTCCAATCTGACTTTTCAGCAGCAGGAGGCTTTGCTCAAAAGTGGGGTTGGTATCAATCAATTTACGGACTGGCAAAAGGAGATGTCCAAAACTTTGACAAGGTTACTGCGTTAGAGCTACACAAATGCCTTTTGTTTTTAACATTCGAAAAAGAAAAAACAGAGCTAGAGGCTCGAATGATAAAAGAAAAAAAATGACAGATTTAGAAATCATACAAGATATGTTCGACAGACGCTTGTTAAAAGAGAACGAAACAGTTGTGCTTGCTGAAGGGTTTGAGGAAGCCTTTGTGGGTATTACAGCATCAGAGCCAAAGCGTGCAATCTATGATTACTGGAGATGTATTGAATTGCTCGTAGAGTGTGACGGTGCTGACTCTAGCACTTTTGACGATGCTATGGACTGGCTAGAGGACTATGTAGAAACAACAATGCAGGTTGAAATCAAAGATCAATCCCCCTTATTTGTGAAGAAGCTATGACACCTTTTTTTAACGTTATCGACACCCTAACTACTGCACTCAAGGCAGAGCCATTTACAAACACAGTAACCTTTGGCGACCTTGACGACGTAGACTTGAACAAACTAACAATTTTTCCTCTTGCTCATATTATCATAAACACCGCAACAATAAACGAGGAAACCATATCTATGAATATAAGCATACTGCTCGCAGACACCGTTCTCATAAAGGAAGATAGGGTCTGGCTTAATTCATCAGAAAACGTAGTAGAGAAACGAGACAACAACGAACAGGAGGTGCAAAACACACAGCTTGCCATAGCATCACGCCTTATGGCAAAACTACAACGTGGCACTTTGTATCAAAACAAATACCAACTCGATGGCTCGGCTACACTTGACCCTTTTGTAGAGCGGTTTGAAAATAAACTAGCAGGATGGTCTATGACATTTGACATTCTCATACCGAACGACATGACAATCTGCTAATGAACAGACAAGAGATATTTGCTGTGCTTCAGAGGTTTGCTACAAACGTAGTGCGCATTGCTCGCATAAACCTTGCACGCAACAAAAGAAACGCATCAGGCGAGCTTGGTAAATCCCTTGCGTACAAAATCAAGGTAAGCGAGAAAGACACAAACGTTAAGTTCTTCGGCAAAGACTATGCAGCCTACCAAGACAGGGGCGTAAGCGGAACAGACAAGAAATACAACACACCCTTCAGCTACAAGCAAAGCAGTAAACTGCTAGGTCTAGAAGCAGCCACAGGCATCTTTGCCAAGTTTGCAAAACGCAAAGGCATACAGGCAAGAGATAAAAAAGGAAGGTTTGTTACTTATAAGCAGACAGGGTTTGCCATAGCATACAACAAAAAAAAGCAAGGCATACCACCAACATACTTCTTTACTAGAGCAAGAGAAAAAGCACAGGAAAGACTACCGCAGGAACTAGCCGAGGCAATAAGTAAAAACATAATAGATGGCAACTAAAATAAACGTAAGAAGTCCTTTTTTTACACGAACAGAATTTGACAACACTCTTTACAAGGCGGAACTAAAACTATATGTGTATAATGGAACAAAGGTAACAGATAAGGGAAGTCCTGTATATAACCTTTCGAAAACAAACACTATCAATTATACCATTTCAGGATTTTCATATAAGGGTATTAGCTTTGAAATATCTGAACTTGTCAGAGATTACCTTGATGTTACTTTTGATGGCAGCTACAATAGTTATAATAAATGGGTAAGAGCAGAGCAGTTTTTTTACACCACAAATACCATAACGACAGGTACAACAACATCAGTAAGCGCAAGTCAATTAGTAGATAGCGCAGCAAGTTTTAGTCGTTCTTCAGATTTTGGAAAATATGTAAAAAACGAAAGCACAGGCATAATAACACTTGTTGAGGATGTGGCATCAAGTACATCACTTGATTTAGTCGACAATATATTTACCGTTACTAACACTCCTTATACAGCAGGAATTATTGGTTTGATCGAAGACCACATAGCATACGAGGGCTATGGTTACTATAAAGACGGAAGAAATCCGCAATTATCACAACCCTACCTACAGAGCAACAAAAAGATATACCGCTTACAAGACCATAACGTAAGAGTACCTATTGATACAGACAAGGCGGTATCAGCGGTGTTTAGACTAAAGGGGCAAACAGTAAATTCTCAAACCTTTACAGCTTCTCAAGTAAGCAATGCGCAAGTAATTTATTTTAATGTAGGATTTAATAACGCTGACACTTACGAACAAAGAGTGAAGTTAGATAGTGGAACTGTAGAAACATCTCCTTTGCTAAAGCAATATTTTGGTATTGAAAATGTAGGCGAAGTAGATGAAATATATGTTAGCGATGGCAATAAAACCGAGATACTGAAAATAATAACAGAGCCATGCTCTATTTATCAACCATATAAAGTAGTTTTTGTAAATAGGTTTGGAGTATTACAGGACTTGTTTTTTAGCTTAAAGTCAATAGAAAGTATTACAACAACAGGGGAAACATACAAGGCAAACAATTTTAATTACACAGGCGATACAACTGACCTTGTAGCAAAAAGAGGTAATAAGTACGACAGTAACAAGCATCAAATAACACAGTATAATAAGATGGGTAAAGAAAGCATTACACTAAATACAGGCTACTTATCAGAAGATTATAACGATGTCATAGAAGAACTTATGTTAAGTGAACAAGTGTGGCTTATGGCTACTGATAGCGAAGAAGTGTTACCTGTTATTCCTAAGACACAAAACCTGACATACAAAACAAGTATCAACGATAGACTTGTACAGTACACTATTGACTTTGATTACGCATTTGACAAAATAAACTCCGTGAGATAGTGCAGAAGATTGAGCTATACATACAAGGTCAAAGGGTTGAGTTATTCAAAGACGAAAGCGTAACAATAACTGACAGCATACAAAACGTCAGAGATATTGAAAAGGTCTTTACCGCTTTTACAAAGTCCTTTAGTATCCCTGCTTCTAAGACTAACAACAAAATATTTAAGCATTATTATAACTATGATATAGTAGGAGGTTTTGATGCACGTAAGAAAGTAACAGCTTTTATAGAACTTAATAGCATACCTTTTAAAACAGGCAAGGTAAAACTTGAGGGTGTGGATATGAAGAACAATAAAGCACACACATACCGTATTACATTCTTTGGAGATATTGTAGAATTGAAAGATTTAGTTGGAGAGGATAAATTATCTGATTTGCCTTTAAGTCAATACAATCAAAACTATACAGCTTCTAATGTAAAATCCAAGCTACAAGCAAACCCTGCAACAAATGATGTTATTGTGCCTTTAATAACACACACAAAAAGGTTATACTACGATAGTGGAGATAATGATCATAATACAGGAAACTTGTACAGAGCAAGTGGTAATAAACACGGACTAGCTTTTAATGAGTTAAAGTTTGGATTACGACTTAACAAAATAATTGAAGCAATAGAAACAAGATACGGTCTTACTTTTTCCTCTGACTTTTTTAAGGATACTACAAATGCTGATTTTCATAACTTATTTATGTGGCTGCATAGAAAACGTGGTTCGGCAACGTCAGAGGGTATTGCAGATGAGGTTTCGATTAGCCCCGACTTTACTTTACACGAAGACTACACGGGCAATATGACCGTTATAGGCAATCAAATTATTTTAGCACTACCCTACGTAGATAAACTTAACAGACCTGCTGGGACAAGTAGGTGGGATAATTTTAATTTTGATATAGATGTAAACGTAAATGACCAAGCTAAAAACTACATTATATCTGTATTAAGAAACGGTACGTCCATATTTTCATCTGGTCAAATAAGTGGCAACCAACAATATAATTGGGCTGACGTTTTTAGCGGTATAGAAAGCGACAACGATATTATACCTTCAGGAACATATACTATTGAAATAAATACAACACAAAATATAACTTTTGATAGAATAGATTTTGAAATTGAAATAGACGAAGATGATAGCGATGACGATAGGGCAAGAGCTACAAATGTAAATACAGCGAACTTTATATTTGACATAGCACAACAAATCCCAAACATAGGGGTGTTAGAGTTTTTGACAGGATTATTTAAGACATTCAATCTAACAGCTTTTTTTAATAATAACATATTAGTAGTAAAACCTTTAGATGACTTTTATGCAAACCCAACGACATACGACATAACAGAGTTTGTAGATGTAGAGAGCAGTAAGGTAGATGTAGCACTACCGTACAGAGAAATAGCTTTTAAATTTAAAGACACTAAAAGTTTTTTTGCATCTATACACAATCAGCTATTCAATACTAACTGGGGGGAGATAGAGTATAGGGGTGGTGCTGATGAGACAGATGTTTTTGCAGGTCAAAAATATAAAGTAGAAAACGCATTTGGCAAAATGAAATATGAAAGACTTGTTGATAATAATGACAACATATTAATGACTATACAATGGGGGTGGTGTGTAGACGACAAACAAGCACCTATACTTATATCTCCTTTAATTTTCTATCCTGTTTTTCAATCTTCGCAAAAAGTTGGCGTTGGAAGTGTTGATTTAAATTATGTAACAGTAATAAATGATAACGGTACATATCACACGGTAGAAGCTTTATCAGGCAGTATAAATATGCCATCTAACTCTTTGGCTTTTTCTAGTGTTACGTCTAAAGTTAACATAAACTTTAACAACGAAATAAACGAGTACACAGCTACTAACGATTTCACAGATACGTTATTCAAAAAAAGATACGAAAACTACATAGCAAGTGTATTTAACACTAAACAAAGATTAACAAAGGTTAAAGCGTATTTGCCTTTGAGGATATTACTTAACTACAATTTAGGAGATAGGTTTGTTATAGCAGGAAACTCATACAAAATAAACAGCGTGTCTACTAACCTACTAACAGGCGAAAGTAACATAGAACTTCTTACTGACTTATGAAAACAATACTAGACATACTTCAGTTTGCCAATGGCGAAACAGAAAACATACAGATTGCTCAAGGCAAGTACCACTTAAAAACATCACTAAAAGCAGCCTTTGACCAGTATAAAAAAGAAAGAAAATGGCACAAACAGAAATAATAGAAATAAAGGCAAATGTAAATTCCGCGATTGCTGATATTGACAAGCTAAAAGACAGCATTGAAGACACGCAAGTTGCCACTCAAGAAACAAACGAGACCATACAAAAGGGAACAGACGTTGTAGACAAATATACAGGCGGTGCAATATCAGGCTTTAAAAATCTAACAAAAACAGTCAAGACAGCAATTAAAAGTTTTGGGGTGTTGCGGTTAGCTGTTGCAGCCACAGGTCTTGGCGCACTTGTTTTGCTTGTAACATCAATACAACAGGCTTTCACTCGTAGTGAGGAAGGGCAGAACAAATACGCAAAACTACTCGGTCAGATTGGCGCAGTTACAGGCGAATTGCTTGACAGGCTTGCCAATTTAGGAATGGCAATTATAGATGCCTTTACAAACCCACGAAAGGCTTTGGAGGACTTTGGCAAAAGCATCAAACAGTTTTTCCTTGACAGAATAAAACTAGCAGCCGAAGGTCTTGGCTTGCTAGGAAAAGCAATCGCAAAGGTTTTCAAGGGGGACTTTAAAGGCGCAGCAGAAGATGCAGGAAAAGGCTTTCAAGCCTTAAATAGAGGCATAAATCCTGCTGTTATAGTAACAGAGCAACTTGTCAAGGCTACCACCAAACTTGTCAAGGTAACAAAAGAGGCTACCAAAGCAGCACTAGAAGAGGCAAAGGTTGCAGGGCAGATTGCAGACCTACGTGCCGAAGCTGACAAGGTTGAAAGAGATTTATTAGTTGATAGAGCAGAGGCAGACAGAGACAGAGCAGCCCTTTTAGAAAAAGCTGTCAATCGTGAAAAGTTTACAACCCAAGAAAGGATTGCCTTTTTAGAAGAAGCAGGAAGGCTAGAAGAAGAAATAACAAACAAAGAGATCGCTGCTGTTAAACTGCGTCTTGAAGCTCAAAAAGCCGAAAACGCACTTGGTCTTTCTAGAAAAGAAGATTTAGAAGCACAGGCACAACTAGAGGCACAACTGATACAGCTAGAGACAGCAAGGCTCACAAAACAGAAAGAAGTAACCTCGCAGACAATAGCACTCAAGGCAGAGGAGGCAGCAGCCAAGAAAGCAATTG
>CAACVD010000639.1_pt1 | contig 16919 bp, 12 predicted proteins | sample 2381771 | NCBI WGS metagenome assembly CAACVD01 (sample SAMEA5211965, study PRJEB30684) | marine metagenome | biome: Marine; feature: Epipelagic; material: Water | collected 2015-10-15 | depth 15 m | reverse complement strand
ATACTGCTTTTACAGTAGTAAAGAAGGTTGCTAAAGCAGCAGATGAGGCTGATGCCGTTTATAAATCCTTGTCTAAATGGGCAGGGCATATTAGTGATTTGCAAGAGTGGATGTCACAGGAGGAAGCCAAACCTTCTGTTTTTAAAAAGATAATCTATAAAAAATCAGCAACAGCCGAAGCATTTGACTCGTTAGTGGCAAAAAGAAAGATTGAAGAACAAGAAGCAGAGATAAAAAGTATGTTTTATGTAGGCGCTTTAAACCATTTGGGGATAAAAGGCTATAGAGAATTTATACATCAACGTAGAGCTATAAAAGCCAAAAGAGAAAAAGAGGTGTATGAGCATCAACGCAGACGTAAAGCCTTCTTTTATAATACAATGATGGGAGGGGCGATAACTTTACTTTTGTCTATTTTGATAAGTATGATTTATTATTTAATTGATATGATTCAAGAAGCCAGCAAATGATTATAGAAAGCTGTTTAAACATCTGTATATTATTAACCACGTTACCAAAATCAACATTGGAAGAGTATTACTGTAGATTAAGTAGTTTTGGAAATGGAATGTGTGTTTATCAGTGTCAAAATGGTTTTGAAAGATTTACTTGGGTTGAGTTTGAAAAACAAAGTGGATGCAAGTTAATGAAAAAAGTTTACAAAGCATAAAGGAATTAGCTAATGTTAAATTTAATTGGAAGTTTACTGCCTATAGGTGAGAAATTAGTTGACAAATTAATCCCTGATCCAGAAGCCAAAGCCAAAGCCCTTAAAGAGTTAAAGCAACTGGAACAATCAGGAGAGCTTGCAAAACTTTCTGCGGAACACGCAAATACTGCATCTGCTAGGGAAAGAGAGATGGCTATTGCAACTAGTGAAAATGCCACTTGGTTAAATAAAATCATCGTACCATGCCTAGCCATACTAATCGTATTTTTAACATTTGGAATGATGTCGGCAATTTTATTTATGGATATTGAATCTGGTAAAAATTACGAAATTTCACTCTATATACTGGGCTTGCTCTCAGGAGCCTTAATGAGTTGCATAAACTACTACTTCGGCTCCAGCACTGGCTCTAAGGAGAAAAGTAAAGAACTTCAAGATATGTTTAGTAAAAAGGAACCTAAACTATGAGTGAGTTAACAATGGCACAAAAAAGAAGATTAGTCAGAGAACTTGAGAAAGCGTCTAAGATGCATCAAAAACAAGCTGACATAGTCAAAAAAAGTTTAACTAAAAACAGAAAATCAAAATGAGCGTAGATTGGGAAAACTCTAAATACTTTAAAGCTACTGAATTTACTTGTAGTCATACGAGTACAGAGAAAATGGATCAAAACTTTATAGACAAATTAAATAATTTGCGAGAAGCATATGGCAAGCCCATGACCATTAGTTCTGGATACAGAGATGCAACTCATCCAATAGAAGCAAAAAAGAAAGGTAAGGGCGGATCACATACTACAGGACAGGCTGCTGATATTTTTATAAGCAGAGGAGAAGCGTTTAAACTTTTGTCCTTAGCGTTTAACCTTGGATTTACGGGAATAGGAGTAAACCAGAAAGGCGGAGCTAGGTTTTTACATTTAGATACGTTAGAAAATTCTCCTGTAAGACCTCGTCCAACCATATGGTCGTATTAATATGAAAGTCGTAACAAAGAGAAATGATGGTAATAAACAAGTTGCAAAAATTACTGTTGAATTAGAGGGTAGAATGTACCCACCAGAAGACATAAAGTGGTTAGTTCTTGATATTGTGAACCATTTAAAAGACTTGGATGTTGAGTGCGTAGAGAGTGAAGGTAAATCTAAAATAATTATTACTTTTAATAAATAATATGACGTTACAAAAATTACAATTTAGATCAGGTGTGAATAGAAACATAACCAATTATTCCAATGAGGGAGGTTGGTTTGAGTGTGATAAAGTGCGTTTTATAGATGGCTACCCAGAAAAGTTAAAAGGTTGGCAGAAATATACACCACAAACGATAACAGGAACTTGTCGTGCTTTGTTCGGTTGGGTAACTTCCTTTAGTGATAATTTTTTAGCTTTGGGCACAAACAATAAAGTATTTATAGAGGTTGGAGAAAACTTAAACGACATAACTCCTGTAAGAGCAACCTCAGACGAAAATAATGTATTTGCAGCCACTAATGAATCGTCCACTATTGTTGTAACTTTTTCAAGTCATGGAGCAGAAACTGGAGACTTCGTAACTTTTTCTAATGCCGCTACTTTAGGTGGTAATATTACTGCCACTGTATTAAATCAAAACTATGAGGTAACTGTAATTAACAGTGACTCTTATTCCATATCCGCAAAAGATGTAGATGGAAGTACAGTTATTGCTAATAGTAGCGATAGTGGAAATGGTGGCACTTCAACTGTGCAAACTTTTGAAATAACAGCAGGTAACGGAATTGTTAAATATGGATATGGCTGGGATACTAGCACTTGGGGTAGGTTAGCTTGGGGTTCTGGATCTTTGCAACCTTTTATTTCTCCTTTGACAGTTTGGTTTTTTGATAACTTTGATAATGATTTAATAATGAATGTTAACACTGATGGTAAAGGAGCTATTTACTATTGGGAAAGAGGTACATCAACAGACCCTACAACTAATTTAGGGACACGAGCAGTTCTTTTAGCAAGTCGATCTAACGCATCAGATGTGCCTTCAGAGGTAGGTCAGATTATGGTGTCTCAAACAGATAGACATCTATTGGCTTTTGGATCAACACCTTTCGGTGGGGGAGATTTTGATCCTTTGTTAATCAGATTTGCTAATCAAAACGAACCTGAGAACTTTACACCGACATCTCTAACAAGTGCTGGATTTTTACGAGTCAGTAGCGGCTCTAGAATAGTTACAGCTTTTAGAACAAGACAAGAAATACTTGTGTTCACTGATATGTCTTTGCATACGTTACAGTTTTTAGGAACTACTGATGTTTTCGGTTTAAACGAGTTAGAATCTAATGTTTCTATAGCAAGTGCAAGAAGTGTAGCAGGTGCAAGTAATATTACTTATTGGATGGGAACAGATAAATTTTATGCGTATGACGGAAGAGTTAATACACTTCCATGCCCATTAAGAGATCATGTTTTTGACAATATAAATTATGATGCATTGCAATATGTTTATGCAGGCACAGTAGAAACTCACAATGAAATATGGTGGTTTTACCCAACAGCAGATAGCTCTGTCAATAATTCTTATATTACATACAACTATAAAGATAAAATTTGGTTTTATGGAAGTTTAAACAGATCTGCATGGTTAGATGCAAATCTGCGTCAATACCCACAGGCAATCGGAGAAAACACTCTATTTGACCATGAGGTAACAAATGATTCTGATGGTTCTGCTATGACATCTTTTATAACTTCTTCTGACTTTGATATTGCAGACGGAAACAAATTTACTTTAGTAAGAAGAATAATACCTGATGTAGATTTTACTGGGTCTGATGCTGTCGAACCAACAGTTAAACTAACAGTAAAACCAAGAGACTTTCCTGGCAAATCAAGTAGAACCAACGAGGCAGATCAAAGAGTTATAGAAACAGATGTAAATGTATACACACAGCAAGTATTTATGAGAGCCAGAGCAAGACAGATAGGATTTAAAATATCATCTGACAACTTAGGAACTACTTGGAAGTTAGGTACTCCGAGATTAGACGGAAAGCCAGATGGGAGTAGATAATGGCAATGCGTTCATTTCGCTCTCCTCCACTTCCTTTAGCACCACAGGAATATGATAGAGAGTATTTTAATCAGTTAATAAGAGTTTTAGGGATTTACTTTTCACACTTGGATTCCCAGAATCCATTGCATTTAGAAGGATTAGTTTTAACAGATTTAACAGAAACACCAGTGGGTTTACCACCTTTTAGTTTGTATAGAGACAAAAGAAGCGTTAAAATATTATTACCACAAGATACAGGTGTGTTAGGTGAAAGTGCCACAGTGTCAGTAGGTAGTGTTACAGTAACAATATCATAGGGAAGAAAAATGTTACCTTTTTTACCAGCAATGTTAGGAGCTTTCGGAACAACAGCACTTAAATTATCAGCTTTACAAGCTGGTCTTGGTGTTGGACTTGGAACTGCACTCGTTACAAAGGATATAGGTCAAGGATTATCTGCTGGATTAGGTGCTTTTGGTGGTGGTAGTCTTGCTTCTGGATTAGGTTCTGCTGGACAAGCCGCTAGTGCAGCTCAATCTGGAGCTAATGTCACTCAGGCAGGAGTGTCAGCTCCTTTAACAGGGGAAGCATTAACTCAAGCGTCTCAACAACAATTTTCTGCTTTACCAGGAGGTGCTGAAAGGCTCTCATCAGTATCTGAGGGAATAAAAGCAATATCACAACCTGGTGGAGAAGCCGCTTTACAAGCAGCAGGTGGAGCAGGAGGTTTGGGAATGTCAGGATTAACTGCTCTTACACCAACATTAGATACAGCAATGGATGTACCAGAGAATCAAACAGCCATGATTAGACCTTTTGACTTTGATTATGGGACAGGAACATTCACAGAGCTAGAGCCGTATCAGGCTAGACAAGGTGGCATGATACCAGGTTTAGCAAGTCAAGTACGGATGCAAGGTGGAGGAAGATATTTATCTGGTAAAGGCGATGGCATGAGTGATTCTATAGACGCTCAAATACAAGGCGGTCAAGAGGCAAGATTATCAGATGGAGAATTTGTAGTTCCAGCAGATGTGGTATCTGGTTTAGGTAACGGATCATCAGATGCAGGAGCAAAAAGATTACATGGAATGATGGATAGAATTAGAAAAGAAAGAACAGGTACAGAGAAACAAGCACCAGAGGTTGATATAGCTGCTCTTATGCCTGCATGATACAAGTTTCGTATGTTCCTAGAGAATATATTAATTCGTGTTGGAAACAAGTTGAAGGTTATTTAAAAAAGGCAACGGAATACACTCACGGAAGATACGAAGTAGAAGATTTATATTTAGCTGTTTGCGAGTTCGGTCATCTCCTTTGGATCGCATTCGATGAAAAAGAGATAAAAGGTGCTGTTATAACAAACGTGATAGTTTATCCCAAAAAAACTTATCTATGTTTGGCTTTTTGTGGCGGTAAGGAGTTTTCCACATGGAAAGATCCTATGTTACAAATGCTCAGAAACTGGGCAAAAGATAACGGATGCCAAGGATTAGAGGCTGTAGGCAGAAAAGGCTGGACAAAGGTGTTTAAACACCAAGGACATAAGTTTTTGTGGGATACTTTTGAGTTACCATTAGATGAAGGATAATTATGTCAAAAGGCGGAGGCGGAGCACCTAGTCAAGTATCAAACATTACTGTTCCTGAGTATGCTAAACCATACATGGAGAGGCTTCTTGGCAGGTCGGAAGCGTTAGTTTCTCAGCCAACTCCACAATTTCAAGGACAAGTTTTTGCTGATCCCACTGTTAGGCAAAGGGAAATAAGAGAAAGAGCTGCTAATTTAAGATTGCCAAGAGGTCTTCAAACTGGTGCTCAAATGACAGAGGCATCAGGTCAAAGAGCTTTAAGAGCATCTCAATATAATCCTTATCAGTTTCAAATGGAAAGAATACAAGCTCCATTTTTGGCAGACCGAAGAATGCAGGCTGCACAAGTAGATCCCTTTGCGTCTTCTCGTTATATGAGTCCATATATGCAACAGGTGGTTGATGTTCAAAAAAGAAAAGCTATAGAGGACGCACAACAATCACAACTATTACAAAATTTACAATCCGCCAGAAGAGGCACTCTGGGTGGAGGTAGACAAGCAGTTTTACAAGCACAGAGAGAAAAAGCGTTAGGGCAACAGCTTGGAGACATTCAAGCAACTGGTCAACAAAAAGCGTTTGAACAAGCACAACAAGTAGCATTTAAAAATCTGGATACCAGCCAACAGGCAAATGTTCTAAATTTAAAATCTGAGCTTGAAACTCAAGGATTAGATGCAAGACTATCATTTGACACTGCATTAAAAAATCAATTAATGGGATTAGAAACTCAAAAAGCCGCAGAACAATCAAGGCAGTTTGGGGCAGGATTGGGTTTAAAAGGTGTAGATGCACTTAGAGCCGCTGGGGTATCTTCCGCAGATATAGCAAGAAAAGAGGCTGCAACAGAGTCTGAGCAAATTAAATTACAAGAGGCAATAGCCAGACAACAACAAATAGAAGATCAAAGACGTTTAGACTATCAACAAAAACAGTTTGAGCAAAGAATTGAAGACCCATTCACCAGACTAGGGTTTATGTCAGATGTTCTTAGAGGAACATCAGCTTTGCGTGGTGGAACTGCAATATATGATGCTCCTCAGACAGCTTTACAACAGATCGTAGGTACTGGGTTACCTGCGTATGGACTATATAGAAGTTTAACAGGACCGCAAGCATGAACTTAGTTACCTTATCCGAGCAGTTAAAAGATGTTCCAGATCAATTTTTGCAAAAAGAAGTAACAAATCCAACTGGATCTTATCCAGCTTATCTAGTCGTTTCTGAAATGACTCGTAGAGCTAGGATGAGAGATAGAGCACAAAAAAACCAAGAACCTAGAACAACAGTTGTTGAAGATGTCAGTGGTTTAAACACCATTCCACAGGCAGCTTTAAGTTTAGCTGGTAGAGATGCGATGCAGATGGGAGTTCCTCCACAGATAAATGCTCCTCAACCACCAATGCCACAACCTTCAATGCCACCTCAGCCTCCAGCTTCTGCCCCACAAATGATGGCTGATGGAGGTTTAGTCGCTTTTCAAAAAGGAGGTGAGGCAAGAACTCCATTTGAACCAAGATCTGAATTTGATATTTTGATAGATGAATACATTCCAGAATCTGTCCAAGCAGTGCCAAGAACTCTTATGAATGTGCCTGGTCTTTTGCGTGAAAAACTTGAACAATTTACAGCTTCAGACCCAAGAGATATAGAAGAGTCACAAAAACGAGAGCGAGAAATAACAGACATAATCCTTGATAAACCAACAGTATCTACTATAGATCCAGCAAAAGCACCACAGATTATTAGAGAATCAGATACCTTAGATACACAATTTATAAGTAATCCTGAGTTAAGAAAACAAATTCAAGAGGGGGTCAATATTCAAGACCCTGCGATAAGAGATGCTCTAATTAGAAGCTCTGAAGGAAGGAGACTTGAAAGCCTTACTCCAAAAGAGGTAGATTCTCGTATACGAAAAAAGATGGAAACACCACCAACTTTAAAATCTAGACAGTCTGGCTCATTAACAGGACTTGAGAGTATACAAGCTAAAGACATTACTGATATAGCAGGAGACAGCAAGAAAGATAGTGGTAAAAAACCTGCCTCACAAGAAGATGCAAATCAGGTACAAAATCAGGCTTTAGCTGCAAGAGAAACATCACTTGTTGGCAGCCCAGCATATAAAGCTTTACAAACAAAATTGAGTGATAATGAAAAAGCAATAATTGGACTTTTGAATCAAGGCAAAACTAACGAAGAAATAATAGAAGATGCAGAATCAGATTATCGTCAAAATATAAAAAATCCAGCCGTGTTGATGGAAGAAAACATTGAAAAAGAAAAGCAAAGAATAAAGAACTTAGACTTTGAAAACATAAATAATGCTTTAATAACAATGGGGGCTGCTATTTTACAAGCACCAGGTGGGAAGAATCTTAAATGGCTTGGTAAAGGTTTAGAAGATTTTCAAAAGGCATATAGTGAAGGCAGAAAAGATATTATTGACGCTAAAAAAGATTTGTTTGCCGCTGAAATGGAAAAACTCAAGGCTGATAATCTCTATGAGTTAGGAGAGCAAGATGCTGGAGATAAAGCTATAGCTAGATTTAGAAATCTTAGAGATGACGGACTGAAAAAACTAACAACTGAAAGAGCCTTGTTTACAGAAAAATCAAACACTCTGATGGCAATGGAAGAGTTGAGTATAAAGAAATATGAGGCAAAGACTGAACGAGACTTTAGAGAGGCTTATGCAGCGAGTCTAGCTCCAAGTAGTACGGAATTGTCATCATCAGAATTTACCGCTGCTAGTACCGCATCCACAATAAGACTTGCTCGAGAAGCAGATGAAAAAGGTCTTAAACCTGGTACACAAGCCTATAAAGACTTACAAAGACGAATTGAAAACGAGGAATTTGCAAGAGTTAGAGAATTAAAAAGTGGAATGGGTGGACTAGCTTCTATACCACAAGCACCTCGTACATTTGATTTTTCCAGTATGTATCAAGATCCACTTCTAGCAAAGTAATATGCCATACAATATAACTCTTCCATCTGGAGCTATATTACAAAATGTTCCAGATAATCTAAAAGAAAGCGAAGTCTTAACAATTGTAAGGCAACAATTGCCTGACGAATTTCCTGCACCTAAAGAATCCTCTATTGGCTTGGGGGCAGAAACATTTTTTACTTCTGCTAGAACTGGTCTTGAGGCTTTATTTAAACCAGAGGAACAAAACAGAGAAATAGCAAGACAAGCCTTATTAAGGCAGATGGACATTAGTAGTAAATATAAGCCTGTCACTGGTTTAAGCAAAGTTAAAGATGTATTAGACAAAGATGGAGTTAGTGCAGCCGCCAAAGAGATAGTTTCCCAGATACCATCTGCTATAGGTGAACAAGTACCACTTCTTGTAACAACTGCCGCTTCAGCTAAAGCTGGAACTTTAGCAGGAGGTGCGGCTTTCGGTCCTTATGGTGCATTATTAGGATTAGGGGTCGGAGCTAGTGTACCTATATTTTTACAACTTTTTGGTAGCAATATAGAGAGACAGGCATCTGAAAAAATACAAAAAGGAGAGCCATTAAACATAGAGGAAAGTAGAGCTTTTACTAGTGCGGCAGCAGGAACAGCATCTGAATTTGCTCTTTTACTACCTAGATTTGGACAAAAAATATTTGGATCATTGTTAGGAAAAGATGCAAAAAAACTTTTTGATAAAGGAACAGATGCAAAAGAAATGGCAAGGTTGGAAAAACTGGGTAAACAAGGTTTACTCAAAACTGTAGCTAAAGGAACTTTAGTTGGTGCAGGTATAGAAGGAGCTACTGAAGTAACTCAACAAATGCTTGAGAGACAACAAGCCGATCTACCACTGTTTACAGAAGATGCTTACAAAGAATATGCAGAGGCTTTATATGGGGCAGCTTTAGTTGGTGGTCCTCTTGGAACTGTCGGTTCAGTAATAGAAACAAGGTCAGCACCGAATGAATTAAGAAATTTAAGAAAAGAGCAACTAAAAAAGAAAGCGGAAGAGGAAAGAAAATCAAAACCTCCAGAAGAAGAAAAACCATTAGAATTAGAGTATAAACCAGAGCCAGATGATGTCTTGGTGCAAGAGACAGATCAGTCTGACCCAATGCAAAATTTCTTGGGCAACGTTCCAGAAAGCTCTTTAACTCCCACCACTAGAAAAAAATTTAAAGCAAATAGAAAAAAACAGGGCAGAACACCTCTTAAAAGCTACTCAATGGAGGATCTTTTTGACAGTTTAGATCCACAAACATACGCAGAGGAGTTAGATGATATTATCGTTGGGAAATTGCAAGAAAAAGACCCAAATATAGACATAGAAACTGATGTAACTATCGATAATATTAATGATAAAGCGATAGAATTAGGCTTAACACCAGGTAATGACTTATTTAATAACTTTGTAAGAAGAACTGTTGGAACTGAAAATATTGGCAGTCTTTCAAAGGTAAAAAGAATAGCTTTGTTTGAGGCACTAAGGCAATCCAATGGAAACATAGGTAAAAAACTGAGCACAAACTCAGTAAGATTTGATGATAAACAGTATCAAAAAGGTTTAAACAGAATTAAATCTATGGCTGACCAAAAACAAAGTGTCACCCAAGATGAGGCTGTTCAAGAAATAAAAGACTTTACAGGGTTAGAAAAAAATGAAGATGCAGAACTTTTACTAAGAACTGCTGTTTCTAATAAAGAACTCAAATCAGATCTATCTCCAACTGTTGAGCTTACATACAAGACAAAAGATGGGAATAAGGTATTAGAGTTTGAAAATAGAAGACAAGCAGAAAAACATCAAGATAAAATTAAGCATCGATATCCTGATTCAGTGGTGCAAGACTCCTCCAGAGTGTCATATTCTATACCAGAGGTAATACCTGATTATCTTCCAGATGGGATGAAGATAGAAAAAGGAAAGTTTGGTAAAGAAGTAGAATCTAGTTTTGAAATCATATCAGATGGTAAAAAAATAGAGGATAACTTAGACACATCAGAAGATGTTCAAAAGAAGTTAGATGCACTTGAGAAACAAAAAGCCAAGGCAATTAAAGCCCAAGAAGCCAAGCTGGGTGAAATACAAAAACAAATAGACAACAATCAAATTTCTTTAGATAGTCAGGCAGTTTCTGGAGAAAAGTTTACTAGAAAAGGCGAACAACAAAGATTAAAGATAACTCAAAAAATAAAAGATTTAGAGGTTTCAAGAGATAAAGAAAAAAGTGTTCTAGAATTTTTAAATAAACCTTACGAGGTAAGACCGACCAGCAAAAAATACAAAAACGTAAAAGAAAAATTTATTTTAAAAGACAAAGATGGTCAGATAGTAGATATATTTAAAACCAGAGAGGACGCAGAAAGTGCTGCTTTGCAGAATACTGACGACACAACTCTCAGGCAACAAATAAATACAGATCCAGACACCACAGAGAACTCATTACAAAGAGCATCCAGAACAGAGCTAGGGAAGAGACTTTCTACTGGCGAAACATCCGTTGATCTTAGTGGCACAAGAAAGCAATTTCTTAATAAATTAAAGATAATGGAGGAAGATGCAGAGGCTATAAGAAAAAAATTAATACCAGCTCTGGAAAAAATAGGTCTAAAGAAACTGGGTTTAAACATACTTAAACCTATAGACGAAGGGTATGTGCGTGGTGCTCAAGGTATGTATGTGAAACAAATTATACACGTTGCCCTGACTGCAAAAACTCCTATGAAAACTTTGAAGCATGAGGTTATTCATGCTTTAAAAGAACTAGGTGCATTTACTCCAAGCCAATATAAAGTTTTAGAAAAGAAAGCAGAGACAGAGTGGATAAAAAAATATCTTGAAGACACAGGTTTATTAGAACAGTACAAAAGACAATACGCTAACGATCCAAATTTAGACTCAATCATTAAAGAAGAAGCAATAGCCGAGGCTTTTGCAGACTATGAGGGTGTGTTGTTTGAGGGAGAAACAGGCACAAAACCTGTGGGTGGCATAAGAAGTGTATTTGAAAGAATTAGAAAATTCTTTGAAGCTCTTAAAAATGCTCTTATAGGTAGAGGATTTACATCTACTGACGATATATTCGCAAGTGTTGTAAGGGGTGAATTTGCAAATACTTTAAAAACCCCAGAAACAACAGAGGGTGCATCAACTGAACCCAGAACTTATTTTCAATTAACTCCAGATACCCCTAAAGTTTTAACAGACAAACAAATAGTTAAAAGAATTAGCGAAATAGTTGAAAAAGTTAACAAGAGAATACAAAAAGATGAAAACAAATTCACATTAGATCAGGTCAGTAAAGCGGCAAAAAATCTTGACCAGATGGTTGAAAAGGGGATTAGTGGAAAAGACTGGTATGAAGAGTCAGCAAAAGAAATTATGAAAGCGTTTGATAATGACAGAGACACCGCAGAAAAATTTATTCAAATGGTTGCCATTTACAGTGCCAATAGAGATGTTAAAGGTAATGTTGGTGTTGCAGTTAAAGCGTGGAATCAATGGGCAAAAGGAAAACCAATTAAAGCTGGTTTTGAATCTCAAAATGATGCGGCTAGAGAACTATTAGAGTTTGGTCTCCCATTTGGAGGTAGAAAAATAAACACCTTCTACAGAAACTTTATGGAATCTATAGATGAATTACAGGGGAAAGACTCCACTATAGATCTGCATATGGCTAGGATGCTTTTTGATGAAGAAGCTCCCACCTCAGCACAGTATGATTTGGCAGAGTCTTTGGTAAATTTAAAAGCAGAACAAACAGGATTAAAGCCAAGACAGGTGCAGGCAGCATCATGGGTGGCACAAAAGCAAAAAAGTATATACGACAATTTTATCAAAAAAGGTTATCACAAGAATAAAACCGAAGCAGAAAAACTTCGTCTAGCGGCAAATCAAGCACTGGTAAATTATGGAGATATTGTTAAGAATGACAATTTAAGCACTGCTCCTGCATTGTTAGAACCAATTCAAGACATATTAGGAAGAACAGAAGTAGTAACCGCAGAGGCTTTTCCGTCTACAAAGTTAATGGAGGGTGAGCAACAATTATACGGACAACTGTATGATCTTAATCAAACAGAAAAACTAGCTTTTACTAAATCTTTATTACCAATTGTTAATAAGTTAAAATCCATCCTTGATATAAAAAGCAAAGTCCAAATAGATATTGGATCAGGTTTATTTGAAGGAGCAGTAAATCCCAATTTTTTAATTAGAATAAAAAATGATCGTGACAAAAGCCAGGCAGAAAAAGACGCAAGAAAATTCTCCAGGGCGATGGCGTATGTGTTTAAACAGGATTCAGTGCCATTTATAAGACCAGATAAGAAAGGATTTGCTCCTGCATTCGTAATCGATTTTAAAGAAAACATAGGTGAGGCTAAAGGTTTAACTGCAAACGGATTAGCAGAAAATCTTATTAATGTAATGGGTGCAGGTAATGCAGGGTTTACTATCACTAGACCTAATCAAATAGTCATAGTAGATTTTTCAAGAGAAGCAGAAAATGTAGAAGATGTAGAACAACTTGCAGATGAAATTAATTTATTTCTTGAGCCTGTAAAAGATCTTATTTTTGGAGATAAAAGATACTTTACATACACATCAACTTATAACGTGGATAAAGGAATCAATGATTATGACCAAACGACAGAAAGCGATAGAGATATTATTATCGAAGGGCTTCAAGGAAGTCTCCCAGAAAGAACCGATATTAGAAAACGACTTGATAATCTTTTCTCGCAGTTTACCAACAAAGCCAAACAAGCAGTTAAACAAAAAGCAAAAACAGTAAAAAAACCTGCGGAAAAAGAAAAATTTGCAAGACCAAGATTTCAATTTAGACAAGAGCTAGATACCGAAATAAAAGAGTCCTTAGATAATTTCAAAGAAAAAACTAAAGAAATAAAGAAAGAGCGAAAAGAAGATCAAGGTGTTAGATACTCTTTTGAGGCAGAGGTGAAAGACAATCCTAATCTTGGACAAGATGTCATTGATTCTATAAATAAAGTCACAGTTTCTGAAAGTGAGAAAGAAGTGGCTGAACAAGTGGCAATGGTATCTGGGTCAGAGCCAATAGACACCATAGCCGCTAGAATCAGACAAAAATATCTTAATCAGTATGAAGCAATAGAACGACTTATGCTGATTGCATCTAAAGTTTTACCTCAAGGCAATGACGTTTTACGAGCAGAAAACAGTGCTATTTCTCGTGCTTTATTTTCTGATTTTGACGCAGCGGTAACTTCAGAGTCGTTTAAACATGGCATACCTGTTTTGGAGGATGGAATTACATTCATCAAGGAGTTTGATGACAAGGGCAATAAGGTAAATAAAGGAATAATGGAGATATTTCTTCCATTGGCAGAAAAAGACGATGGAACTGGTTTTATCTACAGAGCCTTTCAAACATACATGGCTGGAAAAAGAACTCAGTTTTTAAAGAAAAAAGATACTTATGTAGAAAAACTTATTGGAGCTGGAGATATAGAGGCTGCTAATAAACTTGAGATAGCTTATCCAGAGTTTAAACAGATAGCAGATGACTACAGAAAGTTTAACAGTGGTTTAGTGCAATACATGATAGACACACAAGTCATAACACCAGAAATGGGTAAGGCTTGGATGCAAGATTCTTTCTACATACCATTTTATAGACAACAAGCAGGCGAAGTAGTTGAGGGCGGACCTGCCATATTTAGTGCAATTGCTGGAGTTAAAGCACCTCCTAAAATAAAGGGGGGAGAGGGTAAACTTGATGATTTCTTCCTAAATTTGGTTCAAAACACCAGAGCAGCAATATCTGCTGGAATGAAAAATGAAGCGGCTACAAAGACTATGGAGTATGCAAGAAAGTTAAATGACCCAGCAGGTGCTTCTCCATTAGCTGTAAAAGTTAACAAAGAACAGGCTAGTTTTCCTGACGTTATAAGAATAAGAGAAAAGGGTCGAGATGTTTACTATAAAGTAGCTGATCCTCTTTTAACTGAAGCTCTGCAATCATTTGCCATAGGTAATGTGCCAATGCAGAACTTTTTAACAAAGCCTGCTCAGTTTCTAAGGGAGATGGTTACAAGAGATCCTGGTTTCATGGCTGCTAACCTATTTAGAGACTCTGTTGCGGCATGGTTTACGAGTGGTGCTAAAGGCTACATTCCAATAATCAGCTCTTTACAAAATTTACGATTCTCTGAAGCTAACAGATCAGAAGTTACACAAATGTTAGTCGCATCTGGTATAGGAACTGGTTATGAATTTAAGGCAGGGGTTTTGGAGTCAGCAGAGGGTGTAAAAAAAGAATTAAGAGAGAGATCAGGACAAATATCAGGTGCAGAAAGACTTGGTAAAACACCGATACAACTATGGAATATGCTTGAAAAAGGAACAACTGCATCCGACTTGGCATCTAGATCAGCGGTAGCAGAAAGAGTTTTGGCAGAGGGCAACGGAAGAGCAGAGGCTGTTTATCAAGCAATGGAGTTGATGAACTTTAACAGAAAAGGCAACGATCCATTAATAAGATTTTTATCTGCGACAGTGCCATTTTTAAATGCAAGAATACAAGGTCTTGATGTTCTTTATAGAGCAGGTTTTGGAAGAATGGCTGCATATAATAAAGACACCAGACATAAAGCGTTTATGAACAGGGCTGGAACAATGATTATGCTTTCTTTAGCCTATTATTATTTGGCTAGAGATCAGGAAGAATACAAAAATGCAGAGCCTGAGCAAAGAGATAACAACTGGATTATAGGAAGTGCAAAACTTCCAATACCTTTTGAATTAGGAGTTTTATTCAAAGTAGTGCCTGAGAGAGTTGCGGCTTATTTTAGTGGGAATGAAAGAGTGGAGCAGTTATCCGAATCTATGACCAGAGCTTTAACCAGCACCTTAATGTTTAACCCAATACCTCAAATAGCAAAGCCAGCACTTGAGGTAATGACTAATTACTCTTTCTTTACAGGAGAAAAAATAGTTGGTCTTGGTCAGGAAGGCATTGAAGCTCGCTTTCAAGGTAACAACGGAACTTCCTTGTTTGCGAGGTCATCTATTTTTACTCAACCTTTGCGAGAAGCAAGCGACTTTACATTAGGGATAGTGCCAGACATAAGTCCTATCCAAATCGATTACATGGTAAGAGGATATACAGGAACTCTGGGCAGTTATCTTGTTATGCTTTATGACTCAATCACTAGAGGTCAGGGTGACCCCACGAAGCCAACTTTAAATCCAGAGCAAATACCAGTGTTTAAACGTTTCTTCGCATCACCCACGGGGTCAGGACCGAAGTCACAATTCTATGAGTTAAGGCAAGAACTAGACAAAGCAGTATCAACTTTGAACACATTAGAGAGAAGTGATCCAGATAAGTATGCTAAATATCTGCAAGAAAATGTTAATTTAATTAATCTAAAACCTTACATTAGGCAACTTAACAGGGATCTTAAAGTATTAAGAGATGAGGGCAAACTTATAAGGGAAGATAAAACAATGATGCCAGATGTAAAACAAAGTCTATTAAACTCAGTTAGAGAGCGTGAACTTTTACTGTTGCAAAATATAGATGAGATTTACAAAATATCTCTAGTGAATAAAGTTTAAACAAGAACCAACATAAATATAAAGCCCCACAAAAATATACATACCGCTATAACCACACCTATAACTAATTGTTCAAAAAATTTCACACTAATAAATCCTGTACTGGTTCTTTGTATCTTGATCTAATAAATTTTTCATAATCTGAATTAAGTTCTATTAAAGTAACATTTCTTTTGTGTCTTTTACAAGCTAGACCAACAGTTCCAGAGCCACCAAATGGGTCTAAAACATTTCCATGCTCATAATCCTGAGTTATGCATTCACATTGTTTTTTCAGCTCGTACCCTACAATTTTTTTAGAATCAATATCGTCTGTTTTTAATTTAATATCTAAGAAAGACTTATCTATATTTAAAAATTTATCTGAAGAATTATCTAAAATTAATCTTATCGTTGCCCAATCTTCAATACTTGGATAGGCAAAACCACTTTCATCCCCTCTAAACCAATGTTCCACTTTGCTTAATTGAATATTAGATGCTTCTGCTAAAAGTTTTGGATTAGTCAATTCTCTTAAAAACTTTATAAATTCTGATTGAGATGGCAAATTTTCTCTAACTTCAACCAGTTTACTTCCTCTTTTTTTGTGCATACCCTGTCTATTATTTGCTTCATTTTCTAAAGTTTCATATTTTCCATGATTCACCTCATTGGTTTTAATTTCTGTAACGTATTCGTAAATAGGTTCATTTATATATGGTTTACCGCAATCTGCACAGGCTTTCTCAGGAGAGCCAGACAGAATACAAGGGGTTATAAGCTCTTCTGGAAACACTGCAAAATGTGCCTCCTTATAAGAACTAGGACACACAGACCATACAGATCGTTTGTTTCTTGTTTCACTTAGCATCTGTCTTTCTCTAGTTAAGCCACTAAAAACACCATCTTTATCTTTAGAATTTTCTTTGTTGATTGGAGTGTTACCACCCCATCTTTCTCCAACTGCTTCTTCTTTTATTGCATCACTATCAAAGTAATAATGAGGTTTTTTAGATAATAAAAATATATACTCATGCGACTTTGTGCATCTATCTTTAACAGACTCAGGCAT
>CAACVD010000638.1_pt1 | contig 16931 bp, 22 predicted proteins | sample 2381771 | NCBI WGS metagenome assembly CAACVD01 (sample SAMEA5211965, study PRJEB30684) | marine metagenome | biome: Marine; feature: Epipelagic; material: Water | collected 2015-10-15 | depth 15 m | reverse complement strand
TAATTGTAATAGATTCAGAAGGCAACGTAAGTCCATACTTGTAGGAGGATAAATGTCTATATTTGATACAGGCAATTACGAACCAAAAAGCAATGTAGGTACAATAGAATCTATGCTATCAGGTGTAGCTTCAGGTTTAATTGCTATACCAAAAGGTTTCTTTTCTCTAGGTGCAAGTCTCATGGATCTTGGTGTGAACAGCGGTAAGGCTGCTAGAGTTGAGCAATGGTTTGATGATCTTACAGAATTTGATGAGAAAGCAGAAGCAACAGCTGCTGGTAAAATTACAGAAGCATTAGTTAATATTGGTATACCTGGTGGTATTGCATTTAAAAGTGCTAGTGGTTTAGCAAAAGCTTCTATGATTGCAGGTAGAAATAATAAATACGTAAAATTAAATAATAAAAGTCTTGTCGGTGCAGCAGACGAAGCATTAGAATTAACAACCAAAGGTAAAGGCAGACAGTTTATAGCCGGTGCATTAGGTGGTGGTGTAGCAGAAGGTGTGTTTGTAGGTGATGCCGAAAAAATAGGTACGTTTGGTGATCTTATTGGTGGCCCAACAGCAATAGATAGAAGTGAGACAGATCCGGATGCAACAAGAGAAATATTAAACAGAATTAAATTTGGTACAGAGGGTGCATTATTTACAGGTATCCTTGGTGGTACAGGTAAAGTTATTAAAAAAATAACAAACAGGAACAAGGGATTAGACACAGCTAACTCACAATTAGATAGATGGATTGATACTGTTGCCTCAAAATTTAGAGCACGTAGTGGTAAGACACAAGAGTTTTTTGATATAGAAAGACAATCTATTGGAGCACAAGCAGCTGATGCAAACGTTGCAAGAAATTTATCTCAAGATCTAGATGTAGATATTGATAAGTTGTTTCCACCTATGCGTACAGTATTTAACAAACAATCTGCAAAAGAAAGAGCAGCATTTTTAGGGGATGTAAATGATGCATTATTATCTGGTGAAGCAAGACTAGGTGATGATGGTGTTGCAGCTTTTGGAGAAATAGACAATGCAGCTAAACAAAGAGTTATTGAAGGTATAAGAAAATTTGCACCTAATAGACAAGTTGCTGAGGAACTAGAAAAATCTATTCTTGGTGGCTTATCTGTAATGAGAAGTAAATGGTCTGATTTGTTTTCTAAACTTGGTGGATCATTAGACGCTGCAGATATACAAACATTTAAACAATTGTTTGGTGGTAAATTTAAAAACTATCTTGGTTCTACTTATGATATATTTCAAGATAGAAGTATTCTACCATGGATGAGATATAAACCAGCAGCGCAAGCAATTGATAATGCAAAAAATTTATTTAAAGCTAGTGCAAGAGAGGCAGGTAAAGATCTTACAGATTTAGAAGCAGAGCAGATAGTAAACAATGTATTAAAAACTTCTGGACTACCTAAAGGTTTAAGAATGGATAAACCTTCTGATGCATTATTTAATATACCAGACTTTTTTGTAAACAGAACAGCGTTAGATGATGCAGTCAAACGTGGTGGGGTTGCTAGAATATCTATTAAAGATGTAGCATCTGAGGCTGATAGAAAAGTATTTGATGATTTGTTTGGTAAACAAAAAAACCCAATGCAAACTATGATAGGTGGTATGGCTAAACTATCTTTAATTACACGACGTAATTTATTTTATGATGACCTTATAAAAAAGAATGACGAAGTAGTCGCTAATTTTAGAAATGCTGCAGATAAAAATTCTGTACCACAACCTATGTTTGCTAGATCAGAAGCAGAAGCAAGAGCTTTCTTTGGTGATGACTTTCAAAGAATTGCAGTCATCGATCCTGCACAAACTTTAAATGTAAACATTGCATCAGGTGCAAGTAATCCTTTTGGTGATGTTGCAAAACCTTTCTTTGCTAGAAAAGGTGTGGCAGAAGCTTTAGAAAAAACTTCTTTAAATACACAGAGTTCAGGTATACTCGGTAGACTATATGAAAGTTTAGTATTGTATCCTAAAGCTACATCACAGATAGCTAAAACAATTTTATCACCAGTAACACACTTACGTAATTTTGTAAGTGCTGGAGCTTTTGCTGCAGCAAATGGTATCTTACCAGCAGCAGACCCTGCTGCAATTAAACAAGCATACCAGGCGTTACAAACAGGATTAAAAGGCACAAGACAACAAAATGATTTGTATCAAGAACTATTAGAGCTTGGTGTTGTAAACTCTAACGTAAGACTTGGAGATCTATCTAGACTATTACAAGACGTAAACTTTGGTGAGACTATGACATCTGACAAAGGCATGAGATTATTATTAAAACCATTATCAAAATTAAAATCTGTATCACAAGATTTATACACAGCTGAAGATGACTTTTGGAAAATATATTCTTGGGCTGTAGAAAAATCTAGATTAGAAAAAGCATATGAAAAAATTGGTGTAACAAGAGGACAGTTTTTTAAACGTAATGGTGTTGACGTAAGACTTGATGAACAATTTTTAAAAGAAGAAGCAGCTGATATTGTAAGAAACAATATACCCAACTATGATTACGTATCTGATTTTGTAAAAGGTTTAAGAAAACTACCAATTGGTAACTTCGTATCTTTCCCAGCAGAAATAGCTAGAACAGGTACAAACATTGTAAGACGTGCATTAAGAGAAATTAATGAGACTATAACTTTACCTGATGGTAGAGTTGTAAAACCTATGGAAGGTATTGGTTATACTAGATTATTTGGTTTTACGACTACAGTTGCAGCTATACCTATGGCTACAACAGCAGCATTCCAGGCCCTATACGACGTCACAGACGAGGAAAGAGAGGCTATTCGTAGGTTTGCAGCCCAATGGTCAAAAAACTCTACATTGCTACCTATTAAACAAGATGATGGTAGTTTTAAATACATAGATTTTAGTCATGCTAATGCATACGACACATTAATTAGACCATTACAATCAATAGTTAACGCTGTTCAAGATGGTAGAACAGATGAAGATGGTATGATGGATGACTTTGCAAGAGGTTTATTTACAGCTACATCAGAATTTGGTCAGCCATTTATATCAGAATCTATTTGGACAGAAGCTGCATTAGATATTATAGCTAGAGGTGGTAGGACCAGAGAAGGTGCTCAGATATATAGTGAACAGGATACAGCGGGAGATCGTAACAGTAAAATATTTGCTCACTTAGTAAAAGCACAAATGCCTTTTTCATTAGACCAATTAAAAAGATTAGATCGATCTATAAAATCTGTTGATGTAATTACTAAAGGTAAGTTTGATGAATATGGTCAAGAGTTTGAATTCGGTGATGAGTTTGGTGGACTATTTGGTTTTAGAGCTGTTAATGTAAATCCTGATAGAGCTATGAATTTTAAAGTTGCAAACTTTCAAAGAGGTGTAAGGGATTCAAGATCATTATTTACTAGAGTTGCATTAAAAGGTGGACCAATTGAACCAAGAGAAATTGTAGATGCATACATAAACGCTAATCGTGCATTGTTTGGTGTTAAAAAAGAATTAAAAAATGACATGGACGCTGCAAGATTGTTAAATATATCTGATGAAGGTTTTAGAGGAGCATTGGATAGAGTTTCTAACATTGAAGTAAACTCTATTGATCAAAATATATTTAGACCTTATACTTTATCATTAGAAGTTAGAAGAGCTCTACAAGAAAATGCAGATAACCTTGGTGTAACAAATCCTTTAGAAGCAGCTAACGATGCTATTGCTGATCTGCAAGCACAATTTTCTGAAGTTAATTTAGGTCTTCCCGAGTTCCCTGTGTTTCAAAACCCTTTACAACCTATTATACAGGACACACCAATGGGCCCTACAACACTTAATATGCCTAGTATTAACACGGAACTTGTATCAGCACAGGTACAAGGCGGTAATTATAATAACATGACAACACAACAAAAATTAGATATACTTTTTGGTAGAGGATAACATGGCAAAAAACGCAATACAAAAAATAGAAGAACATGAAAAGCTTTGCAGAATTATGCAGAAGCAAACTCATGATAAAATACATAAGCTTGAGCACCAAATTAACCGTGTAGAAAGCATATTATTAGTGTCTACTGGAGCGTTGATCTCAGGTATGGCCTATGTTATATTTGCTTTAATTATTAGATAAAAAAATCATGGAATTATCAAGAAATTTTTCTCTTCAGGAGCTTATCAAGTCTGATACTGCAATTAGATTGGATATCAATAACAATCCAAACTCAGGTCAAATAGAAAAACTAAAAGCACTTTGTGAAAATATTTTACAGCCAGTACGTGATCACTTCGGAAGGGTTAAAGTAACATCAGGGTTCCGTAGCGAGCAGCTGTGTGTCAAGATAGGTAGCTCGATTAACAGCCAACATGCAAAAGCTGAGGCGGCAGATTTCGAATGTATGGGAACCGACAATGCTGAATTAGCTGATTGGATTTATGCAAATCTAGAATTCGATCAATTGATCCTTGAGTTCTACACTCCTGGCGAACCCAACTCGGGCTGGATCCACTGTAGCTACACTACTGACAAACCTAGAAAACAATTTTTGTGGGCTTACAAGTCAGAAGGTAAAACTAAATACAAACCTGTAATTGGAAAAGCACAAGATTTAGTTTAGATCCAATCTTTTAATTCTTCACCCATAATCTGACTAGCAATATTGACTTTCTTTTTAAGAGCCTTAACAATTCTAGAGTCAACAGTATTTTCACAATAAATATCTATGTAAGTCATAGGATATTTTTGACCGATACGGTCTATCCTTGCTTCTGATTGTTGTCTTTTTTCAAGATCATAACCATTAGAATAATAAATCATGGTGCTAGCTGCAGTTAATGTAATACCATAACCTCCGGTTTGTGTAGTGCCTACAAAAAATCTAACCGGTGAGTTTGGGTCTTGAAATTTTTTTATATTTTCTTGACGATCGGACATTGGAGTTGGACCATAATAATCTACAAAACTATTTTCGCCATATTTTTTAACTATCTCCCGGATTATCCTATTAACATCTCTTTGCCAATGAGCCCAAATAACTATCTTACCTTCTACTTCTTCTAATAAATTCATTAACTCTGATATTCTATTAGAGTCTACATCATGTATGGTGCCATCATCAGCAGTAAAGTGACCACAGGTTATTTGTTGTAGTCTCATAAGCTGTGTCATAACTGTAGCAGTAGTCATCATCTTACCATCCATTTGAGCAAGTGCTAAATTCTTCATCTGTAAATAAAGTTTCTTTTGATCTGGTGTAAGTGTAACCAAACGTTTAATAAATGTTTTTTCTGGCAGATCTAAACAATCATCTTTTAATACACGATAAGAGAATGGTTTTAATTTTTCTGACAACTCTGGTAAGTGTTGATAACCAGTTACAATCTGTACAGATTTACCACCAAAATTAGCGGTCTTCATAACTGCGTATCTAGTTCTAAATGTGTAATAAGATGTATGACCTAGTAATTCTTTTTTAAGAAACTCACATTGTTTATATAAATCTAATGGTGATTTAGTTACAGGAGATCCTGTTAGTATTCTTTTGTATCCTGCATACTCACCTAATGTACATATATGTTTAGTACGTTTAGCATCAGGGTTTTTAATTGTAGTAGACTCGTCAATAGCCATCATAGTTCTATGGCATCTTAAAAATTTAGCTGCAAACTCTACACCTTTTTTAGTAGAAAAAGCTTCTACGTTCATAATTAAAATATGTAAATCTTCTCCAGGTTGGAAAAGTTTATCTAATTCTTTTTGTTGTTTTTGATTTATCATTGCTTGCCACAAAACTGATGTGTGTTCTACATGATCGGGTAAGTGTGTAGGAATTTCTCCGTCGTGCCAATTTTTATAAACACCTTTAGGTGCAATAATTAAAACACCATTTATTTTTCCGGCATCATATAACATTGCAATGTTATCGATTAATACTTTTGATTTACCTGTACCCATTTCCATGAAGTAAGCAAAGTAAGGTTTTTCCCATGACAACTCTAATGCTTTTAATTGATGAGCATAAGGCTTCGTTTTAAATTTATAATTCATAATTTATTTTCTTCTTTCTAGTTGACATCTTATATAGAACATCCTATATGTGTTGTCAATGACAGAAAGAAAAAATATAGTATATGTAATTCAAGAATTACCAGGCACAAAAGCCAATGCTCCTAGAATAAATATTATGAGTGCGAGAGAATATGGTGAATTTAAATTTTTACTTCCAGAATTTTCTCAAATAATTTTTTCTCCTGGACCTTTAGTTTTTAAGTTAAGAAAACTTTTAAAAGATTATACTCCAGAAGATTATTTATTATTGACCGGCGATCCTGCTATAATTGGAATTGCATGTTCTATAGTTTCTGATATTACAAACGGCAAATTTAATTTGTTGAAATGGGATAGACAAGAAAGAATGTACTATCCTCTTAAAATAAACTTATACGAGAAAGGAGAAATCAATGTCGATTGACTTTGAACAAGAAAAAAGAGAAGAGTTGGATGGTGCTAATGATGCCAAAAAACTTTCTGATCAAGTAGTAAAACTACAAGAACTAGAAGAAGAACTTTTAGTTAAAGAACAAGAATATAAAGAGATGAAAAGAAAAGTAGAACTAGTGTCATCAGAGGTAATACCTACGATGATGCAAGAAATGAATATCTCTACATTAAAATTATCAGACGGGACTTCAGTAGAAGTTAAACCTGTCTATGGTGCTTCTATACCTGCAGATAAAAAGGAAGAAGCATATAAATGGCTTCGTGAGAACGGACTAGGTGACCTTATTAAAAATGAGGTAACCGTTGCTTTTGGACGTTCCGAAGATAACAAGGCACAGCAATATGCTGTCCTTGCGCAAGGTCAAGGGTATGAACCTGTCCAGAAATTAAAGGTTGAACCAATGACACTTAAAGCACTAGTCAGAGAGCGTGTTGAGGCTGGACTCGATATGCCTTCTGACTTATTTAACCTGTTCACAAGCAACAGAACAAAAATAACAAGGAATAAATAACCATGAATGAAGTAACAGAAAAAAAGTCTGCTCCTCTTCCGGCTAATATGTTTGAAGAAGATGCAGCAAAAGGTTTGGGACAAATAGGTCAAGAAGATCTTGCCTTACCTTTTCTTAAAATCCTAGGACAACTTTCACCAGAAGTTAATAAACGTGATGGTAAGTATGTTGAGGGTGCAGAACCAGGAATGATTTTCAATTCTGTTTCTGGAGAGTTGTATGATGGAGTGAAAGGCATAGATGTCATTCCTGCATTTTATAAACTTGAATACATCGAATGGAAAGATAGAGGAGAAGGACCAGGTGCACCAGTTGCAATCTATGATTCTTCATCTGATATTATGTCCAAAACAAAACCAGATGCAAACTACAAAGATAGATTACCAAACGGTAATTATATTGAGAAGACTGCATCGCATTTTGTAATTATAACGGGAGACAGTCCATCGACTGCGTTGATCTCTATGAAATCTACTCAATTAAAAATAAGTAGAAAGTGGAATTCAATGATGTCCGGCATAAAACTAAAAGGTAAAAACGGTTTATATACACCGGCATCTTTTAGCCACATTTACAAACTAAAGACTACTCAAATGTCTAATGACAAAGGCACTTGGTTTGGTTGGGAAGTAAGTAAAGTTGGTCCTATTACTGACGCGAGTCTTTATCAACAAGCTAAATCGTTTTCAGAAAGTATCTCTAAGGGTGCAGTGAAAGCGAAGCATGGTGAAGAAAAACCGGCGGAAAGTAGTAACAGCATTATATAATTCTCTAAGAGAATAGTGCACAACATGGGCCAATTGGGAGACTAAGCGGCCCATGTAGACAGGATAATTATGCAAGAGTATATAAAGATATTTAATGGCTATCGGCATGCATATGGAATTGCAGACTGGACTAACGCTGTCATTGATCCAGAAAACGGAAAAAAGAAACCTGTATACAGGTGGAACTACGAAGAATTTACAGACGCAATATATCAAGAACATTTAGAAGGAAACATATCAGTTGGCATACAACCAACTAATGAGAAAGGCAGCGCCATCTTTGGGGTTATAGATGTTGACCCAAAACAATATGAAGACTTTGACAAAAAATTTTATTTAGAAACTATACAACAATATAAACTACCGCTTGTACCAGTAGAATCTAAAAGTGGTGGGTTACATTTATATTTATTTATGAATGAGTTTGTACAATCAACAGTCATTGTATCATTCTTAAGTAATTTATTACCTTTATTTCATCTTAAACCAGACTGTGAAATATTTCCTAAACAAACACAATTAACAAAGGATCCGGAAACAGGGATCTTGAAACCAGGACAGTTTATAAACCTACCCTACTATGGTGGAGAAAGAAAAGCTGTAAATATAGACGGTACATTTTTTACACTAGAACAATTTGTACAAGTTGTTGATGCAAACATAACTACAAAAGATGAGTTAAAAACCATTACAGAAGAAATGGAAAGACAGTCTATGGAAGGTGTAGATGAAGATTTTTTAGATGGACCACCTTGTCTTGCGTTAATATCTAAAATATCTAATCAAGAAAATTTTGATGGTAAAGATAGATTTATGTATAATTATCATGTGTTTGTAAAAATGAAGTATGCAGACAATTGGGAACAAAAAGTAAAGAATGCACCAGTAAAATATTTTGCAAGAGAACACGCTAATGCATGGGATGATAATAAATTAAAACAAAAAACAAGGTCATGGAATAGATCGGAAAAAGGTTATACTTGTAATCAAAGTCCCATCAGTGACTTCTGTAAAAAAGGTATTTGTGTTAAAAAGAAATTTGGAATACTTGCAGGATCAAAAGGACAGTATCCTGTATTAACAAACTTAAGAAAGATAGATATAGAACCAGATCCAGAATATGAATTTGATGTAACTAAACCAGATGGTATTGGTAAAGCAACTGTACACTGCAGGACCATTGAACACGTAACAGATCAACGTAAACGTAGAAACTCAATAGCAAAAGCTGCAGGATTTCCACCACCAATTATAAAAGCACCAGAAGATCAAACAGTATTAGAAGCATTGTTTCAAACACAAAAAATAATTAATCCACCAGTTGGTACTTCACCAAGAGAAAAACTACATGATGTATTACATGCAAAAATAAATGGACCTAAAGCTATGAACGATGCATCGTTTAAATCTGGTACAGTATTAATAGAAGATGGTTATGCATACTTTAAATTTGATAAATTTTATGACAAGTTAAAATCTAAAAATTGGAAACATGGTGAGGACAAAACAGGTGTGATGATGAAAACTAATTACAAACATTGTGACATAGAATTTTTAGAACAAAAAAGATACCCTAGTAATATTAAAGGTAAGTACAATACACCAACTAAAAATGTAGTATCAATAAATATAAAAGAGTTTGAGGATGTAACAATCAATCACAATAAATTAAAACATAACACGGAGATAATGTAATGTCTGTTAGAAAAATATTAGGTCCTCCAGGTACAGGTAAAACAACTAGACTTATTAAGTATGTAAAAACATTTGTTAAACTTGGTACACCTATTGATAAGATTGGTTACTTTGCATTTACAAAGAAAGCTGCTGATGAAGCAGTGGATAGAATGTTAGATGCATATCCAAATCTACAAAAGAAAAATTTAAAACATTTTAGAACATTACACTCACTAGCATTTACAAGACTTGGACTAAAAAAATCTGAAGTTATGCAAGACGAACACTACGAAGACATTGGTAGACAGCTTGGAATAGAAGTTACAGTGTACTCTAACGGTCAAGAAAAAACTGGGTTTGTAGATTCTGATAGTGAATATTTTAACATAATTAATGCAGCAAGAATTAAAAATATAACTATTGAAGAAGAATATAATACAGACATGTATTCAGAAGACATAGATAAACACATGTTGCAGATATTAAAAGACGAAGTAGATAATTATAAAGAAGCTTATAAGCTGGTAGACTTCACTGACATGATTGAAAAATTTAATGTGGCAGAATTGTGTCCGAAATATGATGTAATATTTGTCGATGAAGCGCAAGATTTATCGCCAATACAGTGGAAAATGTACGATATACTTAAGAAAAACTCTAAACATGTTATCTTAGCCGGTGATGATGATCAAGCTATTTATGGTTGGGCTGGTGCAGATGTGCAAAGGTTTCAAGAGGAGCCTGCAAAAGACATAGTCTTGCCACAATCTTACAGGGTACCTCAAGAAGTACAAAAAATTGCTGATAAGATATTAAGTCTAATACCTGATGACAGAAGAATTAAAAAAACATGGGCACCGCGTCCGGAAACAGGGACCATAAATCATATAACATCTATAGAAGATGCACCACTTTATAGTGATGACTGGTTAATATTAGGTAGAACTAATAACGTATTAATTAAATTAAAACCTGTATTAAAAGACATGGCTATTTACTTTGAAATAAAAGGTAGAAAGAGTTATAAAACAAGATTGTATACAGCAGTAAAAAATTATACGAGATGGACTAATGGAGACAAGCTCTCTATGTCAGAGTGTAAAGATCTGTTTGAGTTTTTAGAACTAGATAAAGAATTAAAAGAAGAAAGAATGTATGGACTTGAAGAGTTTGGATACAGTATTACTGATCAATGGTATGAAGTTTTTAAATCTGATCCAGAAGAAAATTTATACATAAGAGAAATGTTACGTAACGAACAGAAATTAAGTGAACCTGCTAAAGTAAAACTTTCTACTATACACGCGGCTAAAGGTGGTGAAGCTACAAATGTTTTAATTATTTTAGACAACACAAAAAAAATAAGAGAAGCTATGGACAGAAGCGAAGACAAACGTGATGAAGAAAACAGAGTTTGGTATGTAGGTGTTACACGTACAAAACAAAATTTATTTATAATGACAGCTAAACAGGAGGATCGAGGTTATGACATCGAAAGCATTACATAAACAAGTTTCGGGAACACACTACATGTATATGGAGATTCAACCCGCAGAGTTTATAAACAAGAACAAATTGCTTTTTGCAGAAGGTAATGCTATAAAGTATATATGCAGACATTCTCGGAAAGGGGGAATAGAAGACATCGATAAAGCAATACATTATTTAGAAATGATTAAAGAAAGGGACTATGGAGCCAAATAATCATATACCTTTTTACATGGGACTATTCACATGTCTATTAATTTTTTGTTACTTAGCATTATGAAAAAAGATATAATTAAAAAAACAATTAAGATTAATAAAAATAAATTTTATTTAGAAATTTATCCAAGAATAGTTTCTTGGGAAATATTTCCCGCTGATCACAATGCTGCGCTGTATGCGTTTAGTAATAAAGAAAAATTAAATAAAAAAATAGAAGCTAACCACGTATATCAAAAGGAAACAATATGAAGATACCTACCTTTAGTGCGCAAACAGAATGGGTTATACCTACAGAATTTCCTGACCTTAGACAGGTTGATGAGATTGCAATTGACTTGGAGACAAAAGATCCTGACTTAATTAAAAAAGGATCTGGTTCTATTATAGGTAATGGAGAAGTTATAGGAATTGCTGTAGCGACTGCACATTACAAAGGTTACTTTCCAATAGCACATGAAGGTGGTGGTAACATGGATCGTAAAAAAGTTTTAGAATGGTTTAAAGATATTCTTAAAACAGATTCTACAAAAATATTTCACAATGCAATGTATGATGTTTGTTGGATCAGAGCTATGGGTTTAACCATTAATGGTATGATTGTTGATACAATGATTGCAGCAGCCGTGACTGATGAAAATAGATTTAGATATGATCTTAATAGTTTGTCTTGGAAGTATTTAGGTTTTGGTAAAAACGAAGCAGCTCTTGCAGAAGCAGCAGCGGAGTGGGGTATCGATCCTAAATCAGAAATGTATAAATTACCATCACTAAATGTTGGAACATATGCAGAGAGAGATGCAGAAGCAACGTTTGGTTTATGGCAAGAGATGAAAAAAGAAATTATTGCACAAGACTTACAATCTATCATGGAACTTGAAACAGATTTATTTCCATGTCTAGTTGACATGAGATTTAAGGGTGTGAGAGTTGATGTAGAAAAAGCACACAACCTTAAAAAAACGTTGATAAATGAGGAAAATTCGCTGTTGAATGCAATTGAAATGGAAACAAATGTTCGTCCACAAATTTGGGCAGCAAGCAGTATAGCAGAAGTATTTGAAAATTTAAAGATAGAGTTTGAACGAACTGAAAAAACACAAGCACCCTCTTTTACAAAAAACTTTTTACAAGAACATAAACATCCTGTTGTTAATATGATTGCAAAGGCAAGAGAAGTTAACAAAGCACACACAACTTTTATAGATTCTATTTTACGTTACGAACACAAAGGTAGAATACATGCAGAGATAAACCAATTGCGTAATGCAGGTGGTGGTACAGTTACAGGTAGATTCTCTTATCAGAACCCTAATCTACAACAAATTCCTGCACGTAACAAAGATCTTGGTCCTAAGATAAGAAGTTTATTTATACCTGAAGAAGGTTGTAAGTGGGGAGTGTTTGATTACTCACAACAAGAACCTCGTCTTGTTGTACACTACGCAGCATTATATAAACTACCATCAGTGTATGATGTAGTTGACTCTTATCAAAATGATCCTAACGCAGACTTTCACCAGACTGTAGCAGATATGGCAGAAATAGATAGATCACAGGCTAAAACAATTAACTTAGGATTGTTTTATGGTATGGGTAAAGCTAAACTACAAGCAGAGTTGGGTGTTAGTAAAGACAAGGCTGCAGAACTATTTAATACGTATCATGCAAAGGTACCTTTCGTTAAACAACTTATGGATAAAGCATCTAACAGAGCACAAGATCGTGGACAGATTAGAACTTTACTTGGCAGACTATGCAGGTTTCATTTGTGGGAACCAAACAGTTTCGGTATGCATAAAGCTATGACACATGAAGATGCGTTGGCGGAACATGGACCGGGGATCAAGAGAGCTTACACATACAAAGCATTAAACAAATTAATTCAAGGTAGTGCAGCAGACATGACTAAAAAATCTATGTTAGAGCTATATAAAGAAGGTATTATACCTCACATACAGATACATGATGAACTAGACCTATCTATTGAAAGTGACGCACAAGCTAAAAAAGTAATTGAGATAATGGAACACGCTGTTAAATTAGAAGTACCAAACAAAGTTGATTATGAACATGGTAATAATTGGGGGGAGATAAACGACTAATGGCTTATTTAAATGCAAACATACCGGTAATAGAATGTTACGTAAGAGGTAATTATCTACGAGATCAAAAAGATTCACACGATAAATATTTTGAAGTAGGAGTATTTGGTTTTAGTTCTATACCAAACAGAGTGCCTTTGTTTCATTTCTTAATGGAAGATGGTGGTCTATGGTGGAGAGCACCTATCACAGCGTTTTGTACAAAACCTGGAGTAAAAGAACTGCCTTTAGATGAAGTAGTTATGTGGGATAGTTTTAGTTACAACGTAAGTGTTACAACTTTTTATGAACTTGCAGGAGCAACAATGCAATACACATCAAGGCGTAAAGTAAAACGTAAGGGTAAATATCTTTTTACAATTGATTGGTGCGCAGGTGATTTTAATGAATTAAATTTTGGTTACGCAGAGAAACCAGACCAACATAAATGTGGTCACGTTCTTGAATTAGAGGATGGAAACTTTGCAATACAGCCCAATAATAGGCTTAAAATGTTTGATGCATCGATGGGTGTTGACCCAAACAAAAACTTGATTAATAGACTTGTAACAAGTAAGATATACTCCGTAGAAAATTCAGCTAAATGGATTACAGACGAACACGAAGCAGGGAGTTATGACTATAAGCTGAAAAATCTAGATGAAGAAAAGAAAAAATGAAAACGTTTTGCTTTGAATGCAAACACGATTGTCATTGTGGTCGTAAATGCGATCAATGCAGTTGTTACATATGTAACAATATTGCAATAAAAACATATGAAGACTATATGGGAGGAAACATGATTGATAAAATTAAAGACAAAGTTATGGTTTGGCAACTACAATACAGAACAGAGATAATCTGTGTTGTAGTAGGTTTTGTATTAGGATCTATTATATTTTAGTTATGACAATAGAGGTGGCCAGGAATGAATTATTATTTCACGGGAATATTAATTATACTACTTGTTCTAATGGCTTTCTTTATGGAACCAGGATACTTACCTAGATGATAGATAAATACATTATAAAATTTTGTGAAGCTATAGATAATTTTTTTGAAGGTCTTGCTAAAATATTAGAATCTAAATTCACAAAGAAAAAGAAAAAGAAGAATGGCAAATAAACCATTAAACATATCTGACGAAGCTAAAGTGCAAATGCCAATGAAGACCGTAGCGTCTTTAATCGCGCTCGTTGCAATTGGAACGTGGGCATATTTTGGTATTAATGAACAACTTAACAAACACAGTACTCAATTAGAATTATTTCAAAAAGATTTAGAACATAACACAGAGTTTAGAATTAAATACCCGCGTGGAGAACTTGGTCAGTCAAGCGGGGAGGCGGAACTTTTTATGTTGGTGGAGCATATCGCAGGATTATTAGATGAGTTAGAAATAGAAGTTAAGAGTATGAGAAACAATGCAGTTAATATAGAATTTTTACAAGAGAGAACAAAGAAACTTACAGAAGATGTAGAAAAATTAATTAGAAATGGGAATGGTCATTAATGATAGAGATTGTATTTGCATTAATACTAGAATTAAATGGTACGATGATAGAACACGTTTATAAAGATTCTTTAAAAGCGTGCCTTTACTCAAAGCGAATAGCTAAACAAGAAGTAAATCCAGAACGAGTAGTATTTAAATGTAAAAAAGTAGAAGCAGAAACCGAGGTCTACCAGGATAGAAAAAGAATTATAAGGATAATAAAATAATGAAAGTTTCAGCAGAAATTGTAAATGGTGAGTGTCCCACTTGCAGTGAGATAACTATGTTAGTTGGTCTTACAAACGAGTTATATAGATGTATGAATTGTGGTGCAGACTTACAACAACACGTTAATGGTAAGATAAGTTATTTACCTGTGTTAACAGCACGTGAAGACGGTGGTGTGCCGGTCGTAAAGGATTGGTTAAAGTAATTGGCCAAACAAAAATTTACACACTTCATACCTCGTGACAAACCTAAGAAAAGAGGGCCTCGTCAACACAAGAAAAACCTCAATAAACACGAAAAACGTCAAAAAAATTTAAATAGATACAAAGGACAGGGTTGACAAATATAACATAATATCCTATATATAGGATATGAAAGAAATAAAGGAGAAAAAAATGAGACGAGACAAAGAACATATGGCAATACGTAGAAAAAATAAATTCGAAGATCGTTATGCTAAAGGCATACATTTTGATATTAGATCAAAAGGAGTTTGTTTTATAACAATGCAAACTCATGCAGGTCCATTAGAAGTTTATATAGATTCTATGGATGGTTTAGAAGATGCACCGCACGTTAGTGCAAGAATACCTGGTAGAAAAGTTAAGGAGGTATTTGTTAAATGATAGAACTTATAAAATATAATGAGGGTTTATTAAAGGTTGCAGATAATAAATTAAAAGGATTAATTGATGCTGACTACGATAGAAATCATTCTGGTCCATACTTTGATATGATTAATAAACAACTTGATTATGTAAATAATATTAAGGAAAGGATAAAAACATTAAATGAAAAAGTTAACACTAACAGCAAATAATATTAGCCAGAAACAATGGTCTAATCTTATTTTAGAATTAAATATAATGAAGAAAGCATGGAAGCCTTATGCAAACATCGAGATCAAGGGAACAGGGATCAAGAAAATTATAGCGTTTGGTACACGTGTTGGGGGCGAAGATGCAAAAGAAGATAGATGATGCCGCAAATATGTGGAACAAAACAAAAGACCTAAAGTACAAAGAACTTTGGTACAAACTAATAAAGGAGTTTGCAAATGGACCTCATAATACTGAGCGACGGGTTGTATTACTTAAAGACTATAACAGAATCAATGATAGAAGGATTAGCATTGATAAAAAATCCTGGCTTAACTTGCTTTGAAATGTGTGATATTTTAAGATTAAAGTTAACGACATATGCAGACTACCCTATCAACGCTCATGTAATGAATGATGGTAGTGGTGATTTTTATGGTTGTATATGTAAATAAAATTTGGCCCATTGGTCTTCGTAGCTCTTAGGAGATAGGCGCAGTAGGATGCGTTAGACATAATGCCGGGTGAGACCTACCGGCAGCCATAAGAAACTGAAAGCTCAAGGGCGTCCAAATCTTGCCAATGGCATTTCCCTGTACGTTACCGATGACCTGCAAGGGTAGGGACCTGGAGTTTGCTCGGCTGTGAGTACGTGCACGGAAAGCAGTCGGGTTGATATGAATTATGTTTCTAATTTACCTTCGTCTTTTACTGGGGTACATTTGTATTGTGGATACAATTGAGATTCTATTATCATCTCTCTTGGAAAAATACTGTCACCAAATAATAAGTCATAAGATTCACCTAACCCATCATGGACACATTCATAATAACTATCTTTAACTGATGGATATTGTGGTGGAGTTCTACACTCACCTTCAATTGCAGAACAAATATAAACTACTAATAAAAATTTCATTGACACCTATTGTAATTTGTGGGATATAACCCATATGATAAACAAAGAAAGGAGTATATCACAATGACAGACATAACAAAGTATAAAAATGTATCATTAAGTCATAAGACATATGATCTAATTGATAAGATAAGAAAAGTAATACAACCAGATGCAGTTTTAAGTAGATCACAAACTATAAGTATTTTAGTAAATGAGAAAGCGAGGAAACTAAATGGCAA
>CAACVD010000636.1_pt1 | contig 16945 bp, 22 predicted proteins | sample 2381771 | NCBI WGS metagenome assembly CAACVD01 (sample SAMEA5211965, study PRJEB30684) | marine metagenome | biome: Marine; feature: Epipelagic; material: Water | collected 2015-10-15 | depth 15 m | reverse complement strand
ATGTCGAAGCAAGCGATGGTCTGGCACACGTTTTGATTACGAGAAAAAAAGTTCCTTTTGTCGGGGACGAGGAAAGTATTCAAAAACTTCTTCCGGGCAAGACATTCAAGTTTGTCGGAGAGAATCCAAACGGAAAGTATCCCGGCTACGATGGTTGGTATGAACGAGATATCGGTGGAACAAAGCATCTCAAGATTATTCTAGGAAATCCAAAAGGAGTGAGGGTCAAAAATGCCTAAGAGTTTCTTACGTTTTATCAAAGAAGAAGAACAGCAACAGGGTGATCCTTTGTTTGGTTGGTGGTTTAGAGCCAAAAATACTTGGGGCGGTGATAGCAGCAACAATAACACACTGACTGGTGCGCTTGGTGGTGTCCAAACTTGGGGCGGTGCGCCGTATACGAACTTACCCAATCTTCCTCAGCCTATGCTAGATTTATACGACTGGAATGGGGATGGTATCGTTGGAGACAACGACCAAGAACTTATTTTTCAGATTTCCGAGATAGCATTTCAAATATATGAACAAACTGGTGAGTTTCCTCCGATTATGACTCCGGCGGATTATCAACAAAATTGGGAATACTACAGTGAACTTTATGGTGTAGACTTCCCTGATCCAAATGGATTTATCGAAAACCCCGGTAGCAATGCACCCAGAGCCGATGAGCCAAATGATTTTCTTTCGGGAACTTCTATTGCAGGGTTGAGAGGTATTTTGGAATTTATGTCGGGTCAGTTTACAGTTTTTGGTGCAGAGTTCTTTCAAGAGTATCACCCAGAGTTTTATGAACAAATTATTGCGTTGTATGATTACGACGGAGATGGCACTATTGATTTTACTGTCAACCAAGATAACGAAATTACAGGTGCGGAATCCGCTGCATTTTTCTTGATATATTACTACTACATCTCAAGAGGTTTCAACCCACTTGATACAGAAAATACAGTCACGGCAGAAAACTATAATGATTTTTTATACAATGCAACTCGTCTGACCGATACCCCACTTCAAGACCTAATACCGGGTTATATTTTACCCGGACTTCCATTTAGACCAACACCTCCAGACCAACCTCCAGAATCGCCCGGTGGAGATTTTGGTGGGTCTGCTCCAATTAGACCTTGACAGGAATCAAATCACTGCTAGACTGTTCGTATGAACATTTTTGTAGTAGACGAACATCCTATTCGTGCGGCTCATCAAATGGTGGACAAGCACGTTGTAAAAATGATTCTGGAAGCAGGACAAATGCTATCCACTTCTCATCGCGTCCTTGACGGTGATGAATATTACGACAAAACAAAAAACAACAGACGCATCAAGCGTTGGCGACTGAGCGACGAGCGTGAAGATAAACTTTGGAAAGCATCCTTTGTCGGTCATCCCTGCACACAGTGGACGATGGCAAGCCAAATGAACTATCGTTGGCACGCGACTCACGCTCTGGCTCTCTGCCGTGAGTATACCCATCGCTATCAAAAGACTCACAAGGCACAACCTTTGATTGAATATCTTTTCAATCGGGAACCACAAAACATTCCTACAGGAAAACTTACGAAATTTGCAGTTGCAATGCCTGACCAATACAAGGTAGAATGCTCTGTTGAATCATATCGTAATTACTATCGTGGAGAGAAGGCTTACTTTGCAAAATGGAAGAATCGTGAAACACCTACTTGGTGGGAGTAAGAATGAAGATTGATAAGTCGAAGACTATCGTTGTAACTGGCGGAGCCGGATACATTGGAAGCCATATTGTTCTTGGAATGCTTGACGCAGGATACGAAGTTGTGGTAGTTGACAAAGACAAAGTTGCCTGTGACTATCTGATCAAAAGACAGAACCGCCGAAAGCGGTTGAAAGTATACAACGCAGACATCACCAACGATGTGTATATGGATGGCATCTTCAAGAACCACGATGTTGGAGCGGTGTGTCACTGTGCAGCATATATCTCTGTGCCTGAGTCGGTAGACAATCCACTCAAGTATTACGAAAACAACACAGCCAAAACAATCAACCTTTTGCATCGGATGAAGAAGAACAATATCAATGTGTTCTTGTTTGCGTCAACCGCTGCGGTCTATGGTGAGCCAAACGGCGAAGCACCAATCTCAGAAAAAACTTTGTGTCAACCGATCAACGCATACGGCGAATCAAAGTTGATGGTGGAAACGATTCTTCGGAAGCACGCATTAACCCATCCTAATTTCCGATACGTTTCTTTTCGCTTCTTCAATGTAGCCGGAAACGATATTCAAAACCGAGTCCAAGATATTCACTGGAAGTCCAAAGGTAATCTTGTTCCTAAAGTCTTGGGTAACGTGATCACAGGGAAAGGTTCGGTCAGTGTCTTTGGAACAGACTATGACACCGAAGACGGATCGTGCATTCGTGATTATGTGCATCCAACCGATCTGGCATCGGCTCATCTGCTTGCATTGCAAAACCCAAAGATTAAAGGTGTTTTCAATCTCGGAACAAAGAAGGGCAACTCTGTATGGGAAGTCATTAAGTCTTGTGTATCAGTGACGGAAGAAGAGATTGAGATCGTCCACGCGAATCGTCGCAAGGGTGATCCACCTGTTCTGATCGCAGACTCCACAAAGTTTCGTGAGGCATCAGGCTGGGAGCCTGCATACAATCTTCGTGAAATTATTCACACAGCCTACAAGGCATACAAAAAGGTAAACAAATAATGAATGAAAAAGAAGTGGCATATGTTGAAGATGTGGTAAACGAATTGTCTGATATGATTGACAAATCATTCAAGACTATAATTGACAATAAACAGTTTGTGATGCCGGACTTTGAGAGTGTCATTTCAAAAAGAACTCTTGATCTGGAACAGATTGATTTTTTGCAAAATGTATTCACAGAACCATTTGCTGAACTCCATCGTATTGAAGAGGACGAAGAAATTGCAAAGAAATATTCTTGGCTCACAGAAGAAAAACGTAAAAAACTAATTGAAGTCCTAGATGCCCTTGTGTCATCCCTGATTTCAGAGTATACTGAGCAACAACCTGAGTTTCAGGAACTAAAGGAGAATTTTAGAAAGATTGCAGAAAATGAAAAAGAAGAAGCACAACAAGAAAAATAATGATCGCAAGAACTTCGGAGGACGCGACCGTGGCGAAAAGTTTAGTGCCAAGCGTTCTATGCGAAACACCGATCAGAAAGTTATTAAGAATATGCGAAGTGGAAAGATTGACATTGAAGACCTAGAGGATTATTATGATGACCACAGTTAAGGAATCTACATCAATGAAATTGTCTAAACAAACCGTGTCCATTCTAAAAAGTATGGCAGGTATCAACTCCAACATTCACATCTTGCCCGGAAACGAACTGGTTTGTGTTTCTCCCGGAAAGAATATTATGTTCAATGCGAAGGTTGACGAAACTTTCAAGAATGAGTTTGCGATCTGGGATCTGAACCAGTTTCTTTCAACTTTTTCTTTGTTCTCTGATGCAGAGATTGTCTTTGGTGAAAGCCACTGCGTGATTCAAAGCGGAAGACAATCCTGTAAGTATCACTATGCAGATACGCGGCTTGTTGAGGGATGCCGCCCTCCGCGTGCTTTCAATCTTCCCGATGTGCGGGTCGTGTTTGACCTGTCGCAGCAAGAGATTTCGGATCTGCTCCGAGCCGCCTCTGTTCTTCAACTGCCTGACATCGCGTTCAGCAGCGAAGACGGCAAGGTTAAAATCTCTGCTTTCGACAAGGATAAGTTGAACTCAACGAACCGTTATGATATTGAAGTGACACCAAAAGATATGGATCAAAATTGTTCTTTCAATATCTTCATCAAATCAGAAAACTTGAAGTTGCTTCCGGGTGACTATCAAATCTCTCTGTGTGAGAAATTGGCACTTCAATTGCAACACGCAGATATTGACGCGGGGTATGTGATTGCTGTAACATCTGACTCAGTATACAACGGAGTCTTTTAATGACAGAACAATACCTATGGGTTGAGAAGTATCGTCCGCGTTCGGTGGATGAGTGTATTCTTCCAAGTAGTTTGAAGAAGGATCTACAAGCGATTGTGGATTCTGGTGAGATGCAGAATCTTATGTTTTCTGGCGGTCCCGGTTGTGGCAAGACCACGGCGGCTCTAGCGATGTGTTCAGAGATGGGCATTGATGCGATGAAGATCAACTGTTCAGAAGATGGTAATATTGACACGCTCCGAACGAAGATTCGTGAGTTTGCATCCACAGTGTCATTGGGTGGCGGCAAGAAAGTCGTGATCCTTGATGAGTTTGACTATGCAAATGCAAACAGTTTTCAGCCTGCCTTGCGTGGGTTTATTGAAGAGTTTGCCGCGACTTGTCGTTTCATTCTGACTTGTAATTTTAAGAATCGTATCATTGAGCCTTTGCACTCACGATGCACCAACGTTGAGTTTAGATTTACAAAAGAAGAGAAGGACAAAATGTCCGCAAAGTTCTTCGTGCGTTTGTCTAAGATCCTTGATGAAAATGGTGTTGAGTTTGATCAGCGAGTGATCGTCAAACTGGTTCAGCGACACGCTCCGGACTGGCGACGAATCTTGAATGAGGTGCAGCGTTACTCTGCATCTGGGTGTATTGACACAGGCATCCTGTCGGACATCGGCGATGTTCGGGTTCAGACGTTGATGGATATTCTCAAGAACAAAGAGTTTACCAAGTTGCGTCGTTGGGTGGTAGAGAACGGTGACAATGATGAAACCGAAGTCTATCGTAAAATCTATGAGGGTCTTGGTGACTATCTCAAGCCTCAGTCTGTGCCAGCGGTGATTCTGATTCTTGCAAACTATCAATACAAGGCTGCGTTTGCCGCAGACTCGGAGATCAATATGATGGCTTGCCTGACGGAGATGATGATGGAGGCAGAGTTCAAGTGAAACTTGGCGACTACCTAAATGCGATTAATTATTCCAAGGACAATCTCCTTGAGGATGAAGCGGCTGCGAAGGGATACGTTCCCTTCGTGGTCAATCGCTGTCTGTCCTACTTTCCGGATACCATTCTACAAGCCAACGAGATGAATCTGTTGCCGAACGCTGACAAGAAGATGCAGTTTGATTATCTTCGTCACTCTGTCCGAAAACGCAAGCGATTCAGCAAGTGGTTGAAGAACGAAAACGATCCTCGACTGGATTCTATAAAACTTTACTACAATTATGGAGACAAGAAAGCCCTAGAGGCAATGTCGGTGATGAGTGACCAACAGATAGACGAGATCCACCAGCATATCGTCAAAACCACCAACTCCTAAATACTTGCGACGGAACGTGATCCGTCTGTAACTGTAATGGAGTTAATATGGAAGACACAGAGAAGATCGTAGAAAGTCTCGTTGAGGTGCGTCTTGATGACCCTCAAGACTTCTTAAAGATCAAAGAAACATTAACAAGAATCGGTGTCTCCTCTAGGGTAGGGAATAAGTTGTATCAGTCTTGCCACATTTTGCATAAGCGAGGCAAATACTACATCACCCATTTCAAAGAACTGTTCGCACTTGACGGACTGCCTTCAAAAATGACAGAGGACGATATCGCAAGACGAAATACCATCATCGGCTTGGTGGCTGAGTGGGGCTTGTGTGAAATTATTTCTACGAAAAAATGTGAGGAACCACTTGCATCTTTACGAAAAATCAAGATACTATCACATAAGAACAAAGATGAATGGGAACTGATTCCCAAGTATCATATCGGAAGAAAAGCACCCAAGGAGGAGTGATGAAAATTGATCTTCGTAATGTAAGGACTCGTTGGATTAATGTAGACAAAGATGAAGAAAAGGCTCGCCAGATGAATGAACTTCTGGATGGTCTTGGTTTCACCAACCACGAAAGATTCTCGGCTGTAACAGGAATCGCACCACACGAAGGTGTGCGTCCCGGCGAAGAACACTACCGTAACTGTGCAGAATCACATTTCAAGATTCTTGAGGAAACCATTCTTGCCGATGGTGAGCCTGTGTTAATTCTTGAAGATGATGTTGAAGTAAATCCCGAAGCATTTGTTGCAGAATTTCCGATTCCAGAAAATTCTGATTGCATTTACTTGGGTGTTTCAACTGGTGATGGTAATTTTGAGGCTATCAACAACAACGATGGTTTTGCAAAAATTAAAAGAGTCTATGCCACTCACGCAATTTTGCATCTGAACAAAGATATGTCAGAGGACATTATTCGTTTTGGTAAAAAATGGATATACGAATTGTGTAGACCATTTGATATTGCTATCGCATATGAACTTCAACAAAACTACAATGTCTACACTCCATACGTTCCGTTTTTCTATCAGGCAGATTCTAAAAATACATTTAACAAATGGGAACAGGTGACAAAAAATTCTCTTCCTATGAAGAAAAAATTTACAATAGGAACAATGGTCTAATGGCATATTTAAGTTTTAATAATCTTGGTAATTATGGTCGTTTGGGCAATCAAATGTTTCAGTATGCTTCTCTTTTAGGTTTGGCAAATGGTTCTGAACATACTCCTATTGCAAATTTGTCAAAGTCTGATTTACAAGGTTGCTTTGAATTGGGCAGTGTAGAGGATAAAAATAATGATTACCAAGCAGTAATCCAAGAGAATGGGTTTGCTCATAACGAGCAATACTCACTAGGAATTCAAACTGCTAATCATTTAAATATTGACTTGATTGGATACTTTCAAACTTCAAAATATTTTAGTGAACATAATACAAATGCAGAAGTTCGCGGCAACTTTACTTTTAAAAAAGAAGTTCGAGAATCAGCAGGAGAAAAACTACCGGAAGGAGTTTTAGTTTCTTTGCACGTTAGGAGAACTGATTATACAAATCTCCAAGACTATCACTACAATCAAGTTGATTCTTATTATCGTGAGGCGATGGAGCATTTTCAAGAATTCAGACCTGTAGTTTTTTCAGACGATATTGAATGGTGTAAGGAAAATATGAAATGGCTTGGTGATGATGCAGTTTATATGAGCAACGATCAATATACAGACCTGTGCTTGATGAGTTGGTGTAATGGTCATATCATTGCCAATAGTAGTTTTAGTTGGTGGGGTGCATATTTGAGTGGTGGTAAAACTGTTGCTCCCAAAAACTGGTTTGGACCGAAAGGACCGCAAGATTGGCAAGATGTTTACGAAAGTGACTGGATTCAATTATGATAAAGTTACCACTGACATTTATGATCCCAGTAAAAATTGATACCTCTGATAGAGAAAGAAATTTGTTTGCTGTCACAAACTATCTCTTACACAACTTTGATTGTCCAATTATTATAACCGAAGCGGACACCGAACAAAAAGCATTGGAGTTCATTCCAAATGACGAGAGAATAACCTATCGATTTTGCAAACTAAAAGAGAATGAACCTTTTCACAGAACAAAATATCTGAATGAGATGACACATCTATCATCCACCGAATGTGTTGCCAATTACGATGTTGATGTAATGTTTGATCCGAAATCATTGGAGTATGCCACCAACTTACTGTTGAATGATGGTGCAGATGTGGTGTATCCATTTGGTCGTGGGGAATACGATCAGGTAAGAGTTTTCTGTAATGGTAATTTAACTGCAAAAGAATTTGTAAAGCAAAACTTCCATCAGGGTCCACATATGTTTCCTAATGGTGTTGAGGGTCAAGCGATGAAATACACACAATGGACAACGCTTGCAGGACACTGCCAATTGTTTAAAAAGAAATCATACTTTGATGGTTATCTTGAAAATGAAAATTTTGTGTCTTGGGGTCCGGAAGATGCTGAAAGACTTTATCGTTTTGAAACTCTTGGGTTTGACGTACGACACCTAAAAGGAAACATCGTATATCATTTAGAACACTCTCAGAGTGTTGACTCTGGAAGAACCAATCCATACCTAGCATCAAATGAGTCTCTATGGAATTCTATTAAAGAAATGTCCAAAGAAAAGATAATTGAATACTACGAGGAACAAGACTATATGCAAAGGTACAAGAAATGAATTTGCACTATCTCACTTACGTCTCAGGCGAACCATACGAAACAACACTCAGGGATAAAACGTCTTTGTGGTTAAAATACAACGGTGATTTTTTTAAAACAAAAAATGCTGCGGGAAGAAAATGGTTAGAGACAACCGAGGAGTATAAGAAAAACCCAGAAAAGTTTTCAAGTGATCTTCGCGGTGCTGGATACTGGAGATGGAAACCCCTACTAATTTTGCAATCTCTAAAAAATAGTCTCGTTGATGATGGGGATTTGGTATGTTATTTTGACGTTGATGATATATTCACCCCAGATTTCCCTAGATTTTGTCAATCTTGGTTTAATCTAAGTTGTCAGTATAGAACAGGACCAGATCATTCAAATTTTCTAATGATATCAAAACAACCAAATGAGCCAATGGAAAAATGGACTAGAAAGGATGTTTTTCATTATCTCAATATCGACAATGAAAAGGCTCATACTGATTTTATGGTAGAGGCGGGTATGATCACATTTAAAAAATGTCAAGATTCAATTGATTTGTTAGAAGAGTGGTACGAACTTTGTATGGATGATAGAGGAATCGTCGAAGACCGTGATGAAAATTTATGTGGTTTGGACAATGGGTTTAATTTTGTGGATCATCGTCACGATCAAAGCATACTTTCCGCGTTAGTTCATAAAAAGGGTTTGAGTTGTGCTGGATTTAATGGAAGAGTGACTCAAGGAAATTACTTTTCAAACCCTGATAAAAAAGTAGTCCCTCTTGAACCAACCAATACAAAAATCAATAACATTATGGTGAACTATGATTGATATCATCCTTACTGTTCATAACAAAGAAGATATGGTCGCAAGAGTCATCGAATCAATCAAGACAAAAACAGTTGGAGAATATAATTTAATTATTGTATTAGACGGTTGCACGGACAATTCAGAAACTATTGTAAAAGACACAACACAAGACATACTGAATTGTAAGATAATTCATCAAGATAATGTTTTTGAAACAAAGGCAAATAACGCAGGAATCCGTGAGGGTAGTGCGAATCATATCGCCATCATTCAAGATGATATGGTTATTTTTGAGGAGGGATGGGACCAAAGAATGCTCGAACCTTTTCTTGCCTTTGATGATGTTTTTGCAGTCACATCAAAAACAGCACACGATTTGATTATTGATAAAAATAGTTTTGCGTTTAAAAATGGGAAGACAGTAAAAAAAGATGGATGGTGTGATTTATTCACATACGGTAAAGTAGCAAACAGACACAATACACCACGAAATATTTTTTCGATTAGAGGAACTGTGAATCGTGGTCCTTTGATGGTCGATAGAAAAAAAATTGAAACTCTTGGGTTGTTCGACGAGTCGTTTGCCCCACAAAATATGGACGACCACGAATTATGCACCCGAGCGAGGAAAGAACACGACTGGGTGTGTGGTTTATACTGGATTGACTTTCTCGATGATCCAGAAAACTCCACGACTAAAACTCACGATGCGAGTAGAACTCCGCAATGGTTGTATGATGCTCAGACTAAAAATACTTGGACTACATATGAACGTCATAAAGAGTTTTTAGAATTACCCGTTCATTATGAAGAAAGGAATTTGTTATGAAAAAAGCATTAGTGTGTGGTGCAGGTGGGTTCATTGGTGGTCACTTAGTGACACGACTCAAGAATGAGGGTTACTGGGTTCGTGGTGTTGATATCAAAAATCACGAATACAAAGAGTCCGATGCAGATGAGTTTTTAGTTTTAGATTTGCGTTCAGAAAGAAATGTCCGCACTGCCTTTGATGGTGGGTTTGATGAGGTGTATCAACTCGCTGCGGATATGGGTGGTGCAGGATATATTTTTACTGGTGAACACGATGCTGATGTGATGCACAACTCTGCGATGATTAATCTAAATGTCGCAAAGATCGCAGCAGGATATTGGGACAATATGCCCAAAGTATTCTATTCATCATCTGCTTGTATGTACCCAGAACACAATCAAATGGATCCGGACAACCCAAACTGTGCGGAAGACTCTGCGTATCCAGCCGATCCTGATAGTGAATATGGCTGGGAAAAACTCTTTAGCGAAAGGTTGTATCTTTCATATCACCGAAACTATGGTCTTCCTGTTCGTATCGCACGTTTCCACAACATCTTCGGTCCTTTAGGTTCTTGGAACAATGGAAAAGAAAAAGCCCCCGCCGCAATCTGTCGAAAAGTCGCAGAGGCGAGTGAAGGTGGAGAGGTTGAAGTATGGGGAGATGGAAAACAAACCCGTTCATTCTTGTACGTTGATGAGTGTCTTGAGGGTGTTCGCAGACTTATGGAAAGTGATTGCGTTGACCCCGTAAATATTGGTTCTGATGAAATGGTCACAATCAATAAACTTGTGGATATTGCTTGCGAGGTTGGAAACAAATCTGTGGTGAAAAATCACATTCCCGGTCCCGAAGGTGTTCGAGGTCGTAACTCCGACAACACATTCATTAAGCAAAGAATTGGTTGGAAACCAGAGACAAAATTGATTGACGGAATTCGCAAGACTTACAATTGGATTAATAATATGGTAAAGGAAAACGTAAATGCTAGATGAAATAATGAAAACATCACCATACCTTAAATATGCAAAAAATATTTTTTCTCAAAATGGTGACGATGGTATTATTGAAAAACTTTTTTCAGAACTTGGTATTTCATCAGGAGTGATATGTGAGTTTGGCTCTTGGGACGGCATTTTCTGTAGTAATACCTGCAATTTAACGTCAAGTGGAAATTATCAGACAATTATGATCGAAAGTGATTCAAGGAAATACACAGAGTCAAAAACCACATTTTTAGGAAAAGTCGATTGTGAAATTTATAATTTAAAAGTAGAAATTGAAGGTGAAAACACACTCGATAATATTTTTAGTAAATCTCAATACAACCTAAATGATGATAACTTTTCTTTGATTTCTATCGATATTGATTCTTGTGACGGCTTAGTTTGGGAGTCATTAAATAATTATCGACCGAAAGTTGTTGTTCTTGAAACTGCAACAGGAAGTGATATCAAAGAGGAACGAAATACAACTAATAAAGGCGTATCAGTTTTTTCTGCAAACGAAATTTCAAAAAGAAAAAACTATACTTTAGTATGCCATACAGGAAATGCTTTTTTTGTAAGAAATGATCTAGTCAGTAAACTAAGTCATAGTAATTTAACATTTGAGGATGTTGCTGTGGTTGATACCGTTGTGGAGGAATTACAAAAAGTAAGACAGACATTCCCCTCTGAATATAATGATCATTACTATCTGAGTTCAGATTACAACGTAAATCGTGAAAAACTTTTTTCCACACTAACGGAAGTTTCTAAAAATGTTTCTTGACAAGTTTAATAATTACTATGCACCAAGATTAGTCTCACCCGCCGGATCAAATCCGGTTAGAGATAGAGCATCTACTCTCAGGCACGTTTTTCGTGAACTGAATGATAAACCTGATGCTGTGTTTGTCGAGACTGGGACCACCAGAGGCGATCACGGAAGTTTGGCGTTTGGTGATGATGGTTGTGCCACTGTTATTTTTGATGATTATGTATCACAAAATGGTGGAGTGGTATACACGGTTGATATTGAAATGAAAAACTGTGAACACTGCAAATCACTTGTTTCAGATAATGTTAAAGTCTACAATGATGACTCCGTGAACTTTTTGTGGAATTACACCGGACCACCCATTGATGTGTTCTATATGGACTCCTTTGACTTTGTTAAAGAAAATCAACATCCCTCCAAATTTCACCATATCAAAGAACTACTCGCTGCACAAAAACATCTTAAGGATGGATGTATTATCATCATTGATGATCACGATGCTTTGCTAGACGGATCAGGTGATGGCAAGGGAAGTTACGTTAAAGATTTTATGGAAAATATCGGTGCTGAAAAACTTTTTGAGGGCTATCAAATTGGTTGGAAATGGAGAAAGTAAATTCTTTTATCTGAACGCCTTTCACGGTGGTCTGGGAGATTGGTTACAGTTCTCAACATTACCCGAACAACTTTATAAAAAATTTAGAGCAAAAACCTTTGTGACGAAGGATGCTGCGTTTAGAAACGAGGGTATCAAAGAACTTGTAATGTTGAATCCATTCATCAGTGGCATCAGTGGTGATAGTCGTGATTGGAACTTGGGTGATATTCCAAACCATCAATCAAAGTTAGACAATCGAGATCAAAACGGTGTCAAACTTTGGGAGAGATACTTTGATGTTGAACCTATAAGTGAATGTCCTAAAGTTTACTACACACCAAAAATTAAAGAAGAGTTGAAGGATACTATTTTAGTCGCATTAAGTGGTGTCACCAGATTCGTGATGTCTGACGGTATGAAACCAATCGTTGATGATTTGATAGAAAAATATACAGACAAAAAGGTTTTAATGGTCACTCACAGTGATGAAATTGATCATAAAACGTTTGACAATTTTCACAAAGACGGTACACTTCTAGTTAAGAGCATTACAGACTACTGTGACGCTCTTGCATCTTGTGATGTGTTTATATCCACACACAGTGGACAGTCTCACTTGAGTTCTGCTATGAAAAGACACAATCAGAATATGGAGAGTCACTGTATTGTGGAAGAAAGTTTTCTTGACATTGATCGTAAACGAGGAACACACATTTACGAGAATATCAACTACATAACTTTTTAGGAAGGTATATGATGAAATATTTGATCACTGGTTTGACAGGCTTTGCGGGTCCACACCTTGCAAAACAACTTCTGAACGATGGACACGAAGTTCACGGTATTGTAAGAACAGCAAATGGAAGAGAGCAAGACTTACTTGATCTTTTGTCTGCTGATGAAATCAAACAAATTACTTTTCACTGCATCGATTTAAAGGATTCACACTCTGTTTTTGCGATGCTGAAACAAAACAAATTTGATGGTGTGTTTCACCTTGCAGCACAGTCACATCCACCGACAAGTTTTAAAAATCCTATCCTTACATTCAACGAGAATGTGACTGCCAGTTTGAATCTTATCACGGCTTTGGAGGGTAGCGACACAAAAATGATGTTCTGCTCGACATCGGAAGTGTATGGTGATACCTGCAAAGACACTGGTGTCCTTCACGAAGAGTCAAGAATCTTGCCAAGTAATCCATACGCATCCTCAAAGGCTGCGATCGATCTTTATATGCAAGAAAGAATGACAAACGGTAAGATCAACGGATTTGTAACAAGAGCCTTTTCTCATACAGGTCCACGACGAGGAAACATCTTTTCCATTTCGTGTGATGCTTACCAAATTGCAAATATGATTCTTGGGGACACCAATCGTATTCTTGGTGTAGGTAATCTCGAAACCCAAAGAGTTGTGGTCGATGTTAGAGATTGTGTGGACGCATACTACAAATTGATGCAGACAGACAAATCTAGTGGTCAAGTGTTTAATGTTTGTGGCAGTGATCTTCACAAAATGGGATACTTCACGGACAAGTTGATTGAGTTGTCTGGTCTTGAAATTACCAAAGAAATTAATCCGGACTATTACCGCCCTATCGACATTCAGGTGCAAATTGGAGACACATCAAAACTAAGATCAATCACCGACTGGTCGCCGACTATTCCATTGGAAAAAACTCTAGAAGACTTGTTGGATTACTGGGTCAAGAAGATTGGAAGCAGAAATCAAAATGTCTAAAATTTGGGTGAATGGATGTTTTGATATTGTTCACGTTGGTCATCTGAAAATGTTTCAATATGCTAAAAGTCTGGGAAAAGAATTGCGAGTTGGTATCGACTCTGATATGCGAGTAAAGATACTCAAGGGTAATGATCGTCCAATTTTTCACCAAGAGGATAGAAAATATTTTCTTAACGCACTTGAGTGTATTGATAGTGTCGTGGTCTACGATACTGCCGAGGAAATGGCTTCTTTGATTAAAGACTACGAGCCAGACTTGATGGTTGTAGGTGACGATTATAGAAATAAACCTGTTGTGGGTGAAGAATATTCACGGGCTGTCGCTTTTTACAAAAAACACAGAGGCTACTCGACTACAAATATTATTGATCAAATCACACTGGATAAGATTTATGAAACAAGTCAGTGAAATTGTCGAAAAAAAGTGGGGAAAAGAAATCATCTTTTCAAACAATAATCTTTACTGTGGTAAGTTATTGTGTTTCAACAAAGATTCAAAATTTAGTATGCACTTTCATATTAAAAAAGATGAAACTTGGTATGTGAACTCAGGAAAGATCAAGGTGTCTTGGATTGACACAGTGACCGCAGAGGTCATCGAAGATACTTTGGAAGTGGGTGAGGTATGGAGAAATGAACCCGGTCTTCCACACCAAGTCACCGCCCTAGAGGACAGTGTTATTTTTGAAGTATCGACTCAGCACTTTGATGATGACAGTTACAGAGTTTTACCCGGAGACAGTCAAAAATGATTCGTGTTATTGGTGATATCATTTTAGATAGATGGATCACAGGCGATGTTAATAGACTCTCCCCAGAAGCCCCTGTCCCTGTGCTTCTTGAAAAGAGCAACCATTACACATTAGGTGGTGCAGCAAACGTCGCAAAAAATATATCAAATATGGGTGCTGAAATTATTCTTCACGGAACCATTGCATCAGATGAATATACTACTATAATTAAAACAATGTTGAAAAGTGTGCCACACCAATTGATCGAATGTCGAACAAAGTCAACCGTGAAAACTAGGCTTGTCACAAGTTGTGGAAAACATCTTCTTCGTTGGGACAACGAATTGAAAGAGTCAAACGAAACAAGTTTTTACGATTTTTCCGAGTCAGATATTATTCTGATTAGTGATTACAATAAAGGTGATATTACAAAAAATCTCATCTCAAGGTATACGGGAACAAATAAAGTTTTTGTTGATCCAATTCAAGATCCAGAAGTTTATACCAACGCATTTTTGGTTAAACCAAATATGAAAGAATTCCTCTCGTGGACAACCAAGTTTGATTTAGTTTCGGCTCAAAAATTGATGGATAAATATAACTGGAACTGGTTAGTTGTCACTGATGGAGGAAATGGTATTCACCTGTTTGAGAAAGACACGGACAGGCACAATCACTTCACCGATGAGTGTGGTGTCGTGGCAGATGTGACAGGTGCAGGTGATGTTGTAATATCGACCATTGTGGCAGAATACTTAAGAGGCAAACAAATACCAGAAGCCTGTCGTAAGGCTAATAAAAATGCAACCCAGTGTGTGCAGAAAAAAGGCACATCTCTATTTTGTGAGGAATTATTATGAGCAAACCAACCCTTACCCTTTGTATGATTGTAAAAGATGAAGAGCATATCATCCGTGAATGCTTGGAGTCGGTGTATCCTGAAATTGATCGCTACGATATCACAGACACAGGATCAACCGATAAAACAAAAGAAATCATCAAGAATTTTTTTGATGAAAAGGGTATCCCCGGTCAAGTTTATGATGAGCCGTGGGAGGGTTTTGGTAAATCAAGAACCAAGTCACTAAGGAATGCTGACAAGGGTGGGGCAGACTACTCTTGGGTTATCGATGCCGATGATAAACTTGTTGGTAGACTGGACTGGAAAAATAAACACCAAGAAGACTTAGATGTTTATGCTCTCCAGATTGAAAGAGGTGGACTGAAATGGTGGAGAAATCAGATTTTCAGAAATAACGCAGACTGGAAATACGTTGGTGTTCTTCACGAATATGCCGACAGTGAAACTTGCCGAGAAAAAAATAACGGAAACTATAAAGGCACAAGACTGTTTGGTGATTATAGTATCGAAGCACGAACGATGGGAAATCGAACACAAGAGTTTGGTGATGACCAAGCAGCAAAGTATCGTAAAGATGCCGAAACTTTAATTGACTGTTTGACTAACCCTGAAAATCTAAACTATGAGCCAAACAATATGCGGTACTATTTTTATGCAGGTCAATCATACTTTGACGCACAAGAATGGGAGAAGGCGATTGAATGGTACACCAAACGTGCCGAGATGGGTGGCTGGGAAGAAGAGCAATGGTTCTGTATTTTTAGAATTGGATTATGTAAACTTTATATGGGAAAAAATTTCGCCGAGGCTCAGGATCACTTTTTACAGGCATATAATCTTCGCCCCCATCGTGCCGAACCTATATTCCACCTTGCTAAAACTCATCGCCTGAATGGTAATGAAAATCTTTGTTACCTTTTGATGAAAGGTGCAATTGGTTGCACACCAAAGGATGATATTTTGTTTATTGATTCTGCTGTATATGATTGGGGAATCTGGGACGAACTTGGTGCTAGTTGCTGGAAATCAGGAGATTTTGAACTTGGCTATATGTGTTGTGAAAAACTTTTGAATGAAGGCAAATTACCACAAGAACATCTTTCTCGGGTTGAAAAAAACTTTAATGAATACAAAAAGATTTTAACAAATCGCCAACAACAACAGAGAGAACAAGAATTACAAAAGCAAAAAGAAAGTGAAGAAGAAAAACAACAGAGAGCCATTCTTCGCAAAAAGAAAGAGCAAGAAAAAAAGGTCAGTAAAAGGCGAATAGATAAGAGGAGAAAATCTAGGAGTCGTTAATGTCCTTCAACTTTCCAAAAAACCCAGTTCGCGGTGATGTTGTCACAGTTGGCTACCAACAGTGGAAATATAACGGATCGGTTTGGAATAAAATTCGACCAAAGGTACAGGGACCGGAAGGACCAGAGGGAAGATCCGGGCAGGATGGTTCGAGAGGAGCCACAGGTAATACAGGAGCCACTGGATCTGATGGTGCTGCTGGAGTGGCTGGACCGACAGGAGCCACTGGTGCAACGGGAGCCGTCGGAGCCACCGGAGCCACGGGGTCAACTGGTCCAACTGGAGCCACAGGTAATACGGGTGCTACGGGATCTGATGGTGCGAGAGGTGCAACGGGTAATACAGGTGCTACAGGTCCGGTCGGCG
>CAACVD010000593.1_pt1 | contig 16955 bp, 18 predicted proteins | sample 2381771 | NCBI WGS metagenome assembly CAACVD01 (sample SAMEA5211965, study PRJEB30684) | marine metagenome | biome: Marine; feature: Epipelagic; material: Water | collected 2015-10-15 | depth 15 m | reverse complement strand
GTCTTGTAATACAAATGTGCATAATGAAAGATATATAACGTGTGTACAAGTGCCCATGAAGAGATCATGCTGCCTACAGCAATAAGAACCATAAACCATTGGCTGATATTTTTATCATTAAATCCCATTACCATAAGAAGTACGGTGAATAAACACGCGAATGAGGCAAGGATAACAAATAGAAAGACAAATGCTTTGCTTCCGTCTTCTATACTGGCTTTTCTTATTATTTCGGTAACGCTCATCGTAAATATTGTGATCCAGCATATTGAAATATAGGTAATGGCAAATCCCAGCCATGTAATCAGTATTCGCGGAAGTACAGGGAGTTCTGATGGTACAATGACAAAAATAAGACCTGAGATAATAATAGAAAGCATCACACGATGAATTGGACGCAGTTTTTTTATAATGTTTAGGATTGAGTTCATGACTGGTTATCAGGTTATATTATTTAAATCAGTTCACCAACGTGTTTTTTAATATTTAAGGCCATCTTTTCAATTGGTAAATCATCTGCATCTGTACCAAAAGGATCTTCAATAGCTTCAGCAATAAGCTCCAGAGAAGCAAGGATGTAGAAAATAAAAGGAACGACCAAAGTTACAAAATAGCCCATAGAGAATACAAAACCGAAAGGAAGTGTAATAACGTAGAGAACAATGAATTTTTTAATGAAAGAGCTGTAAGAATAGGGGATAGGGGTGTTTTTTATACGTTCGCATGCACCACAAATATTGGTGAGATCAGTGATGTCCTGATTGATATTGATAAATTGAGCATCAGTTATAATCTTGTCTTTATATAGCTGATTAACGTTGTTGTATATGAGGCTGGCCACCTGATTTGGTCCGTGTTTGGAGTCAAAGTTAAGTTCCGGATGTTGTATATCGTCCAGCATAAAGGTAGAATAATCGGAACGTAAAAAAGAGAATAAAGCTTGTGAGTAAAGTGCAATAGCTTTTCTGTAAAAATTTCTGTTTTTTGCATCTTCCTTTGGTAAATAAGCATTGAGCTTTATAGCCAGATTTCTGGAGGTATTGGTTAAAGCTCCCCATTGTTTTCGTGCTTCCCACCAGCGATCATAGGCCGAATTGGTACGGAATACAAGTAACAATGATAAAACAAATCCCAGAAGACTGTGGACCGTGGTAATATTCTTTACCCAGCTTTTATCAGAAAGCTTTAGACTTTCGAGTTCCCAATATGCAATTCCCCAGGAAACAAGGCCCATGAATATAATATAGGGAAAAAGTTTTCTGAAGGTATCGGTTTTATGGATGAATACTACAGCCTTAAACCATTCTTTTGTGTTATAAATAGTCATACACAAAAATAGAATTTTTCCGATTCTTTTCCGATTTTTTGAGCTGTATTCTTACTATGAACAAATCTTAATAGACTTAATCTATATCAATTGAGTAGATATTCTTCTGAAAGGTCGTAAATTTGCGCCTTCAAAAAACGAACAGAAATATTAAGGTGATGAAAAAGGGATTATTAGCACTTGCTTTTGGTGGTTTATCCATCGGAATGACGGAATTTACAATGATGGGTATTTTGCCGGATATCGCTGGAGATATAGGTGTAAATATACCTGTGGCGGCACACCTTATCGCATTATATGCATTGGGTGTTTTTGTTGGAGCACCTATTTTGGTTTTGTTCACCAGTAAATATCCACCGAAAAAAGTACTTATTTTACTGATGTTGATGTTTTTTGTGTTTAATGGTCTTTTTGCCATTGCCCCAAATCACTGGAGTATGCAGCTTACCAGATTTATGTCCGGATTGCCACACGGCGCTTTTTTTGGTGTGGGATCTGTGGTTGCTGCTAAAATGGCACCTAAAGGTAAAGAAGCCCAGTATATTTCCATCATGTTTACAGGGATGACGATAGCTAATCTGTTAGGAGTTCCTTTAGGTACATTCCTCGGGCATCATTATTCATGGAGAATTACTTACGGAATTATCTGTTTTCTGGGATTAGGAACGGCTTTATCAATTTTCTTTTGGCTGCCTAATATTGCTTCAAGTAATTCTGAAAATATTTTCTCACAACTTTCTTATTTTAAAAGACCGGAAGCTTGGTTACTAATTGTTTTAATCTCTGTAGGAACCGGCGGTCTCTTTGCGTGGATTAGCTATATAGCACCATTAGTTACAAATGTATCAGGGATAGCTGCCGGGAAAGTTCCTTTTATTATGATTTTAGTAGGGCTGGGGATGTGTTTTGGTAATTTGTTGGGTGGAAAACTTGCAGATTCTATTTCACCAACCAAAGCAGCGATGATTTGTTTTTCTTCTATGGCTGTTTGTCTGGTGGTAGTGTACTTTACCTCTCCAATAGAATGGACGGCTTATCCTATGGCATTTATTACAGGATTAATATCGTTTACTATAGGAGCACCTATACAGATTATGTTGATACGTACAGCTGAAGGAGCGGAAACATTGGCCGCAGCAGCAGGACAGGCTAGTTTTAATATGGGAAATACTTTAGGAGCTTATTTGGGTGGAATTCCAATTACTTTGGGCTTTGCATATAATACTCCGGTGCTTGTTGGCTCAGGAATGGCTATAATGGGAGTAATGCTTACATATGCATTTTACAAAACCATTGTTTTGAAGAAATATAAGCACCTTACCCGTTAATGGATATAATATAAAACAAAAGCGCGGAGAAAATTTTTCTTCGCGCTTTTGTTTTATAACTTCAATAGAATTAAAGCTGAATTTTCTGTCCCTGTTCCGGGAATATTAACTGAACTTTAAATGGATTATTTTCTGTAAGTTCCTTCTTGATAGTCTCAATTCTATTACCTCCGGGTTTTAAATGAGTGATAATAATCTTTAAATCTTTCAGGTCTTTTTGCTGAGCTGTCTTAGCCAGAACGGAAAGCTCCTCGTTCAAAAGCTTTGGTGTAAGATGGCCAAAAAGTGCATTTTCGGCTCTTGCATTTTCAAAAGAAACTTCGATAAGTATGGCTTTTAATTTTTTGCTTTTTACCAATGGTGCAACATTTTGCCAAAGATTTTGTAGTGCATTGCTTTTTTCTACTCTGTCAGCTCCCGTATCTCCCAAATAAAGAACACTTTCTTGTTGTGCACCAGAAACCAGGATTGCAGAACTCTTATAAGGATTTACATGGCTTAGCGGAAAAATACGGCCGGTTAAACTAGTTCCGTCAATAGAAAATGGAGCATTTGTGTCCATTTTTCTATAAGTATATTTGCCCAGAGTAGGCTTATCCCCTTCATTTGCAAAATTGATCCAGGCATCATTCGTAAAATACCTGTTTTTTAATATTTCAGCTGTTTCAGGGATTGAATAGATATTCTTTTTGCTGTCATCTGGAGAATTAATGACCATACCGGATAAATGATCCAGATGTCCATGAGAAATAAAATAACCTTTGATGTAATCTTTAAGTACAGTTTCATTACTTACAGAAAATACACCTTTTTCTATAGCCTTATCTATACCCGCCCTTACCGTTCCGGCATCCATGCACAGAAATGAATTTTTCCCGGTTTCACCGATGAGGTAAGAACTTAAATTATTTTCTTCGCCACCACCATGTACTCCTAGCGGAATAAGATCAAATGACTGAGCATTTGAAAATATTTGTGAACATAAAAACAGACTGAGTAATACTTTTTTCATGGGTTTATTTTACAGGATTTTGTTCTTTTTTTATTATTCTCTGGAAATAAATATAACCTAATAGCAGGCAGGCAAATACACTGAAGAAAGTAATGGATGTATTTTTTAGCTGCTGCGGAGTACTCCTTGCTGTTTCGAAAATATAAATGATAACAGGCCAAAGGAAAAAAGAGATAAATCTTAATAGAGGCTTTTGCCTTATCCACTGATATATATTCAAAAATATAGGAATAATGGAAACACACATAATAGCAATTCCCTTATAAATAGCATTCTGATACTGATCGAACAGATTACCATAAAGTTCTTTCTCGTTTCCGATATTGGCATAAAGTAATATTCCGGCCAGAATAAAACTACCTATACAGATAGAAAGATATAATGTTATAATTTTCTTTACCATACTTATAATTTCCTGACAAAGATAATCATCTTTTATGGTTTGCCGAAGAAGAACCTGCTGATGCTTGTTTTAGACAATTTTATATCACGGATTATGGAAAAATATAATATAAATAAGAATTTCCATAGAAAGTTTCCATCGAATAAAGAAAAAAAACATCTGTATCGAATATAAAAAGTACTACATTTGATATAGTTAACCAACAAATACAAAATATATGAAGAGAATCATTTTGCCTTTGGCTGTTTTCGCTCTTGTAGTTTCATGTAACAAAAAAACAGAAACAAAAACTACAACATCAACAGATTCACTAACTACCAAAACGGAATCTGGTACTACAACTTCAACAACAACTACAGAAGTTAAGGCAGAAGTTCCGAAATTTTCTAATGAAGACGTGAACAAAGGATTAGCAGAATATCAGCAATTACTTACTGATTATAAAACAGCTATCGCAAATAAAGATCAAGCTAAACTTACAGAATTAGCTACCAAGTTCCAAACATGGAGCCAGGGGGCTGCTGCTTGGGCTTCAAAATTAAAGCCAGAGGAGCAAAAACAATTTAGTGATTATCTGATGAAAGCTAGCAAAGAGTGGACAGATGCTGCTCAGAGTGCTGCTAAATAGAAGATAATCTAAGCTTCACAAAACGTTAAACTTAATAAAAAAGCTTCTCACCAAAATGAGAAGCTTTTATTTTATTGAAGATGTTGTCTTACTGAGCTTTTGTAAATTCTACATTAGCAACAAGTTTAACTTCATCAGAAACAACTAAGCCTCCTGCTTCAGTAGTCTGACTCCATGAAAGCCCGAAATCTTTTCTGTTTATTTTTCCAGAGATTTCGAATCCTGCTCTTACAAATCCAAACGGATCGTTAATAACACCACCAAAGTCAGCATCTAATACTACAGGCTTGCTGATACCTTTAATTTCTAAGTCTCCTGCAATTTTACCATTTTCTATACCTGATGTGCTGGTAAATTTAATTTCCGGATACTGATTAGCAGCAAAGAAATCCTCACTTTTTAGGTGATTGTCTCTGTCTTTGTTTTTAGTATTGATAGAATTTACATCTGCAGAGAAATTAATCTTTGCATGGCTAAAATCATCATTTTCAGCTTCAATAGCTGCATTAAAAATCTGTAATTCACCACTTACTGTAGAGATTACCATGTGTTTTACTTTAAATTGTACTTCAGAATGTGAAGGGTCTAAGTTCCATTTAGTTGCCATAATTTCTTAAATTTTAATGATTAAATATTTTGTTAAAGTTTGTTTTATCCTATCTGAAAGGAAAGCATTCCTATCGAACCATAAATTAACTGATCGTTAAATAATTTTATACTATCATTATTATCTCTTAATGCATAAGCATAGAGAGAAGGAATATAATGTTCAGGGGTAGGGACAGAAAGCTGATTTGCGGAACTGATACCTTGAAACTTTAGTAATTCTTCCTGTTTGTCCTGTAATAAATAATTTTTGAAAGTATCATTGGCTTCTATAGCCCAGTCGTAGCCAGCTTCCGGCTGATGCCAGTTCATCATACGAAGGTTGTGGACAATATTGCCACTACCTACAATTAATACTCCTTTATGTCGTAGATATTGTAATTCCTTTGCCAGTTCGTAATGTTCTTTGGGTGACTTATGAACATCTATGCTGAATTCAATAACAGGAATATCAGCATCCGGATAAAGAAATTTTATAACACTCCATGCACCGTGATCCAGTCCCCACATTTTGTCTGGCTCCACAGGTGTAGTCTTTATTACTTCCGATAATTCTGTGGCAAGTTCCGGACTCCCGGGAGCAGGATATTGTACTGCAAAAAGTTCGGGTGGAAAGCCATAAAAATCGTGTATAGTTTTCGGATGGGGAACAGCTGTTACTTTAGTTCCGGATGTTTCCCAATGAGCGGAAATACAGATGATAGCTGTTGGTTTTGGAATTGACTGCCCAATCTTTCTCCAGCCGTTAACAAAATCATTTTCCTCAATAGCATTCATAGGACTGCCATGTCCCAGAAATAGGACCGGCATTTTTTCGGTATTAGGAAGTCCGTTAGTGAATGATTTTAAATGATTAAGTTCCATTGTATTTGTCTCATTTGATAAAGCAAAAATACAATGGAACTTATAGCAGGTTCATTGATGTATGATAACTTCTACGCTATAGGTAATCCATTAGTGGCTTTTTGCTCTGGTTGCAATAGTGTAATAACCTGATTAGTGCCTACGATGCCCAATACAAGGCATTCACTAAAAAAATTGGCGATTTGTTTTTTTGGAAAATTTACGACAGCTATAATCTGCTGTCCCACTAGTATATCTGTATTATAAAGATCGGTAATCTGGGCAGAAGATCTTTTTATTCCCAGCTCGCCAAAATCTATTTCCAACTGATAAGCTGGTTTTCTGGCCTTCTCAAAAACAGCTGCAGAAATAATAGTTCCTACACGCATATCAATCTTCTCAAAATCCGACCAGGTAATCTCAGGTTTAATATCCATTATTTATTATTTGTATTTAATGTTTCGTCTGTAAAATGTTCTCTGTGTTTGGGTTTGTTAAACATATTCTGATTGTAATCAGCAGATGTATTTCTGGGAATAGAAAGACTTTCCCAGTTTTGATTGCATATCATTTTTCCAATAAAAACAATTTGTCCGACATGGTAAGGATAATGGGCAAGTTGTCTGTTGATAGCTTCTAAAACTGTATGTCCCTGATTTCGGATATAGATGATTTTCTCCAAATCTTCGTCTTTTAATGATTCCAGAGTTGTCTGAAAAACATTCCATCCTTTATCCCAAAATGCCATTAATTCGGCTTTGGACTGAAAATCATTTTCAAATTCTGCATCGCGGTTTCTCCAATCTTTTTCACCATCTGTAGTGAATATATCAGTCCATCTTGAAAGCATATTACCGGCTAAATGTTTGATGATTACAGCAATGCTATTGCTCTCTTCATTATATTGCCAGAATAGCTGTTCCTCGGTAAGTTGTGCGAAAGTTTTTTCTGCCAGAGCTTTGTAATAAGAAAATTGTTTTTTTACACTTTGTAAATAACCCTCATTGCTCATCTTAGTAAAAATTAATCTACTAAAGATAAGAAATAACTTTTATTCAACAATGCTGCGAAAGGTTAAGTTTACCCTTTCTTTAAAGAATTTTTTAGTTGGTGGCAGTCGATGCAGCCAGAAATCCTGAGTTTCATCTTTCATCACAAGAAGACTGCCATGTTCCAGTATAAGTTCCACTTTTTCTTGTGTTTTTTTATGTTTGAATGCAAACTTTCTTTCGGCACCAAAACTCATAGAACCAATAGCACCATGCTTTTTCAGATCTTTTTCGGCATCGCTATGCCAGGCCATGCCCTCGTCCCCAGAATGGTAGAGATTCAACAGACAGGAATTGTATGTTTCACCAGTAGTCTGTTCAGCAATTTTTTTTAATATCAAAAGATTCTCTGTCCATGGAAGTGCTGTTTTGGTAGCATTGGAGTAGGTATATTCAAAAGGTATGTCTCCGTACCAGGCTACTTTTCGTTTGGTCAGAATTTTTTTTCCGAAAATTATGGCTTCATCATTTCGCCATTCGATTTCAGATAATAATAACCGGTAATAATAATCGGCTTCTTCTAAAGATAATATTTTTCCGTAATAATTAACCGTTCCGTCTTTTGGAAGAAGGTTTGCTGTGCCGTCTATTTCGTGTTCAAATAATTCCATTTTTCCATTTGCTGTATTGTTCTTTCATGCAATGCCCACAGGGGCGGTATGCATTCTCAATAGCTTCATTTTCTGAAGAGAAGAAAATTCTGTTTTTCCTTTTCATTCGTTTTCCTGATGTACAGGATAACGTACCATATATTTTGAGTTTCCTGTTTCCACCCAACAAAATATCTTTTCTTCGTATTTTACTTCTCAGCTCCGAATCAGAAATATCAATATGTTTTATCATACTAATTTAAAGCATCATGAAATATAATACCTAATGTATACCTGTTACCATTCTTTACTTCACTTACACCATGTTTCATATTAACCCTGTAATAACCTTTGGTACCTTTTTCCGGTTTAAAATTAGTTGTAAATATCAGTAAATCGCCTTTATTAGGTTTTAATACTATTGCTTTGGACTGAGCTCTGGGAATTTGCTGGGTGAGAACGAATTCTCCGCCAGTAAAATCTTCTTCAGGTTGAGTTAACATTAAAACAACCTGTATAGGGAAGTACACATCGCCATAAAGATCTTGATGTAATGTATTAAAGCCGCCTTTACCATATTTTAAGATTAAAGCTGTTGCTTTTTTCTGCTCGTTTGCATGACATTCGGATAATAATTCTTTATGAACAAGTGGAAACTGTTTGTCTATTTGCAGAGCTTTAAACCATGTATTAGCAATTGGAGCCAGATATGGGTAGATATTGGTTCTTATATTCTGAATAATATCCGGTAAAGGGTAATCAAAATACTTATATTCTCCCAAACCAAACCTATGGCGTTCCATAATTACTCTTTTTCTGTAAGCTCCGGTTTTTTCATAACCTGTTTTCAGTTCTTCACAAGATCTGTTATCAATGAGGTTTGGGATAATTGCATAACCATTTTGGTGCATGTCTTCAGTTATTTTCTCCCAATCAATATTCTCGATTTTTTGAATAAGTGTCGGCATAACTTCTAACTAAATATCTGCATTTACTCTGGCTTGTTCCCATCCGATAATAGCCGTCTTACGCGTTGGACCCCACATATAGCCTCCAATTTTCCCGGTGGATTGAATTACCCTGTGACAAGGAATAAGGAAGGCTACAGGATTACTTCCGATAGCTGTTCCTACTGCTCTGGAAGCTTTTGGGTTATTGATTTGCTCTGCCAGATAACCATAAGTAGTAAGCTCACCTAAAGGTATTTTAAGGAGAGCTTCCCATACTTTTAACTGGAAATCTGTTCCTTTCAGATGTAACTTTATTTTATTTATTTGTTGCCAGTCCTTGCTGAAAATAGATAATGCATTTTCTTGAAAAGCATCGCTTTGCTCTCGTAATATTGCATTTGGAAATTGCTTTTTAAGCTGTTGGATGGCATCAGCCTTATTTTCATAAAAAGTCATTGCACAGATTCCTTTCGTTGTAGAGGCTATAAAAACAGAACCAAAAGTACTATTGAAAAAGCTATAATTAATATGTAAACTTTCACCGCCGTTTTTATACTCAAAAGGTGTCATACCTTCTATGTTGATGAACAGATCGTGTAACCTTCCTGTTCCGGAAAGACCTGTTTCGTATGCAGCTTCAGCCAGTGTAACATTTTGTTTTAGTAAATCTTTAGCATACTGAAGGCTTATGTACTGGAGGAACTTTTTAGGAGAAGTACCAGCCCAGTCACTGAATATCCTTTGGAAATGATAAGGGCTTACATGCACATTGTTTGCAATGACTTCCAGACTTGGCTGCTCTTTGAAGTGTTGCTGGATATATTCTATAGCTTCAGCAACACGTTGAAAATTAATGTCGGTTTGTGGTTTCATCTCTGTTATATTTGAAACAAATTTCCGATATGTGATACTATAATAAAACCCGAATCTTGCTTATTTCTCTAATAACGGAAGATATCTTTCACGGATGATATTAAAATGATGAATCTGGTGTCCTACCATCGTGAAACCCATTGCCAGTATAGACATTTCTGTGTTATAATTGTTACCCGAATGTTGTATTGTTTCATCATCAAAGCCTTCAAACATTGCCTTGCTGGCTATACGAACACTTTTTAGCTCTTTCAAAAGACTTTCTAATGTACGATGGCTGACTTTTGCATTGTCAGCGAAGAGATTTTCATCAAACCCCTGTGGAGTTACACCATCTTGCCGGGCAAATCGTGTCGTTCTTTCTGTAAAGACTCTTTCGGTATCTATGATATGTTGTATAATCTGTTTGATGGTCCATTTTTCAGGAGCATAAACATTATCTTCCAACTGAAGCAACTGATCTATGTTGATGTGATCAATCTGCTGAATACTCTGGTCAAAAGCGTCCAGAATTTCAATGTCATCTACCAGATTGATATAACGGTCGTAGTACCCCGGCATTTTTGTGATATTGGATTTTTTCATATATCAGGATTTTAGTACAATATTAGGAGATTTAGTTGTATTGTACAATGTGGAAGAAAATAGAAGTTAGAAGTTAGAACATTCACTATTCACCTATTGACCTATAGACGATTCCAAAAGTTTTTTTGTACAATGTATCATGTAAAAAGTACAATGTAAACAAGAGCTAGAAGTAGACCGTTCACTATTCACCTATTAACGATTCAACTACTGTACTGCTTTCATAATATCCGAGTTAATTTGTTTCATTCTGGCAGATGCATAAGCCGAGTCATAAGGCTGCATGGCATCGAACAAGTATTCATAAAAAGGAGTGATTTCCTGTACCTGTTCAACTTTCTTCTGTTTATATTCTGCTTTGGTATTCTGAAGTTGTACAAGGTAAGCTCTGAATTCTGAATCAACTGGTTTTAGTGCATTCAGAAGATATTTTAAGCCTTTTTCTTTTTCGCCATTCCTTGCATAGGCATCGGCTATACTTTTAGCAATCATAGAATAATAATAAGGTTGCGAAGCCATATCCTTTTTCATCGTTTTCTGATTTTTCTTATCCAGGCTTTTGTAGTAATTATAATCCTGTAATGTATTAGTCTGAACTTTTGCTGCCAGTGCCAGCGCTTTTTTCTCATTGCCGGCTAAAAGATAAGCGTAAACGATATCGTCTACAGAACGGGGATCATTATATTTTTCGAACGGAATTTCCGATGTAGCCAGATCTAATACTTCTAAAGCTCTTTTTTTATCTCCTTTTTCAACCAATGCCTGTGCGGCGCGGGAAGCTGTCAGACGATAGCTCATAATATTGCTTGTTGCAATTTCATCATAATGGTTATATAGATTTTTGAAATTTCCCCATTTAAAGTTTTTTACCGTTCTGTAAAGCTCTTCTGCGTCTACGCGTCCAACATCACCACGAGGAGTATTTTCCTGAGTTGTTTTTATAGGAACAAGACGATATGAGAAACCATCAAACTGCAGATAATCTCTTAAAAAGAACATGTCTGCTGGATCTGCCATACCTGTTGCTGAGAAGTTAATAGGCCTTTTCCAGTCGAAATTTGCTAATAAATCCATCAGGAAAAGATTGTATTTGTACATGGTGTTATCGGTATAGTTTACAACCAGATTCTTTTCAGTGAACGCTGCATTTTCAGGTTTTATAATTCCGGCTTCTACTGCATTTTTGGTATTTACAGGAAGGGTGAATGTATGAACCGGAAGGAAGTTCAGTTTTGCATATTTATCACCTGCAAAGATCATTTGAAGAATCTGATCTTTGTCTTCCGATTTCATTTTCAGAAAAGCTATAGCCTCCTGAAAGGTCATAGAATCTTGGGTTATATACTTTCTGAAAGACGCCAGCGCTTTTGAATTCTCTCCCTGAGCATCAAGATTATCAAATATACTTTTCCACTCTTCTTTACTCATCAGATAAACCTGTTCATTGGTTCCTTCCTGATATTCTTCCTGTGTTAAATGCAAAGGAAGTTTTTCGGAATTGTTTACTTTTCTCATCGTCTGATTAATAAACCATGATTTTGATACTAATGCCTGATGTACAATTCTTACATCATCGCGGAAGTTCTCGGTCTGTTGTAATCCAAATGTTGGATAAGTATCATTATCAGCATAAGTAATCATTACGCTGTCTTTTGGTAAAGATTTCAAAATAGAGTAGGCACTGTCATAAGCTGCTGTTTTCTGACTTCTGTCATGTGGACGATAATTTTGAAAGCCCATCATAAGAGGAATACCTAGCAAAACGGCTCCGACTGCCCAACTGAGATTTGTTTTTTTTATTTTTTGCTGTACCAGATAAAAAAGAGCTGTGGCACCTAATCCAATCCAGATAGCAAAGGCATAAAATGAACCAACAACGGCATAATCGCGTTCACGTGGTTCGAAAGGTTTCACACCTGTGTAATAAATAATTCCGAAACTGGTTAGTATAAACAGGGATAATATGGCGTAAAACCTCCCAAAATCTTTATTTAACTGGAAGAAAAAACCTATTAAGCCTAAAATTAGCGGTAAGAAGAAAAATTTTACTGTTGATTCATTTCTGAACTGGGATGAAAGATGTTCCTGATCACCATATAAAGCATTATCTAACATAGAGAATCCGCTAATCCAGTTCCCGCGGTTATCTTGTAATTCACCCTGAAGATCATTTTGTCTGCCAACGAAATTCCACAGCAGGTATCTTACAAAATAATAACCATTCTGAAAGGATATAAAATAGTTTAGGTTCTGTCCAAAATCAGGTTTTTTAACGTGGATGAGCTTATATTTTTTTGCATTTATATAATCCTGATAGGTAATACTTCCTTCATCATATTTCTTCTTCATAGCTTCAAATGCAGCATAAGCATCTTTATCATTGGCAATATCTTCATTATCGTAATTAAAGCTAAACTCAGGAGCTCCGTACATAGACATGTAATTCGGAATAACCGTTTTATCATTACTGAACATTCTTGGCAGAAAGCTTATCTGATTTTTATTATAGACCAGATCATCACGGGTATCAATTAAATCATATCTGCCTGTTTGCTCATTTTTTACATAAACATTGCCTGTTTTTACCGTTTTATAACTTCCATCATCATTTTTCTCAATACCATCCGGATCTAAATAGGCTGTGTAATTCTCTCCATAGGTAGTTGGCCAGTCTCCATACTGGACACGGTTATAATAATCCAGAAGACCAATTGCGCTATCTGGGTTATTAAGATTGATTGCCGGATTGGCATTGGCTCGAACCGGCAGAACCATCCAGCAGAAAAAGCCTATGATAAGAAATACTGAACTTAGAGTAATGGTTTGTAGTATATTATTTGCTCTTTTACGTGCAAATTTTAAGATGTAGTAAGATGCAGCAACTAATGCTAAAAATGAAAAAATAGTTCCTGAATGGAATGGTAATCCAAATCCATTGACAAAAGTAATTTCACTTCTGGAGAAGATCGACATTAATGTAGGGAAAACAACCTTGAATACCATTGCCAGAACGACTAAAGTAATAAGGTTAGCTAATAAAAAACCTTTCCATGTGAATTTATATTTTTTGGTATAATAAATCAGACATACAGCAGGAACGGCAAGCATACACATCATGTGGACACCTAATGAAAGTCCTGTGATAAAGAAAATCAGGATAATCCAGCGTTGATTGTCTTTCTGATCAAAGTCTTCTTCCCATTTGCAGATAAGCCACAAAATAAGCGCAATAAACATACTCGCCATAGCATATACTTCACCTTCTACAGCTGAAAACCAAAAGGTATCGCTGAATGTAAAAGCTAAAGCTCCGACAATCCCTGAGAATAAAACAGCAAAAGTCTGATTAGCGTTCAGTTCTTTTTGAGTAGTCTGAAAAAGGTTTTTGGCAAAATGGGTAACTGTCCAAAATAAAAAAAGAATAGTAAATGCACTACATAGTGCTGACATTCCGTTGATGATTATAGCATAATTTTGTCCGTTGCCAAACGCAAGTGCAGAAAGTGTTGCACCTATAAGTTGAAATAAAGCAGCGCCGGGAGCATGTGTTACTTGTAACTTTATGGCGGAAGCAATATATTCGCCACAATCCCAAAAGCTAAGCTTACGCTCCATTGTTGAGAAATAGGTAATCAGCGCAATACCGAATATCAACCAGCCTAATGAATTATTCCATCTTCTGAATGTCCAATTTTTCATGAAAAAGTGAATTAATAGTTTTGGCGCTAAAATAACTCAATATTTCTTATGAAAATTTAAAAGATCCTAATATTTTTAAAATTTATTGATAATACTCTTCGACGGGCTCAGAGCGACATTGCTCATCCAAAATATTTTTTTTAAAGGTGTCAGGCTGAGCTTGTCGAAGTCTAATATTATTTTAGATTAAAATTTAAACATGTTTATATTTATTTGCAGGGAATTCTGATTGTTGCAGCTGTTGTAATAAAAAACCTCACAGATATTAAATCTGTGAGGCCTCATGTTTATTTAATCACAATTTCCGTTAATATCGCATGAAGCACCTTGCTCCGATACATTGATAAACGGTGTTGTTTTTTGCTTTTCTTTCCAGTCGTCATAAGAAGCTTTCAGTGTATTAAGGAAAGCATCCGAAGGTTGTGCTCCCGATACTGCATACTTACGATTGAAAACAAAGAATGGTACTCCTGTTACGCCTAGTTCGTAGGCTTCCTGAATATCTTGTTTTACTTTATAAGCGTATTCATCATTACTGATGGCATCTTGGAAATCTTCCTCAGTAAGGCCTATTCTCAGCGCTTCAGCTTTTAATACATCGGTGTTACCGAGGTCTTGTCCTTTTTCAAAATAGTCTGAAAAGAATGCTTCTTTTGCTTTATCACCCAATCCTTTTTCCTTCGCTTTATGAAGTACTCTGTGCGCCTGAAATGTATTAAAAGTAACTGCTTTACTAAAATCGAAATCCAAGCCTGATTCCTTAGCTGTATTAGCAATCTGCTGCTGCATTGCATGGATAGCTTCTACCGGTCTGTTATACTTTTTAGCAAGACCTTCTTCCAGATCATATCTTTCTTCAGGCTGTACAAACTCTGGATCCAATTGGTAACTTTTCCATTCCAGTACAACATCATCAGCATGTTCAAATTGTGCTAAGGCCTGTTCGTAATGTTTTTTTCCGATAAAACAGAAAGGACATACAACATCACTCCAAACCTCAATATGTAATTTATTATCTGTGCTCATATTTATTTTTACACAAAGATACTATCGAAAGAGGGGCAATGTCAACTATAATATTAATCTATGAAATCAATAATTGGAAGTCTTTGTTTTTACTTTAGTTTTCCTGATCCAATAAGAAATATAAAATGATCCCAGTACTGTAGGAGCCAGCCATCCAATGATATTTCCGTAATGAAGCCCTGCTACAATAAATGCTGTTACAGACGCTATAAGTGCTCCGGACATTTTCCCGATATGATGGTGTATCCATTTATTCCGGACATTCTTCAGATTTTTATAGAATGAAATATCTCTGCTGCTCATTAGGATGCCAAGGCCGCCGAAGATGAGATATAGTATAGAAAACTGTTGGTTTACTGACCAGTTGATAACAGCCATAATAACCATAAGAATTCCGCTAAGAAGCATTATATATGATATTGCATAGTCTTTAACGGATACAGATTCTTTTGATCTGGATTTAAAACTTAATGCTGCATTTCCGGCAAGAATCATATAAATAGTAAATATTCCGATAAGGAATAAGAAGAGATTTTTGTGATGAGGCATTTGAGCAACGATAAGAGATAGTAAAGAGCTTACAAGCATTCCTGCGGAAAATACCTTTCCAAAGAGTTTGTGATTGGATGAACCTTTTTTTACAATAATAGTTGCAAATCCTGCTATAAGCCCGATACCGCCGAAAAATGCATGAATGTAGATAAGTGTTTTAATAAATGTTTCCATAACTTTTAGTTTATGAGACAAAATTCAGGAAATGCCCTGAGCTTGTCAAAAACAATCAGCCGAGTGGAAGAATTTACTTGCCGAAAGGAATGAAAATAAATTTAAGCCGTATTTAAAGGAGGTGCATACTGGCAATAAGAATGCGGATGCCTACAAGAGCTAGTGAAATAGCCAGCGCCTTTATAATAAACTTACCTTTTACTTTTCTGGAGAAATAAGCGCCCAGGAAAGCTCCGGGAATAACACCCAAAATAAGAGCAGCTACCATTTTTAGAATTTTTGGATCATTGTAGCTACCTTCAAAATAGTGTACTATAACGCTTACTGTAGACATAATCGCCAGAATAAAATGTGATGTTGCAGTGGCTATATGCACGGGGAACTGTAACCATTCCACCATAGCAGGTACATGGATAATACCACCGCCGATACCCAGAAGAGGAGAGAAGAAACCTACAAATATACTGAGGGCTATACCATACTTCATATTGTAAATATATTCATAAGTTTCGCCGTACTTATCCGTAATTTTCTGATGAATTCTGCCTGTAACTTTCTTTTCAGAGTTGTTCTTTTTCTCTTTTCCACCTCTCAGAAACAGGAATATGGAAAGTATAATGAGAACAATACCAAAAATGTTGTCGAACTGATGTTTCGGAATATGTTTGGTTGTAAGTACACCAAGTATAGATCCCGGAATAGTTGCAATTGCGAAAATAATACCAGCCTTATAGTCTATTCTTTTGGTACGCATATAAGCCATAGAGCCTACTGATGCGTTGGCAGCTACTACTGCCATGGAGATTGCTGTAATGCTTTCCGGTGACAGGTCCGGATAAAAGAGAATAAGAATAGGAACGAGAATAAAGCCTCCGCCGGCTCCGATTAATGTTCCTAAAGTTCCGATACCAAATCCTAATAGCATTAAAAGTACAAAGCTTTCTGTCATGTAAATGTCTCCTGTAAGTAGTTTAGTGTAATGGCCGCTAAAATACAGAAATTTTTATTCTCCCAAAATAAGATTAGAATTTCTCTTTTATAATGGGGATCTAATTACATATATGATCATCAAAAAAACATTGATATTATTATGTATGTCATAAAAAAATGACAGATATCTGTCATTTGTCCGCTTTAGAATACAGTATAATTTTGCAGCACAAATTAAAACACTTACAAATATAATTATGATGATTTTCAACAAAATAAATACCCTTCTCGGGTTAAAGCTTGAGTGATAATACTAATCACTATTAAGGCTAATTAGGGTATATATGATTATTTAATCCCCCCTGAATAGTCTTTGCTTT
>CAACVD010000635.1_pt1 | contig 16962 bp, 18 predicted proteins | sample 2381771 | NCBI WGS metagenome assembly CAACVD01 (sample SAMEA5211965, study PRJEB30684) | marine metagenome | biome: Marine; feature: Epipelagic; material: Water | collected 2015-10-15 | depth 15 m | reverse complement strand
GCGTCGGTAAACTTCTTAAAAAACGTAAAAGCGTCTTCGTTTTGGGTTGGTATAAACTTTGGTCCACATGGTCCAAAGACTGTATTATCACTATCACGTACTAATAGTGAGTGGTTAGGTGCCATAATTAAGTCGTTAGACTTATCTGGGTCAGCGTCATCATATGTAAATATTTCACGCTTACTAACTGTCCAATCAAGTCCAGCTTCAACTAACATTTCTTCAGGTGTTAAGTTATTATCAACTTTAACGCCTAGCCCATGCCAAGGTACTTCCCCTGCATAAGCCATTGTTTCTACGGCTGCTGCCATAATTTACCTCCTTAAAGGTTGTTACGTTAGCCGTCATTAGCTAACTACCCTTACTTTAGTTTAGCTCACTAGTGATTAAAAGGATAATCTAAAAGATAATTAACTAACGGTTGAAGAGTCGTACTTACCTTTTATAAGGCGTATATCTTGGTTATTTAACCACGCCCTTAGTTTGGTGCTTCTTTGCTTAGTTGTTAATTCAGGTGTACCGTCTATCTGTGACTTCTTATTCATGTAAGCTTTGTACCCTGTGTAATAATCACCTTCACCTAATTGACTAAATCTGACTATTTGCCATACTCGTGCCTTAGTGACTCCGTGTTTAATACCTATCTCTTCTAGAGTCATGTTGTCTTTCGAATAATTTTTATAAATAGTAAGATACATGTCATCTTTTTCTGTGCGTTTACTCATTAAAATACTCCTTATAATGAACTGTTGCTTGTCCCCAGTTTTTACCTATCTCTGCATCAACTTTATTGGGAACACGTAAAGGTGTGCATTCTGACATAATCTTCATAATAAGTTCACATTGTTGAGGGTCAGTAACTGATATATCTAACTCGTCGTGTACTTGGGTATGTGGTAATATGCCTTCGTTATATAGTTCAACCATAGCTTGTTTAGTCATGTCTGCTGCTGAACCTTGTATAAGTCTATTCATAGCTTTATACGTATACGCTCTTTTAACTTGACTACCGTACTCGGTAACTGCTTTTTCGTAAGGGTATGGAATGTTTCTTTCTTTCATAGGCTCATATAAATTAAACCTACATTTACGCCCAGCTATAGTAGTTATATATCCACGGTTAGCACCTATCCTAGCACATTGATCTCGTAACCCTTTGATAAAAGGTACTCTTTTATGATATGTGTCAAATAATACTTCTGCTTCTTGCATAGATAAATCTAATTGTTTCACTAACTTTTCTTTACCCATACCGTAGCTCAAACCTAAATTAATAATCTTGGCTTCTTTACGGCTTATGTTGGCCATGTCTGCTACTACCTGATGAAAGTCTGCGTCTTTATTACGGTAAGCATCTACGGCATCTTCTGCACCTTCTTGTTCTGTAGAGGAAGCGTAATGCACAGTAAGTCTAGGTTCTTGTTGGGAATAATCAAATACGCCCCAGTGGTGGTCTTTTTCAGGTACAAAGATACTACGTATAAGTGGACCTATGTCTTCGTTACGGGCTGGTACTTGTTGTAGGTTAGGGTTACTACTGCTAAACCTACCTGTTACTGTACCTCCACGGTCACTACGTAACGGGTGAAGTTCCCCGTGTATTCTACCGTTTACGTTATGTTCTAGTATCATTTTATCTATAAACGTAGTTCTAGCTTTATTTAGCTTACGTGCTCTTACTATATTATTAGCTAATTTATGGTCATGATTTTCTAACCAATCACCAGCAAATGAAGGAGCGTTAGTTTTAGGTGTACGTGGGTAACTTAGCCCCGCCCTATCAAATACCGTAGCCACTGACTGTGCTGCCCATAGGTCAGGTTTCATACCGAACTCTTTATTGATAGCGTTTAATATCTGGTTTTCTTCTGTCTTTAATTTTTTACTTACTTGCTCTGCTACATCAAGATCAACGGGTACGCCTTTATATCTCATGTCTAATAGTATGGGTATTAGTGAAGTTTCAAGTTCGTATATCTTGCCTACGTTTTCTAGTTTAATTAATTCTTTAAATACCTGCCATAACTTTAAAGTTAGTTCTGCGTCTTGCTCACCGTACGGACCAACGTATTTAGCAGGCAGTTTATACATCTCACTTTTAGGGTTTAGCCCATATGCTTCTGCTGCTTCAATAAGTAAAGTTTCATCTTTAGTTTCTCCACAATATTTTTCACCTAAGTTATTGAGTGAGTAACTGTATTGATTCTCATCTATTAAGGGTGCTGCGAACATAGTGTCTTGTATTTTGCCGTGTACTTTTATACCGTAGCGTTTTAGCCAACCTACATCATATAAAGAGTTATGAAATATTTTATCGTTTTTATAAGCCATTTGTTTAGTTAGCCACCTAAGTACTAAACCCTTATCTAAATTACCTCCGCCCTCATGCTGTATAGGAAAATACAAACTAAAATCTTTAGTCGCTATACCTATACCAGTTATGTACCCAGCGTCTGGGAATGCCCAAGATGGACCATGAGACATTAATAGTGGGTCGTATGTCTCTAAGTCAATAGCTACCTCACTGTATCCACTCAGGTCTGGTAAACTAGTTGGCGGTGTCCAGTCCACCTCGGGCGTAAATAAACTTACTTGTCTTTGCATATAATTCTTTCTCTTAACTCACTACTACTAAACGTATGTTGCCTGTAATTGTAGTAAACTTTTTTACTAGGTATGTTAAATTCTTTTTTACCTGTAAAGTGTTTATTCATATATTCTTCGCCTATAATTCTTACGTCCCAAGGCACAGTCCTTAATATATTACGTAAGTCTTCTTCGTTTTCATATACTAAAGTTTCATCTACGTAACGGCAACCGTTTACCTGTATTTGACGTTCTAATAAACTTTGTATAGGTTTATTTTTATTTGAATTTTCTTTACTGGGGTCGGCGTGTATACAGGCTATTAAGTAATCACATTCTTGTTTAGCCTCAGATAACATACTCACATGCCCTGCATGAAATAAATCAAACGCACTAAAAGTTATACCTTTAATCATATTTAGTACTGTCTATTATGTAGCCCTCTACTAGTAATAAGTACCTACGTAAATCACGTATGTCATCTAGTATGCCGTCATTACTAGGGTCATTACTTATAGTTTTAAATATATCGTAACCCTCTTTAGTTACTTGATTCTCTATCCTATCCCACTTACGGGCTAACATCATAAAAGCACCTACGCCACCCCTATTACGCCAACTGTCACCATAGCTCACCTGAGCCTCTCTAAGTTTAGCTACGTCTAAGTTAGCTAAGTCTTGTATAATATCAAAATTACTACCGTCCACTATATACCTCCATATATTTTGGTGAGATAACCTAGCAACGCCTTACCCCGTTTATTCAAATTAATTGATGCTAAATACTCAACACCGTTGCTAAAAACTTCATTCATATTAGTATTGCCTAAACGCCTTTGACGTACACAAAAAACTAATAACTCAAACATGTCTGCCTGTTTACCTAAAGCGGTTTCTTCTGGGCTTAACTTAAACCCTATACCTATATCACTTTCGTATTTATCTTCTATCCTTTTTAATACTTCTACTAAATCTGGGTTAGCCCATTTAACAGGGGCGGGTATGTCTCCAGTAAATAGTTCTGCTACGTCATGGGTTAAAGCTCTTAATATGGCTTCTTTACTTACGTTAGGCTCTAAATACTGTAGTATCATAGCTACGCCCCACGAGTGAGAAGCTACTGATTGCTCACCTATAATTTCTAAAGTGTGGTAACGTTTTATAGCCCCGCCACGTATCATATTAAATAAATCATTCATATCTGTCATCACACATTTTCTCCTTACCAAAGTAACACCACTTACAACCGAAAGTACTGGGTTTAGCTGGAAACTCAGTAGCCGTAGTCATAATAATTGCTCGGTCATTTAATTTCTTTTGTTTATGTACTATATTATCTGCACTATATTCATACCTGTCTATCTTACCATGGTCTAAATACCAAAGCTCAGTAGTAATAGTTTTTATTTCAGGCATACGTTCTAACACAACCGCACCGTATAACTCACACTGTTCTCTATGTACTTCTTGATTACCGTCATACCTACCTGTTTTAAAATCTATAACCCTAGCTGTGTCTGTGCCGTCTATATGTACAAACGCATCTACTTTAGCCCTACCCCATGTAGTATCACCGAACCATGGTGCAGGTTTCCAGTCTATATCAAAAGCCCAATCACCCTCACAGGTAACATAACTTTTAAGGTGCAGTTCTTTTAGTACGTCAAAGGCTTCTTCAAAGTCTGCTAGTTCTTTAGGTATCTCTTCATACCTACCTCTTATATAGTCCTCACACATTGTGTGTATATTTTTACCTCTATCCATAGCCTTATTTCCAGGCTCTTTAATTTTCCTGACATAAGCAAAGTGTGCTTTTTTAGGGCATTTTTCAAAGGTACTAAGTCTACTGTATGACCACTGATATATCTTACCACTCACTTAGCCCTCCTTAACAACCAATCAAATCCTGCGGTTGCCCAGTCTGTAGCTATACAGTTTTGTACTTCAGACATAGCGTCATCGGTTTCACCCTGCTTATGTAAAAACCAAGCGTCCTGTAAAGGTACGGCTACGTGACTAAAAAATATATCTTCAAACTCCATATCTTCAAAAGGTTTACGTTCTAAAAACTTATGTAAATCTTTATTCCAGTTTTCTATGCTAGTCTGGTTTACCATAGGGTAATAATTGATACCTCTATTTTCATAGGGGTTTTCAAAATGTTTCATTGAGTAATAATCAAATACATCTGCTTTTTCAAGCCTAGAATGCATCTCATCAAACACTTTAGTATACGCATGAAAACTATCACTAACCTGAGTATACGCCCCAATACTAACATCTAAAGCACTAGCCATGTACTCATGAAGCATAGACATATGTACTATATTAGCCCCGAAAGTACCCCATATTACATCGTTAGACCTATTACTTACGGTCATCAATAACTCGTTATTACGTATCTTAAAATATATACATGTATTACAAGGCACATCAACCCCAGCACGGTTAAGGTCAGAATTAACATCCCACATTTGTAGTACACAACGTCTATCGTTAGGGTTTTTGATTAACCTTTTAATTATTATATCTATTTGATTAGCGTTAAAATGGTTTATCCACCTGTGTCCGTAAGCACCATGTAAATTAATACCGTCATCACTATACTCAGACATACGTTGATTATACTGTTGAACAAAAGCTAAATCATTACGACCAGCTAACATCCACAACCCTTCCATAAAATGGAAGAATGGGTTAGCGTCTCTTACTTCTTCAAATAAAACTCTTTCCCAAGGTTTATTAAATACCGTAGCCACAGGCACTTCGTGTTCTACTACTTGACCCCCTCTACTTTCTCTTAAATCTTGCTGGTCAAACGAAAGCATATCCATAGCTTTTATAAAACCATCATTTACATTTCTACAATTAATAACGTCCATTAAAATAATCCCCCTTGTTGTTTGTTAACTCCGCTGTTATAAGCTCTTTTCCATTGTACGTTTACGTCTTTACGTATACCCCCGCCCCATGCTGTCTTTGTTTCTTTTTCTACTATCTTAACAAAGTCTGGGTGTAAGGTATGTAATAACTCTGCACCTTCTGACTGTACTTCATCAGTACGCCACTCGCTACAGCCTCCCGCAGCATTAGATGACTTTTGACCTTGTGCGTAATAGTAGCTGATTTTACTAGCTTTACCTTGACGCAGTAACTGTAGGTTTATATCAAAGTCTTCCATTACTTTAGTTCTAGCTAATTCTATACCGTCAAACATATCAAGGTTGTAACCTAATACTCTCATGTACCTAGTGTTTTCTACTGATAAATGTTCAACACGGTTATTACCTTCTCTACCGCTTACCCCTACATGAGCGTAATCATCAAGCCACTTATCTAGTAGCCCAAATAAAGCTGGGTACTCATCAGCTTCCATGTACCTTAGGTGCCAGTCTGTAGGTGATTTACGTATATAAAAACGTAAGTCATCATCTAGCATAACTATTTTAGGGTCGCTAGTATTTTCATGTATATACTGGCGTTTACCTGATATACCTTTTATAGTAGAAGGAATAACCATAAACTTACAATCGTATTTGCCTTCATATAAATGCTCCTCATCATCATCAATTACTAGGACTACGTCTTTACGCATGTCCTCTGGGAAATATGACAGAGTAACTTGATCGTGTGCTCTGCCTCTAGTTGGAATATAAATTATCATTATAATATGTCCTCCTCATATTCACGTGGTTTATATTTAGCACGTGGTCTACCTTGACCTAACCGTGCCCTCTCATATTTATCAAACTCGCATAAACAATGCTCTATGTCTCTCATTTCTAAAGGTAGTGGCTCATTATTTAATAACGCTAGTAAATCCCTCATCTCCTGTATAAATAAAGGTTTCTTTTGTTTACTGTCTAACGGTCTACCAAATATTCTATTTAAACCTCTCATAGCTCCTGGTCCAGGGTTAGCCCAAACCATAATATCTGGAGCTTTACAAAGCCACTTAGTATGACGTAAATCAGTTACTACTTCATAAGACATAAAATCACTAAACCCAGCGTAAGGTAAAAAACTTTTCCAGCAATTTTCTAAACTACTAAAGTCACAAGGAAAATTAGCATATAACGGAGTAAGTATTTTGTCAACGGTTTGTTCTACTTTAGTTCCACCTAACGTACCAGTTAACATATAAGCACCCGTATATACTTTTTCTTTTCTAGCCATACGATCTTGCATTATATTTTTAACATGCTGTGGTCTCCACTCCTCAGGAAAACCTATTTCTTCTAAAGTATCTGGCCAGTTTATTTGCCTAGCTACCGCCATAGCAAAAGGTAAATTAGGGTGGTCAGCGTATGGCTCTCTCCAGTTTTCTCGTATCCATATAGTTACCCTATCTAATTCACGGTACACGTTACAAAAACTATATTCAGTAAGTATAGAGTCTTCACTCCAAGGATAAGGCTCATTATTTATTTCTTTTTTAATAAACATATTATGACGCTCTATCATAAAAGCGTTAAAGTCCTGTACTCTTTTTAAATTAATTTCAGTTGTCATTATTCTCCTTATGTATACTTATAAAATATTCAGCGTCTACTAAAACTAACGGTTTACTTCTGTTACGTTTTAATACTACTAACGGCTCATAACCTTTACAGTTTTCTTCAGCTTGTGCGTAAGCTTTCCATAAATTAACAGCCTCTTGATTTTTACACTCTATAGAGTAGGGAAACTTATTTCTTGACTGCTTACCCATAATAATATCTTCGCCTTGGCTACCCATAGGTCTACTTTCTAAATCATCTTTATCAAGCCCGAGTATATCTACCATTTTATTAGTAAACCACTGCTGTAGTTTACGTCCTTTAGCTTTAGCACTACTAGGACGCAAGTTGCCACCAGTCAGGTTGCCTAGTAGGTATTTTATTCCACTGAGCGTAAGTTTTTTCATTTACTACGTAATCACGGTAAGCTTTTACTGGGTCGTCGTTTTTATACTCGTCAGGCATAGCTTGAGGCATAGTAGTAAGACCAGCGTCAGGTATACCTAAAGGTAATTGACATAAAGAATCATTTAGTTTTACGTAACTAAGGTGTTGCCTATCATACCTAGTTTTATACTCTTTACATAAAGCAACAAAGTGATAATAAAGCCACAAGTAATTTTGACTAGTTTCCCTAGCCCATATAGTACAAGGGTGATTCATATAAGCTTTTAAATAAATACCACGTTCATCACAATAGTCATCACCGCTTAGTAAACGGTGTGCGGTACAAAGCATTTGAGCTGACTCTAACGGCATTTTTACTACTAGTTTATCGGGTAAACATATTGCAGCGTGTGCGGGGTCTTTATGTACGTAAAATATATTCATAAGTAAAGTATTATATAAAAATTGTTAATAAAATTTTACTTTACTTCTACATAGAAAGTAAAGTTAAATCATAATTTTAAATTCTTTTCTAGTCCTCCCTTGTACAATGTGTAAATTCTCTTTAGCCCTCGTTACTCCTACGTAAAACGCACGACACTCATTGTCTGGGTTACGTATAAGTTCGTCATAAGTTTTAGTAGCTACGTCTGTTAAAAGTATAACATTATCGCACTCACCACCTTTAGTAGCGTGTATCGTATTCATTTTAATTCTTGAAGCGTTTACCTTTTCGCCTTTCTTTAAACCGTTGATAATATATTGAGTATTAGTATTACCTAATAAATCAAAACACTTGTGCCATATATCATCTACCATTAAACCGTAGTCTTTTTTAAGTTGATTTATATTAAAGAATGCTTCGGGGTCAGCTTTTTTCATAGTTTTATAACCCACCTTAACTCCTTTACCTGCTTTCATGTAGCCGTATATCTTTTTGATTTTAAAAGCTTCTATACTGTTACCCTTACGTAGTTTTTCCCAATCTTTTATTGCTTGTATCAAATTATCTGTAACGCTAGGCTTACCACTTTTAGTGTAAAAATATCCAGAGTTTTTTACGTGCTCTTCTACCTTGCCTAGTAAGTAGTTATTTCTAGCTAAAATTAACCACTCACCTTTTGATATATCTACATGCTCAAAACTTTTATGGTACGTAACTGTGCCTTCCTCTTCTTTAGGTATCCACGTTTTTTCACGCCTACGCTTGATACGGCTAACTATGTTTAAGGCTACGTCGTGGACTCTCCTAGGGACTCTGTAGGACTGGTCTAAGTATATTTCTTTACCGTCTAGGTTTATAAAATGCTCTGTGTCTGCACCCGCCCACTTATATATGGCTTGGTCATCATCACCAGCTATGTAAACGTTTTCAACGTTCCTAGCTAGTTTATGTACACACTTCCATTGTAAAGCCGATAAGTCTTGAGCCTCGTCTACTATAAGAGCTCGTAGCATGGGCGAAGTGTCCATATCTAAAAACCCAGATAACATATCTGTATAATCTAATAAGAAGTTAGTCTCTTTAAAATTATTGTAGCTCTGTACAAACCAATCAAAATGCATCCAACTTATATCACTGTTAGCTAACTGCCAAAATAGTTTATAGTCAACACAAGTATTACGTGCCATGTTTTCTAAGAAAACCATTTTGTCACCCTTAGAATTTAACGCCATTAAATTTTCCCCGTCCCAAGCACTACTAATTTTTTCTCCTACTAACTTACTGAATGTGCGTAAGTCTTTACGGTCTAGTATGTCTGCTTTAGTTAAACCTTGCCAGAAATAACATAGAGAATGTATAGTTCTAAAATAAGTATATGAATCTTCTGCGTAGTCAAATTTAGTTATAGCTCTAGTCAAAGCTTCGGTTGCAGCTTTTTTAGTAAACGCAACATATGCTAATTCATGTGGTCCTATACCAGAGTCAAATAGTTTTTCTACCGTGTTTAGTAGGTAAGTAGTTTTACCTGTGCCTGGAGGTCCAAGGACAATATTCCACTTATTCATAATAAGTCTTCCTCAAAGTTATGTCCTTCAAGTGTATCGTCTTTATATTCAAACTCTTTAATATACCAAACGTTAGTACCTCTACCTTTTAGGTTCCAGAATTTAGTCTTAGCTTTCATATCCCTTAACTTACTAGCTATCCTATTAGTTTCAAGCTCTGTGAATCGATGCTTTACTAAAAACTCTCTAAAATCTTTTATTCTAAAGTATGTGTAACCGCCTTCACTATATGGTTTACCTAGTAATACCTCATCACGTGTACTGGCTTGTGCTAAGTCGGTAGTAAATGATTCTAGTAATTCTAAGAACTGACCCTCAGTAGATACGTCAGAAGTAACTTCTATAATTTCCATACCACTATCCATTAACGCTTGTATTTGGGCTTGCCATGCACGTTCATTAGTTTTAGGTGGCATAAGGTTTAAAGTTTCCATACACACTCTTTGAAACTTAGTTTGATTCTGTAACTCTTCGGTAGTAAGCTCTAAACGTTTATCATCTATAGATAAAAACCATAAAGGTGGTTTAGCGTCAAGCTTAGATAAACTGCTAAAGCTGGGGGCTGTGTTACCTTTACCTACCCCGAACTTACAGGTTCTACATTTTTGTACGTCACAGTAAGAACGTATAGGTTCATCACTGCATTTATAATTGTATTCTTTTTTCTTTAACGTACTTATTAAGGTAAGTACTTCTTGGGCGGGTAACGGTGGGCTTACATACTTACGGTTATATTCTTCTATCTGATTTTCCCACGTATCGGGGGTGGCTTGTTTTAAATACACACCTACGTTAAATAATCCGTTGTTACGTGTACCTTCAGGGAAACCTTGTCTTAATAATATTTTAAGGCACGGTGGTCCACCTTCTATGTCATTTACTTCAGGTACTTTTAAGTCTAATACTTCTTTATGGGTAATAGTTTGGCTACGTACATACGCTATAAACTGCTCAGGGGTTAGTGCTACGCCTTTAGGATTAAACCCATACCTAACTGAGTCTTCGCCTTCAAAGTAAGGCATGTTTAACCAGCTACCTATATCACCTCTATCTACTAATACTTCCCTTTGTTTAGGAAATATCTCTACGCCACCGTAACCTAATCCTGCTGCTAGTTCTCTTAACTTATCTTGCATATCCCCAGCAGGTATAAACTCTTCTACAAAACAGAATACATGAGCACCACCACTTTTACTACGACACACTACTAAAGGTAGTTTAAATGATTCTATTTTCTTTACTAATTCTGGTATGTCTAGGGAGTATGTGTCAATATCTATGGCTCCCCAACGTACTTGGTTTTCTTCATTGATAGGTATGATACCTAAACCTGCTTCACCGTTTAAATGTTTAAGCCAATGGTCTGAAGTTGGTCCAGCAGTTTTTATAGTTTTAGCTGTACCTTGTTGTTTTAATCCAGTGGTGTGTAGATTTACATTGAATACGCCATGAGCCCTACGTGAACCCTCAAAAATGTCGTATAAAGATTTGTGTAATTCCAACACCTACTCCTCGAAATAAAAGGGGGAATTAAATCCCCCTTAGTTAGTTAAAATGGTGCGTCGCCCGTTTCCGTGTTAGCACTAGTTTGAGAAAGGTTAATACCTCCTACTTGCTCAGCAAAAGTTTTTGCTGCCTCGTAGTATGTCATCTCATCCTCAGTAACCTGACCCATAGCGTTTATACCCCAACCGAACCATGTACCACGGTCGTTAGACTCTTGTACACAGCTAAGTGAGTACTTTTGACTAAAGCTAGGAGGAGTAAAAACTTTATCGCCAGACTTCATCTTAACACTAGCCATCATAGAGTTCCACGTACGAGACCTTTTTAATTGAGTACCCGCCATAGATATCATAGCTGTGTCATAGCCACCGTCTTTGTTTATTACTAATACAAAGTGTGTAGCAGAAGTTTGGATATAGTTACCATTTTCTAGAACGTCTTGATACATTTCATTCTTAGTAGTTTTACTAAGTATTTCAGCGTCATCATGCTGGGCTACTAAACCCCCGCCAGACTCTCTAGGTGTCCACTCTAAAAATAAACGCTTATAAGCTACTGGTAAAACTACCAATGGGTTATCTTCGTTATAGAGTGTACTATTCACCGTATTTATAATGTCACCTGTAGTGGCACCTTTAACATACTTACCGTCATGTTTATTAACCTCTGGGCTCATAGCCTGTAAGATTTTTAAACGTGGTATAGTTACGTCTTCAGCACCAATATTCTCAAGTCCACTACCCGCATCCTCCATAAAGGCTGAGGGTACAGCAATATTAGTATTTTTCTTGTCACTTATTTCATTTTTATTTGTCATTTTTTAATTATCCTTGTTTTTTGACCTACATATACATTAAAAGTTTCGAGCGGTAGGTCATTGCCACTCTCTACTTGTTCCCTTATAAACGCTTTAAGAGTCATAGGCTCTACCCACTTTTTACCGTTGGTAGTGTACCCATTATCTTGAAGGTTTGATAAGAGCTTTTCGGCGTTGACGTCTTCGTCTCTACCAAAACTTACAGATACTACATTTTTTATAATATCCCCGTGTCCGTTATTTTGTAGCCATTCAAAGGCTTCTTGTTGGTTATGTTCAGTTATACGACCGTAGTAATAAGAATTAGTACTTATCTTTTGACCGTTAGTTAAAGTTATTTCACTTAGTCCTACCTCACTTAGTAAGGCGGGTATATCTTCTTCACTTAATACTTTAAGTTCTTTTTGTGTAGCCTTTAAACTAGCTTGTTTTTCTTCTACTAGTTCTTCAAGCTCTACCATTTTATTTGCTTTATCGGTGAGCGTTTTTAAAGAGACCTCACTAACCTCTTTTTTTACATCGTCAAACATTTATATCTACCTCTATGATATTGTATTTATAATCGCGGTTATCCCACTTTAGTAATTTAGCCTTACCTGTATTTGAAAGTAAAGCATAATGCATACAAACACCAATAGCAACGGGGTCACCTATTAATAATAGGTAATCATCATTGTTAAAAGTTTCTAGTTTTTTACGTATTCTATTAACGGTAGGTACTGGACTGTACATCATATTAGAACGGCTGTCTAATATAAATTCAAAACTACCATAATCTAAAGCCGAAGAAATATTTTTATTATCACTTGGCTTTTCTACTACATATACACTCATCTTGTCTCTTTTATCTTTTTTAAAATAGTGAGGAGCACCGCTAGGAAACCCCTCACTCAAAAAACTATACCTATGACAATATAGTTTTTAGGTAATAATTAAACGGCTAAATTTAATTACCTATTACTATAAAGGGAAAATAAAATAAGTAAAGCAAAGTCAAGTAAAAAACTTAAAAAAGGTAATAGGGCTAATAGGGTTATGAAAAAACGTTGTAGCAGATAGAGTCATAGGGCTATTAGCAAAACCTATTGTGACGCTATTAAGCTAAAACGTGCAATATCCTTTTTATTTTTACTGACCTAGTTTACTATAATACTATATAAGAGACGAGATATGGATAAGTATAATTTTAAAACCAAACCCTATGACCATCAACTAGAAGCTCTTACTGAATCTTGTGATAGAAAACAGTATGCTCTATTTATGGAGATGGGTTGTGGTAAATCAAAAGTAATAATAGATAACTTTGTACACCTCTATAGTCAAGGTAAGTTAAACAATATACTTATTGTAGCACCTAAAGGTGTTTATAGTACATGGGTAAATAAAGAATTACAAACGCACATACCAGACGACATAGAACTAGATATAGTAAAGTGGAGCAGTAGCCATACTAAAAAATTACTAAAAGAATTAGATTCATTATTTAAGTATGACAATAAATTAAAAATACTAGTAATGAACATAGAAGCTTTTAGTACTAAAAAAGGTTGCCAGTATGCAAATAAATTTATACAGGCTAATAAAACTATGTTCGTAATAGATGAAAGTACAACTATTAAAAACCCTTCAGCTAAACGTACTATAAATTGTGTAAGGTTAGGTAAGTATGCACACTATAGAAGGATACTAACTGGCTCTCCTATAACTAAAAGCCCACTTGACTTATATAGTCAGTGTATGTTTTTAGATCCAGGTTTATTAGGTTTTAGCAGTTACTACGCATTCCGTGCTAGGTATGCAGACATGAAAGAAATGACTGGTCAAGGTAGAACTTTTAAGTTTGTTACTGGTTATAAAAATTTAGATGAGTTAAATGAAACGTTAGGTAAGTTTAGCCACAGAGTTTTGAAAAAAGATTGTTTAGATTTACCAGAAAAGATTTATATACGCCGTGAAATACAAATGACACCTGAACAAACTAAAGCGTATAAAGAATTACAGAACTTTGCTGCTACGCAGTTAGCAAATAATAAGCTAGTAACTATAAATCATATCATGACTCAGATAATACGGTTACATCAAATTTCATGCGGATTCATAGGGACGGATGACGGTAGTATTACCGAGTTAACTAATAATAGAGTATCAGAATTGTCCTCTATTTTAGAGGAAACTGACGGTAAAGTGATCATTTGGGCTAACTACCGACACGACATAAAAAGAATAGAAAAACTATTGATTGATACTTACGGTGAAGAATCTGTGGGTACTTACTATGGGGATGTTAAACAAGAACGTAGAGAATTTGTTATAAATGAGTTTCAAAACCCTAGTAGCCCTATGAGATTTTTTGTAGGTAATACTCAAACGGGTGGCTACGGTATAACTTTGACTGCTGCTAGTACGGTTATATATTTTAGTAATAATTACGACCTTGAAAAACGTTTACAATCAGAAGATAGAGCCCACCGTATAGGTCAAACTAATAAAGTAACTTATATTGATATAGTTTGTGAACGTACCGTTGATGAAAAAATAGTAAAAGCTTTACGTAAAAAACAATCTATAGCTAGTACTATATTAGGTGAGGATAGCCTTAAAGATTGGTTAACGTAATCTGCCTCTACCACGACCCATTAATATTTCTGGTGAAACTAAAGTTTCCATACCACTAGGCATACGGGGCACAGGTAATGAACGTGGTAAATTTACACTAGGTAAACCACCCGTTAAAAAATCAACACTAGGTAAAGTCACTCGTTCATCGTATCTAGGTAAATCATCTATTGATATTGAGCCTATACCATCATTACCTCTAGGTAAAGTTATGGGTGGTGCTATAGGAGGAGCCATAGGCGGGGGTACATTTACCATATCATCTATACGTGGCATATCTATATCAGTAATATTTCTAGGTGGAACAAAAGGTGGTCTTGGGGGAGGTATATCTCTAGGCGGTACTACAGGGGGCACATCTCTCATAGGTGGAGCTACAGGTAAACTACCTATACCTGAAATATCAAAAGGTGGTAAAGGGGGCATTATTCCTGGACCATAACCGTAATCAATTAAGTCTCTGTCGAGTGGTAAATCTATAGGAGGAACCATAGGAGGTAACCCTGGAATATCAAAGGGTGGTAAATCTCTAGGGGGAACCATAGGAATATCAAAAGGTGGGAGTCTGTCTCTTCTCCTTCTTATTTCATCAAGTATATCTCGACGGACTTCGTCATCTGTACCGCCACCAGTTCCACCGCCACCAGTTCCACCGCCACCAGTTCCACCGCCACCAGTTCCACCAGTATTATCATCACTGGGAGGTGTTTCATCACTAGGGGGCGGAGCATACGTAAGCATTCCACCGAAAGTATCTGCTTGTTGCTGTAGTAAGTCAGCCATGTTCCTTTGACCAGCTGCATTATTTGGACTAGGTGGGTTAACAAACTGGTTTATTTGATTAGGATTTAAATACCCGCCGATACCTTGATCAGACATTATTCTATTGTCTCTTACAGGAGGAGGTATTCTAAACGGTGGTTCTAAAGGTCTTATATCTTCTCTTGGACCACTAGCCCCGTCATCACCGCCTATACCACCTATAGACATTTCATCATTTTGTTTTCTTGCTATTTCTGCTATCTTTTTCAAAAAACTCATATTAATCACCCATGCCGTATTTTAATTCTATTAAAGGGTTACCACCTTTTTTCATTTCTAAATCTTCTATGTTATATAAACTAAGTATATCATCACCCGCTATTTGTTGTTGTGTGTCTAACTCTGTTTCTGTACCTTTTTCTAAATCAGCTAAGTCACCGTCTGTTTTTTCGTAAGCTCTGGCTAATGCCCTAGCCCCTACAAAGAATCTACGTCCTTCATCAGTTTCAAAAAACTGTTTAGTTTTAAGACGTTTAGCTAACTCATCTGGGTAAAGTAACATTTCCTCAAACGAAGCTCTTCTAAATCTTTCAGTAGATCTAGTTGCTGCGGTTATAAGCCTTCCTGGTCTAGTAAATATACCTAGATAAGCTCTAGCAAAAACATTGACCATTTTAGCTAATTCTGCGTCTGGTATTTCTAAAACATTAGCTATTTTAGTAACGTCTTTAGCAAGTTTATTATATGTTCTCAAACCATTGACAAACTCTTCTCCGTAAACCGATTTAAGTTGGTCTCCGTGTTGTACTAAATATTTTGATACAGCAGTAGGGTCAAAAGCTCCATCAATAGGTTTAGTTTTTTCTAAAAAATCTCTATAAATTAAATTTTTAAAATCATTTTGTGCAGAAGCAGGCATCATATCTAAAAACGTATCTACTTTAGTTATTTTACCTGCGGTCCATATTTCGTCAAATATGCCTTCAGGGTCGGCACCTCTAGCAAGGTTTTGTACTTTATTAGCTACAGCTTTTCTGTCGGTAGGTACTACTTTTTTGCCTGTCTGTGGTTTTATATTTTCGGGGTCAAAATACCCCCCAACGTTTCTACCAAAATCTCTTTTAACGTTAGCCATATCTTGGTCACGGAAAACTACGGTATCAATACCTAAATCATCAAATACTTTTTCATACCCTAAATCTATATCTTGTTGTTGTTCAACAAACCTACGTTCAACATCAGGTCTTTTTTCAATAGATTTTTGTATTTCACGTTGTCCTGCCTCAATACGTTTAGGTAGCCCTTCATCTGCAGCAGCCAATACTTGAGGTGTACTTAAATTAGCAAGAACTGTTGCTTCTGGACCGCCTGCTTCAATTCTTTTTTGCACTTCATCAAAAGCGTTTATAAATTCATCTTGGTCAATACCGAGCACACCCGCTGGGTTACGACCTAAAAATTTAGCTACTCCTAAGAATGCTGCGTTACCACCAGCACTATAAGCAGCGACCATTTTACTATCGTCTATAGCAGTTTTCATAATTTTTGCAGAGTCATAAGTTTCATCAAGTATACCTCTATCTTTCATGCCTTTTAAATTGCTATATCGCCATAAAAAATGTGCCATGGTCTCACCCATAACGGTAAAAGTAATTGGCGCTGATACTGCACCTGCCGTAGCACCTGCTGCTGCACCTATAGGTTGCCAAAAGTCACTGTCTGTAATTTGTGCTGTGGTAAGTAACCCTCCTGCTCCACCTATCCCTGCTGCTACTGGTA
>CAACVD010000634.1_pt1 | contig 16968 bp, 29 predicted proteins | sample 2381771 | NCBI WGS metagenome assembly CAACVD01 (sample SAMEA5211965, study PRJEB30684) | marine metagenome | biome: Marine; feature: Epipelagic; material: Water | collected 2015-10-15 | depth 15 m | reverse complement strand
CCGAATCTTTTCCATATACCTCTCCTAATTTTTTTTTAATCATTTCTATATTGTGAACATAATTAGCCCATATAATACACTTGTCCTCAGACTCCTCCAATATGCTCATTAATTCTTTTAATTTCGCATTACTTTTAAAATCAACAATATTACCATCATTAGTTTTTACAAAACCATTAGCTACTTGTTGTAATTTTAGTAATTCGGTTAACTTATTGTTATAAGATACCTCATCATTTTGAAGTAATATAATTGCAGTGGCTTTTAATTTTTCGTATGCAATTCTTTGTTCATCAGGTAGTTCAATGTGTCTTTGCACATACATTTTTTCTGGTAAATCTAAACAATCTTTTTTTCTAACTCTGAATGAAAATGATTTGAGTTTGTGTTCTAGTTCTTCTAAATTGATGTAATATTTAGGTATTTGAATATTATAACCGCCTCGTTCAATACTATACATAACTGCATATTTTGATTTAAATACTGTAAAGTTTTCATACCCTAATAATTTTTTATCTAAAAAAGCACATTGAGAAAATAAATCTAATGGTGATTTAGTTATTGGTGAACCAGTTAAGATTCTTTTATATCTAGCTAATTGTCCTAATTTTATTATGGCTTTTGATCTAGAAGCTTTTAAATTTTTTATAGATGTGCTTTCATCTAATATAACCATACTTCTCATTCCATGTTTTAATAACTTATATTCTAACCATTTTTTACCAGATGCATGAGATAGGGCCTCAACATTCATTAATATAAATGTAAGTTTTTTAGGATCTAATTTAAATGTTTTATCTTTGGTAACTTTCCAAATATATATATTAGTTTCTTCTGGACAATGAAAGTCTATTTCTTTTTTCCAATTTTGATAAACTGAATTAGGAGCTATAACAAACACAAAATCAATTTTTTCTTCTTGATATAAGTATGCTGCATTATCAATAGCTACTTTAGTTTTACCAGTTCCCATCTCCATAAAATATGCAAAGTTATAGGGTTTGGCTCCTTCAATTAGTGATTGTCTTTGATGTTCAAAGGGTTTTGTTTTATAATTGTACACGCAGAATTATTTAAATTATTTGTTTGCATAAATCAAATTATTAATATATTGATTCTCGCACAAGGAGGTTCTTATGGACTTAGAAGCAGAATCTATCATATCGGTAGATACTGGCATGTCGACAGACATTGCTAAATCTTGCAATAAGTTATTGGAAACTCAGAAAAAAATAAGGACGGCTGAAGAAGAACTTAAAAAGTTTAAGGAAGTCGAAACTACTCTTTCTGAGCAAACAATTCCAAACTTAATGCAACAAGCTGGTTTATCTCTGTTAAAATTAGCAGATGGTTCATCCGTTGAGGTTAAACCATTCTATTCAGCTAGAATACCAGCGTCTAAAAGTGATGAAGCTTTTAATTGGCTTAGAGAAAATGGCCATGGAGACTTGATTAAAAACCAAGTATCTTTGGAATTTGGAATGAGGCAAGACAATGAAGCTAAATCAATTATAGAAGAGCTGAAAGCAAAAGGTCTTCCAGTAAAGCAGAAAACTTCTGTTCATCCAAGTAGTCTTAGAGGATTTGTTAGAGAACAAATTCAAGATCTTGGTAAAGATGTACCTGCTGAACTGTTTGGAACTTATGTTGCAAATAAAACTAAAATAACCACGAAGGAACAATCATGATCGAAAAAAAAGCGATGACGACTAAAAAAGATAACCTTCCAGCTGCTATTAATTTAGAGCAGATGGCAGGTCAAGGTCAAGAGTATGTGACAGCTCGAGATCAAAAACTACCAATCCTTAAAATACTTTATGCTAACTCTCCAGTCTTAGATGAGACTGATGGTAAACATGTTGAAACTGCAAAGCAAGGAGACATATGGAGTGAAACATCTGGTACGGTTTGGAAAGGTAAACAAGGATTAATAGTAGTGCCTTGTCTTTACATTAATACTTTTAATGAGTGGAAAGACAAAGGGGATAGTCCAGGAAGACCAGTAGGTATTCATACTGATCCAGCTATTATGTCTCAAACAACTAGAGGTACCGACAACAAAGACCGATTAGAAAACGGAAACTATGTTGAAGATACAGGTAATCACTTTGTTTATATTTTGGATGAAAATTATAATCCAATAGAACAAGCTTTGATTACTATGAAATCTACTCAAAAGAAAAAATCTAAGACATGGAATTCAATGATTATGTCTAGAAGAGCACAAGGTAAGAGTGGTATGTTTAATCCACCATCATGGTCTACTGCTTATAAACTAAGCACGACTAAAGAGTCTAATTCACAAAACTCTTGGTATGGATGGGTTGTTGAGTTTGACAAATTTTTAAATACCCAAGAACATTTAAAAGTTTTAGAAACGACTCAAGCCTTTTATCAAAGTGCTATGAAGAGTGATATTTTTGGTAAAGTAGATTTTACTCAAGATAATCAAGCTCAAGGAAATAATAGTAGCGAAGCAAAAACTGGTGTTCCGTTTTAATATTTTTTATGGAGGAGCAACTCTTAAAAATATTTGAGGGAAATTCTGAACTGTTCATCACTACCTCTCTTACTGGAGAGGTAGATGAACGGGGCAAGACAGTAGGTCAAACACTCACGGTTCACGAACCTATTACTCTTAAAATATGGAAGGATCATTTAGATGGAAAGAAACGAATTGGTGTAAAACCAGAAAAAGATAACTTATGTAAATGGGCATGTATAGATGTCGATCCTCATAACTATAAAGATTATAATCAAAAGAAAATTGTAGATATCATTAAAGAATTCAAACTACCCCTAATACCTGCTCGTTCTAAATCTGGAGGATTACATTTATTTTTATTTTTAGATGACTGGTATCCAGTCAAAGATGTTTTAAAAAAATTACATCAATGGAATAATGATTTTTTTCAAGCACAAGAAATTTTTCCAATGAACAAATGTTTAAACATGCCCTACTTTAATATGAATGCTACAACTGAGTTTGCATATACAGATACAAATACACCAGTAATGATTGGTACATTTTTAGATTTAGTAAATAAAAAAACTTTATCATTAGAACAATTAAATAAAATTAAACTAAAAGAATATGAACCTGAAAGTGATTGGAAACAATACCCACCTTGTTGTCAAAAGATGATATCTGAAAAATGGTCTGGCAATCACAGAAACGATTTATTATTTAACATCGGTGTTCTTGAAATGAGAAAGTCAGATGGTAATTTATCAAAGAAAGAAATTACAAATATATTACTTGAAAGAAACAAAGAAGTTTTTACTACACCTCTTGATGAGAAAGAAGTAATAAATACTGTTGCAAATTCTGTAAGCAAAAAAAATTATAACTTAAGATGTAATACACCATTATGTGATAAAGATAAATGTAAGTTTAGAAAATTAGGTATAGGTTCTCAGGTTCCAGATTTAATAGATGATTTTGAAGAAATAGAATTTATTAGAAGCACTAAATCAATTGAGTATTCTTTTAAGTTTCAAGGAGAAAAAATAATTATTGGTCCAGAAGATATGAAAGATGAAAAATCTTTTAGAGTAAAACTTTTAAGATATGGTATCTATTGGATAACTTTACCTAAACCTAGATCTGGGCCATCACCTTTTGAAATGCTTATGTCTACTATTGTTAGACAAGCAGTAGAAAATGAAAAGATGAAGTTTGAAGATACACTTGGTGAAGAAAAATATAACTTTCTTAAAAAGTTTTTTGAAAGCCATATTGAAGAAGATGACTTTGATAAACTACAAGATAACTATGTTGTATTAGATTCTAAAACAAATGTTTGTTATTTTAAAAAGATTACCTTTGAAAAATTTTTAGGTAATGATAAAACATTTAAAAGTGCAGCAGAAGCTATGCATTTGTTAGGTTGTGATAGAATAGATTATCATGAAGGAGTTAAAAATGTTTGGTCGGTTGAGATGCCTAAATTTGTAGACTATAAAAAAACAAATAAACCAACTAAAACAAAAGCAGTATCGGAGATGGATGACGAATTCCACACAGGAAAATTTAGAACTTAAAATATTAAAAGAGCTTTACCATAAGACAATTAAAATTTTTGGTCCTCCAGGAACTGGCAAAACATATACACTTATAGAAAAAGTTTTAAAAAATTATTTAAGAAAAGGTATTAAACCACAACAAATAGCTTACTTATCTTTTACAAACAAAGCTGTTAATACTGCAGTGAAAAGAGCTATGGAATCTTTTCCACAATATAATACAGATGACTTTTCTAGATTTAAAACATTACATACTTATTGTAGAAGATACTTTCCAGAAGAGGTATTTGATCCTAAGGATTGTACAATTGATTTTGCATTACAAACAAAAGTAATTAAGACAAGTGATAAAAGATTAGCAGATGATAACTTCATGTATAAAGATTGGTCACTTGGTGTTTACAGTAAAGCTAGAAATTTATTAATTAAACCAGAAGAGGCTTATAAATTAGAAAGTTATAAAAGAGATTCATTAACAGTATTTCTTAGGAAGATAAGCACTTATGAACATTATAAGACTGGTGGTGGAGAAAGATCATTTATTGACTTTGATGACATGATTGAAAGAGCAATAAAAGAAATAGATTTTCCTTCACTAAAAGTTTTAATATTAGATGAAGCTCAAGATTGTACTCCTTTGCAATGGTCAGTCATATATAAGATGGCACCTAAGGTAGATAGAATATATTTAGCAGGAGATGATGATCAAGCTATATATAAATGGAATGGTGCTGATCCAAAATATTTTACAAAATTTTTTCCTGGTCGTAAAGTTAAACTTAGAAGGACTCAAAGATTTGGAGAGGCCATACATAGATTTTCACAAGTAATTAGAAGAGGTATAAATGATAGTGAAGAAAAAGAATATTTACCAGGTGGAACAAAGGGTTATGTAAAAGCATATTTGTCATTCAAAGAAATACCTTTCGAAAATTTTAATGAGGATTGGTACATACTAGGTAGAATTAATGAAACTGTAAATGAATTAAGAATGTTAGCTAAGGATGCTGGATTATATTACAAAGATAACAAAGGCACAAAATGTTTTGATCAAAAACAATGGGAATCAATTAAAGCTTGGACTACAATTACAAAAGGTAAAAAAATAGATAAAAAGGCAGCTCGTAATATGTACAAACATATAAGAGAACTTGAAGATCCTGCTTATAGATTAGATAAGTTTTGGAGAGCAGAACCAGATTTTAAAGAATATGATTTTGAAGCATTAAAAGAATGGTGTGGTTTAACATTAGAAGACAACCAAAAAAATAAACCATGGTATTGGATATTAAGAAGAAACTTCAAACCTAAACAAGTAAGACATTTTATAAGATTATTAAGACGATACGGTCAAAAAGAATTAGACAAAGATCCATTAATAACAATTGATACAATTCATTCTGTAAAAGGTGGAGAGGCGAATCATGTTGTATTGTATAGTAAAGCTAACTATCCATCTGATTATAAGAATAAAAATAAACAAGAAAAAAGTGATGAACGTAAAGTTTGGTATACAGGAGTAACAAGAGCAAGAAAAACTTTACATTTATTGAGAACAGACTATAAGTTTAATTATCCTATTGGACAAGACTATTTAATTTACGTGCAAGAAAAAAATGACAAATAAAGATATGTTCGATGAAACTTTTCCTGAAGACAAACAAGTTGGAGGATCCCACTATAAACATTTTTTTATACAGCCTTGGAAATTTATAAGAAAAAATGGACTGAATCCTTTTCAAGCAAATGTTATTAAATATGTTTGTAGGTATGCATTTAAAGAAAAAGCAATTGAAGATTTAGAAAAAATAAAACATTATTGTGATATGGAAATACAACATTTGAAAGAAGAGACTAAAAATAAAAAATAAATGTTTACAATGATAAACTTTAAAAGTGAACCAAAACAAACTTTTTTTGCACCTGAATGGGATTATTATTTATTTGAAAAAAAAATAAATAAAATTAATTTTACTAACTTAGCAAATTTTATTTTGAGTAAAGAAAAAGAAATATTAAAGTTACCGGTAAGAAAAGACGATAATAATAAATTTACTGATGGGTATACAGGTTTAGGTGAAAAAAGCACAACAGCTAGATTTGATAAGTATAACGTTTTAAACTGGAACAATGAGGATGTTAAAAAAATAAAAGATGAAATATTAAGTTTTCACAAAGATATTTTAAAATATTTTAGACAACCAATGCCTAATGAATTATATATTAATTGTTGGGCCAATATTATGAGAAAAGGTGAAAAGATAAAACCACACATACATGGTATCACTCCAACAACTTATTTGGGTGGTCATATTTGTGTACAATGTGATGGTACATCTACTCATTATTTAAATCCAATAAATCAAATAAATGATCCTTTAACTTACGAGAGTACAAATGAAGTTGGTAAAATAACTTTGTTTCAAAATAATATACCTCATTATACAGACATGCATGATTCAGATAAAGAAAGAATTACGATTGCATTTGATTTGCATACGGTTATGTTTAATAGTATTCACGTACGATTAATATGAAAAAAACAAAATGTTCAAAATGTAAAAAAGATGCAGTTATTATTGAAGACAAAATTTATTATTGTGGTGATTGTGCTGTTAAGCAGTTTATTAGTAGGGTGCACAAGAGAGTGGGACATCAACCCTTACACAACAATAGTCAACCAAATAATTAAAAACTATGAGTAATGGATTACAATTAACTTTAACTTTTAAAAAATCAATGTGGAATACACCTATGGAATATAAAGATCTGTCTTCATATAAAGAAATAGCAATCGATTTAGAAACAAGAGATGATGGAATTAATGAAAAACTTGGAGCTGGTTGGGCTTTAGGAAAAGGAGAGATAGTAGGTTTTGCAGTGGCTGTTGAAGGTTGGAAAGGGTATTTTCCGTTTGGCCATTTAGGTGGGGGTAATATGATACCTGAACAAGTAAAAAAATATATGAAAGATATTTGTGCATTACCTAATACAAAAATATTTCATAATGCTCAATACGATGTAGGTTGGCTAGAAGCATCAGGCTTCACGGTCAACGGACCTATAGTTGATACAATGATTGCAGCTGCATTGATTGATGAGAATAGATTTTCATATTCTTTGAATGCATTGTCAGTAGATTATCTAAATGAAATAAAAGCTGAAACAGAATTAAGAGAGGCTGCTGCTGCACATGGTATAGATCCAAAAGCTGAGATGTGGAAATTACCAGCAGAACATGTCGGTTATTACGCAGAGCAAGATGCAGAATTAACTTTAAAATTATGGCAAAGATTTAAACACGAAATAGCTAAACAGAGCTTAACTACGGTGTGGGAAATGGAGCAGCAATTGCTTCCGATGTTAATAAAGATGCGTCAACGAGGTGTGAGAGTACAAGTGGAAAAAGCTGCAGCATTACAAAAAGAAATGAAGATCCAAGAAAAAGAAATATTATTGGCCATAAAAAAAGAATCAGGAATAGAAGTAGACATTTGGGCATCACGCCAGATTGCCAAAGCTTTTGACAAACTGAAGTTAGACTATCCACGAACTGAAAAAACAAAAGAACCTTCCTTTACACAAAATTGGTTGATTAATAATAAAAATAAAATAGCACAACTTATTGTAAGTGCAAGAGAGGTAAACAAATTTCATGGAACTTTTTTATCTTCAATTATGAAATACCAAATTAATGGGAGAATACATGGTGAGATAAATCAATTAAGAGGAGATAATGGAGGGACAGTCTCTGGTAGATTGTCTATGAGTAATCCAAATCTACAACAAGTACCGGCTAGAAATAAAGATTTTGGTCCTAAAATAAGAAGTTTATTTATTCCAGAAGAAGGTTTTAAATGGGGGAGCTTTGATTATTCACAACAAGAACCAAGAATGACAGTACATTATGCAGCATCAATAGGTGATGGTTATGAAGGCTCAAATGAATTAGTAGAAGCTTATCAAAATGCTAGTGCAGACTTTCATCAAACTGTTGCAGATCTTGTAGGAATTGAAAGAACTCAAGCAAAAACAATAGGACTAGGATTAATGTATGGTATGGGTAAAAATAAATTAGCAATATCATTAGGGGTATCAAAACAAGAAGCAGATGAATTGATAGTCAAGTACAACAAAAAAGTACCTTTTGTAAAAAAACTATCGGATAGATGTAAATATGCAGCTGATGAAAAAGGTGTTATTAGAACTAAAAAGGGTAGAAAATGTAGATTTGATTTATGGGAAACTAGAGACTTTGGTTTACATGTTGCAGAAAAATATGAAGATGCAGTAGCTAAATATGGTAAAGATAATATTAAAAGAGCTTATACATATAAAGCTTTAAATAGATTAATACAGGGTTCTTCTGCAGATCAAACAAAACAATCAATGTTAGATTGTTATAATGAAGGCCATTTACCTATGTTACAGATACATGATGAATTATGTTTTAATATAGAAGATAAAAAACATGCAGACCAAATTCAAAAGATTATGCAAAATGCTATTGAGTTTAAAGTTCCTAGTGTTGTTCAATATGGTTTAGGAGAAAGTTGGGGAGATGCTAAATAAAAAAAATTTACCACACGATAATCAAGATTTAATAGGATATGCAGCAGGTTTATTTGATGGAGAAGGAAATATAAATTATGCACAATATAATTGTAAAAACCCTTCAGGTAAAATTTATAAAAAATGGAATGTGGCAATGGAGATTGCTATGACTGATTTAGAATGTATTAAAAATTTTTATGACATTGTTAAGGTAGGTTCCATACATTTTAAAGGTATTGGAAAAGGTTCGTTGGGTAAGAAAGATCAATGGAGATGGAGATGCTCACATCAAAAAGCATTGCATTTAGCTAAGTTATTTTTACCTTATGCAGTAGCTAAGAGAAAAAAATTATTTAAAATTATAAATCATTATGAATTTAAAAAGCCGACAGATGCCCTAAGTAAAAAGTTTCCTTTTTTAAAAATTAAGAAAAATTAACCAGCAGCAGCTAAATTTTCTTGTACATCTTGATATTTGATCGCATTTCTTTTTGATCTAATATCTCTTTCTGTTTTAAGCATTTCAACTGTACAAAGACCGTAAGTCATAAGACTAGTTGACCATGCACTCTCAAGTTCTTGAAGTTCTTTCAACAACTTTATTTTTTCAGGACTCATTTAAGTTCCTCATAAGTTATGTGAACCCTAGCATTCCCAGTGAAACCATCATTGATTATTTCAACCTTACCCTGATCCACTTGTTCTGACAAATTCATTATCGCATCATTACAGTTTGCAGCTTCAACAACTTGGTCTATTTGCTGCCCTCCCATACTAGCTCTGATACGATAAGCCGTCATAAGATATTATAAGATATTTTAAAAGATTCGTCAATATTGTAGCCTTCAGAGTCAATAGCTATACAATGTACTTGATAGTAGTCCATAAACCCCCCTAATTCTTCGATTTTACTTTTTTTGGCCCTGCCTACCTCTAATGCCTCTTGTCTACATTTAGAGCCATCTGACAGATTATCTACAAGATATTGTGTACATTGAGTGCCAACATCGTGAAAATTCCAACACATACTGCCCAACAATATAAATTTTAGAATCATACTGAATCGATTTGTCTACATGCAAAAGTTGTATAAATTTTAAATTCGTTTATTTTATCAATACCAATTTCCTCAATCTTTTCAATCGCTTTTTTATAACCATCTATTTGACAGTTGTATAAATTGTCATAATGTTGTGGAAAAGTATGGGGTGTTACACATACATTATCCAACATTGAGCAAAGTGTAATTGTTAAAAAATATTTCATAATTTTATTGACTTTAGTTTTTATCCCATGTATTTAAGATTTCATGAAAAACAAAAAGAGCAAAAGTCTTATACTAGACAATATCATAACTGAAGTAGATGAACAATTAGGTTCTGTTCCAACTTCTGATTTTGATGGCAGCCCTATCGAAGATTCTTTACACATGGATATGTTAATTGACGGTATTGCTGCAATACATTTTGTTGATGGTATAGGAAGAAAACATTATCCATTTAATAAAACTGTTGCGACAATTTTAGTCGAAGATGAATTAGAATGTCGTAAATTAGAACCAACATCGGAGGATATAAATGTCAATAAAGAAAACAATTAAATTTACAAGTGGTAATATAACATTACCACCAACAAGTAGTTCCCATGTAGCACATCCACCAACTCATTATACAATACATCCACCATTAGGAGAAAAACCAGAAGGCAACATGGATGCATTAAATAAATTAGAAAATGCAATGAAAAGTTTATTTGCTAATATGGATAAGCTTCGAGATAATTTAGAAAAACTTAAAGAAGAAAATAAAAAACAAAAAGATATAATAAATAAATTAGCTTCTGGTATTACAGAAATTAGGAGAATATAAATGAACATTGATAAATGGAAGTCTGTTGCAATTAAAAAAAACGATTACTTATTATTGAAGGGACTTTGTAAAGATAAATTCAGAGCACCGGGTGCAATGATATCTAAAATTTTAAGTGACTATGTAGATCATCAAGCAAGGAAATTAAAAATTCCTAATGCATCATATCGTACAAAGCTTTTAAATGGAGCTAATGATGGATCAAAAAAAAATAAAAGCTAAAGAGTTTTTTACAATAGAACTCGATCTTGAGAACAATAATATAACTCTTTATTTAAATGGAGAGTTAAGAAATAAAATACATACGGTTAAAGCAGAACCTTTGTTTGATCGTATGTTAAAAATTGCTAAACAAAAGTTTTTAAAGATGAGAGAACAAATCGAACAATGAGTGCCTCTTTTGGTTTAGGTATGTTTGCTTACAACATGATATGTTTGTTAATAGGATTATTAATATTGTATTATGTTATAAATAATATTAAATGACTTTTTTATTAAGTGTATTATTAATTGCTTTAATATATGGTTCCATTACATTTTTATTAATGCTTTGGAACAATGAGGAACTATGAAATATAATAAACTAGCTTATAAAATATATAAAGCTTTACCTGAAAAGACTCAAAAAAATTTAGGTATTGAATATGATATTGAAAAAATAGATAACACTGAAAATAAAAAATGGAATGATAGATTCTTGATGTCTTTTTGTAATTGGTTGTGGATGAAAAAATTTAAAAAAGATAAAGGTGTATGGATTCCATTAATGCAGCAAATGCAGAAACTAAAGAATGAGCAACTAAAATTAATGGCTGAAGGGCCTTTCTTTAAGGGTTCACCATTCGAACATTTAAATAAAAAGAACATTGACTAAAGCTTCATTTTTTTACTGGGGGCCATTACTATTACAAACAAAGGTAGAAGAAGCAGATCTAATTCAAATTGGAAAATTATGTAAAAAACAAACTTCTTGGAATCATAGATTAGCAGGTCATTTGGGAGAACAATTCCAAATAGATAATGAACAGTTAGAAAAAAATTTAGAAAAATATCTTAAAATATATAAACAAGTTTTTGCAGAATATTACAGCGGTACTGTAGATTTTTATATTGAAAGTTCTTGGGTTAATTTTATGAAAAAAGCTGATTTTAATCCACCACATTCTCATAGTGGAGATTTTTCAGCAGTTTTATTCTTATCTATGCCAGAAGAAATTATTAAAGAAAATCAACAATTTAAAGGTAGTGGTGGTGGAAAAAGTGGCCCTGGTGAGTTGAGATTCTTTACTGGTGTTGAAGTAAAAGATTTTATTAATTCAGCAAGTTTCTTACCTGAGAGAGGAGACTTATTTATTTTTCCTGCTAAGTTATCTCATATGGTTGCACCTTTCAAATCAGATGTAGAAAGAATAACAGTAGCTTTTAACATGTCTAGAAAATAATGTCGTGGGTTATTTACCCTTGGCATTGATCCCATCATAATTAATCATTACAATTATTACTTGCTATAATAAAAAAATTTTTATATGAGTGATAATAGTTACAACTTCAAGGGCTGCTTAGAATGTGAAAGTAATGGTATAATCATTGCTCCATACTCTCAGACAGTTCATTCTTGCATCCACTGTAACGGAACAGGCAGCACTTCTCACGGACCAAAATCAGAAGCAGAACAAACATTATTATTTAAAATAGCTTGGGATTTTATACATGGCAAAGAAAAAGGATGGTATCACTGATTTAACAAAGCTGTCGGTAATTGCAGCAGAGAAACTTACGCCTAGTCAATTCCACTTATTTCAATCTGTTATATTTGCATTATTAAATGGAGTCCAGTTTGGCTACACAGAAATGGGGCCACAATTCCTAACTGATACTAATGACATATATGATATTCACAGTAAGCCAGATAAACGTAAGAAAACAAAGAAAGTAATAGTCAAAATAAAAAACAATAAGTCAAATATTATAGATTTCAATTCTTATCGAAGAGAAGATGTTAAAGTATGAGAATGGATAACTATACTAAAAAAGAAATGACTCAGGACTTCAAAGATATTAAGCAACATATCTTAGAAGAAAATCTTGAAGGTGCAGCCATCACAATATTAATTGAAGATGTGCAAGAACATTACGAAGTCGCCAATCGTTGTAATTTTAAACATTCGAAAGGCCATTACCGTGATCTACTCTCTAGACTTATTAAAACTTATGGGCACTAGTATTGCATCGGATGTGATAAATGAAAGTCATGTCTGTAATGAACAGAAGCTTTGGAGACATGTAATATTAAATGCATTCGAAGATGTACGATTATTATCAGGAGATAGGAAGAGCAGCTTAAATAAATGTGATGCTCATTTTTGGATTACTGCAACAAAAGACTTCGAACAGATCTGTTGGTGGGCAGGTTGGGAACCAGATAATGTAAGATTCAGATATTTAAAAGCTTTAAAAGAGGGCCTGATTAAATTTAAGAGAAGGCATTTCTTATGGCATGAATACAATAAGTTATTTAAGAGATTAAAGATTGAAGAAGATATTAATATTAGAAAAGAATTAAGAAGAAACATTGAGAATAAACGTAGACAAATCATGGACGCTGATAATGTCTACGTTCATCATAATAAATTAATTTAATTTCAAAAAGTCATGGTGGGTAAAAGAATTTTAACCTGAAGGGCAGGGAGCAATCGCCACCCTTCAAGTAGAAAGGAATCATATATGAAATATGAAACATAAATTAGTTATAGCAGATTCAAGGATTTAAGCAAAACTTATTTTAAATCTAGGCCACATAAGAAACAAATAAAAACTATGTGACCTAGAATAACTAACAAAGAGGCAATAAATGAAACAAATATTGCTTAATTCAGTAGTAATGGGTTGAGCTATGTTTGTCAAACCCAGAGCCGTGAAACCCGGTAATTTACCGTAATATTAGTTATCTAGCGAAAAATTATTTTTCTGAAAAGGGTGTGGGTAAAGGGGACAAGACTCACTATCCACGGCCCTCGGCCATTGAAAAAACAAAAGCTGCGGGTATTAAAATAGAAAAGGAGGTAATTATATGAGATATTAATAAGGGGCCGCAAGGCCTCAAATCAATTTCCTAGTACGTTCTCTTACAAATAAAAAAAATATTTTTTTTAAAACATAGATTTTAGGTCTAGTTCTAGGAAAAACATTGATATACAACAATTCTAAAGCATTTCAGACTAGGAAAACACTAGGAAAACACTAGGAAATTCCTAGTAGTTTTAGGAAAAAAACACAGAGGGGGCATTTTCTGCAAAAAAAATTCCTAAAATATTATTTGTAGGGAAGTGTATTAGGAAAAAATTGTGTTAATATCTGGTCAAGAAATGACTAAAAGAAAAAATACATTAAAATCTACATCTGAGCTAACTTTAAAGCAAAAAGCTTTTGTTGATATTTATGTAAGTCATTGGGGAGAGATTACAAAAGTAGAAGCAGCCAGAAGAGCTGGTTACCAATCCAATAAGCCAGAAGGGCCAACTGAGATAGCAAGTAGATTAACTGATCCTAATAAGAACCCACATGTAGTACGTTATATGGAAATGAAATATAACCAAGAATTAAAAAAACATGAAGGGGATAAATTAAAAAAATATAAAAGATTTGAAACACTTAGTAAAAAAGCAGAAGATAAAAAACAATTTGCCGTTGCTGTGAATGCAGAATATAGATCTGGCCAGATGGCAGGTATGTTTGTAGACAAGAAAGAAGTAACACATGTTGGATTGGAGGGTATGAGTCGTGAACAACTTGAAAAAAGATTATCTGAACTCGAAGGTAAAATCGGAGAGGCCAAAGATATTATTAACGTCACGCCAGAAACAGCTCTTGAATAGCGGTGGTTTTATGACAGTTTTTAACGAAATACATAACCCACATTTAAATACTTCAATCGGCATTGTTTCAATTTTAACTGAGGATAAAAAATGACAAATCTTGAGATTGCATACCGCAAAATTTTGCAAATCTTGAAATCACATAACGGAAATTTTAAGCATTTATGAAAAAGAAAAAAAATAAAAAAATTCAAAAATCAAAAATTTTAAATTTTAATTTTAAAAATTTAGGTAATAATATTTCTGACTATCCTTATGTAGAAATAAAGTGGCAAGATATTGAGGGTGACGCAGGTTGGAGTTCAACAAAAGATTTAAAAAATCAAAAATTACCTACTTGTGTTTCAAAAGGATATTTACTTTCTCAAGCAAAAGGTATTACAAGAATTTTTACTGATTATATTGAAACAAAAGATAAACCCACCTTTGATAACATAGGAAATACAACAATTATTCCTACTTCAGTCATTGTATCAATTAGAAAAATTAACTTGTAAAATTTTTTTAAGCGTATATCTCTATGTGATGGATAAATTTTTTGCTTTTTTAGTGCGTTTTATAGTATTTTATCCTATACCTACTGTTATTATCCTTATTTTATTAGTGTTTTTAGGCATAAAATAATAATTAATTTATTTTATTTTTTTCTTGCTTTTTTAATTTATTTATCTTATTTTCATGGGATATGGTAATGTTAGTTATAACTGTTGATCAAAACAATAAAGTTGTGAAGGTCGAAAGATCAAAACAAAAGGGTTTGTTTGAAAGTAAAGCAGATAATAAATATGCCAAAAAAATAACAAAAAAAATAAAACAAAAACAAAGGAGCAAAAATGGGATTTGACTTAACTGGACTTAATCCAAAAAATATAAAATGTAAAAGACCTAGTGAGGAAATTTTTAAAACTAATCAAGATAAATATTTTGATTTGCTAGAGAAATTTCAAGATCAAAAAGGTACTTATTTCAGAAACAACGTTTGGTGGTGGAGACCTTTAGCGGATTATGTTTTAAGATTTACTAAAGTTATTGAACCAAAAAATCAAAAGACTTGGCAATATAACGATAGTTCTGTGATATCTAAACAAGATGCAGAAATGATATCTCAACAATTAGATCATTTAATTAAAACAGGGCATACTCAAAAATATAAAACAGAGTATGAGGCAAGAAGAAAAACTTTAGAAATTCATAATGAAAAAGTTATGAAAGAGTTAGCAGATTTTGAAAGAAAGGTCTGTTTTAAACTTGATAAAAAAAATCTTGCACCAGCAGATTTTCCAAAAAAAGATCATCAAATGTGGAATACTATTTATAAAAAAAGAAATTCAGATGCAGATTATCCATTTTCAGTTGATAATGTAAAAGAGTTTTCTGAATTTTGTAAGTATAGTGGTGGTTTCACTATTGGATAACAAAATTTTTGATTGTTTTTTCTGTGGGTTTCGCCGCCAGTAAAAAGTTGTGCAACAAATCCTGCATATAAAAATAATCTAGTGTCCGATTGTGGGGTTGTACTACACTTAAAATTGGGAAACCCTCAAGGTAAGTTCGAATTTCAAACCTTAAAATGAAATTTAGGTTTTTGTATATTTTCCCTCACATAAAATATACAGTATTAACAAAAACAAAGGAGCAATAATGTCTAAACAAATAAGCAAAGATAATAGAGAGTATTGGTTAAAAAAACTTGAAAATAAATTTGATGAAAAAAGAGAAGTCATTGAATCATTACACCAAGAAGAAATTGATCAACAATCATCTCTAAATTACCCAATTTTTAAAAAAAGATTGGGAATAGATAAAGACCTCATCAACTACATTAAAATTGAAAAAGATTTTAACGATTATGTTAAAAATCACCAAAAAAGAGTTGATGAAAAAAGAGAATTAGCATCTAAACTTTATGCCAAAGTTTATTCTAAACTCAAAGGTTGGTCGCAGACTAGAAAAAACTTTGATGAAAGAGTACCAAGATATGATTGTGAGAAAAAACTTTTAGATTTATCAGATCAGATTGAGGTTTATCTTCAAGATACTTGTAAATCAGAAACAAGAGACGCATTTTACAAGTCTAAAAAAGGTAAAGAGGTAAAAGAGCTTGATACGTTAGAAGAAAAGGCAAAAGACCTATTACATTCTGACATGATTGGATCAGAAATTTTACTACAAATATCTCAAATTGCTAAAAAGACTAATATTAATATGACAATTCCTCAAAATACGTTGAAAGAATTGCCTAGCAAATAAGATAGTAGTATAATTAAGAATTGTGGTTGGCATACTTGTAATAAATCTTTAGATGTCCACAATAAAATCCCCAACAAAGCGAGAGTGGAGTTGGGGGTTTTTTTATGTTATTGACTTAATAACTCAATGGCAAAATCAGAAAAAAATCTTTGGCAAAAAATAAAAAAATTAAATTTAAAAGGTCAATTATTCCGTATAGAAAGCAACACTATTAATGGAATTCCAGATGTTTATTGGTTGATAAATGGTAAAAGTATCTGGATAGAATTAAAGTCAAATGATGTCAAGAATTGTGGTCTTTCAAAGTTTCAAATTAACTGGCATTTAACACATTACAAAAATGGTATCACTGATTTAACAAAGCTGTCGGTAATTGCAGCAGAGAAACTTACGCC
>CAACVD010000633.1_pt1 | contig 16981 bp, 24 predicted proteins | sample 2381771 | NCBI WGS metagenome assembly CAACVD01 (sample SAMEA5211965, study PRJEB30684) | marine metagenome | biome: Marine; feature: Epipelagic; material: Water | collected 2015-10-15 | depth 15 m | reverse complement strand
CAATATAGAATAATGAGAGATGTTCCTATTGATGCAGATAGAAAACAACAAACAATTAATTTAGTTGCTGGTCAAGAATCTATTAATGCTCCTGCAGGGTGTTTATTTATTAGAGCTATTCAAGTATATGATTCTAATTCAGTTATAACTGGTGCAAATACTTTTTTAGAAAAAAAAGACATGAGTTATCTACAAGAATATCAAGATATAACAGGAACATCTGCAGCACAAGGTAAACCAAAATATTATGCTTCTTTTGGAGGTGCAACTGGAAACACTGATACGACATCAGGTAGAATATTTTTATCTCCTACACCTAATACTAACTATTTAGCTAGAATACATTTTAACAAAATGCCTGGTATTTTAGAGGGCAGTAATACTAATTATCTCAGTCTTAATTTTCCAAATGGACTTTTATATTGCTGTTTATCAGAGGCATATGGGTTTTTAAAAGGTCCGATAGATATGTTGACTTTGTATGAAAATAAATATAAAACTGAGGTACAGAAGTTTGCTAACGAACAAGTTGGTAGAAGACGAAGAGATGACTACACAGATGGTGCTGTTCGTATACCAGTAACTTCAGCAAACCCGTAGGAGAATAAATTATGGCAAATACAAGCGCAATATGTTCTAGTTTCAAACAAGAACTTTTACAAGGTAAACACAATTTTGCATCATCAGGTGGTGATACTTTTAAAATTGCATTATATGATAGCTCTGCAACTTTAGGTGCTTCTACAACAGACTATTCAACATCAGAAGAAATTACAAATACGTCAGGAACTGCATACACAGCAGGTGGAGCAACTTTAACAAGAACAGGAGTTGGTTTGACTGGCACAACTGCATTTACAGATTTTAGTGACGTAACATATAGTTCAGCTTCTTTTACAGCAAATGCTGCATTAATATATAATACTACAACAGGCACAGGTTCGAGCACAACTGATGCTGTTTGTGCAATCGCATTTGGTGGAGACAAAACAGCAAGTAACGGAACTTTTAAAATCGAGTTTCCTGCAAACGACGCTACAGCCGCAATAATCAGATTAGCATAGGAGGCCGACCATGTCGGTATCTTCAGGATGGGGCCGGTTTAGCTGGGGTCAAGCTAACTGGAACGCAGACACAACTTTAAAAACAGGATGGGGTGCAAAATCTTGGGGAGAAGATCCTTGGAATGCATTACAAAATGCTACCGTACAACCATCTGGATTATCTATAACATCAAATGTTGGTGCAGTTGATGTACCAGACGTAATTTTAACTTTAGCCGGTCAATCATTTACAGCTTCACAAGGTGAAGCATTTAATCCTGTAGTAATAGAAGGTGTATCTGCATCATTCTCTGTTGGAGCCATAACTCCAAGAGATCAAACACAAGGTCTATCTTCAAGTGCAATCACTACAGTTTTAGGAACTCCAACAGTTGCAGATATGGTTGTTGGTTTGTCTGGTCAATCATTTACAATTTCACAAGGAACAGCAAAAGCACCAAACGAAACAGTATTACCATCTGGTTTATCTATAACTTCAGCTCAAGGAACAGCTCAAGGTATATCTTCACAAGAGGCAACATTAACTGGTCAATCAATAACATCTAGTTTAGGAACTGTTACAATACCAAATGATACTGTATTAATATCAGGTATTTCAGCATCGTTTACTTTAGGTTCCATTGTTGGATTAGGAGGAGCTTTAGCTCAACCAACAGGCTTATCTTCTACTTCTGCTGTTGGATCTTTAACAATAGAGGAGGCTTTAGGATTAACAGGTCAATCTTTCAGTGCTAGTGTGGGGTCAATTTCTTTACCAAATATTCAAATTGGATTAACTGGCCAATCTGCAACATTTAATATTGGAACTGTAAATATCTTTGCATATGGCGATGTTGACACTGGCTCAAATACGTCTTATAGTAATGTTTCAACTGGATCGAATGATACATATTCGGATGTTGCAACTGGATCAAATACAAGTTATAGTGACGCTGCATAATAGGAGATAATTTATGGCATCAACATACACACCTTTAGGTGTAGAACTTCAAGCAACTGGTGAAAACGCCGGTACATGGGGTACGAAGACTAATACTAATTTACAAATTATAGAACAAATTTCTGGTGGCTATATTGCTAAATCAATAGCAGGTGGAGCTCAAACAACTGCATTATCAGTTTCTGATGGATCAGCTGGTGCAGAACTTGCACATAGAATGATCGAATTTACAGGTTCAATTACAGGTAATCAAATTGTAACAATACCTTTAGATGTTCAAAACTTTTATATTTTAAGAAATTCAACTTCAGGATCTTATACAGTTCAATTTAAATATGCATCTGGATCAGGAGATTCTTTTACTTTTTCAGCTACAGATAAAGGCGATAAAATTGTTTTTGCAACAGCAAACGATGGTACAAACCCTGACATAGACACATTAGCTATTGGAACTGGTATAGCAAGTGTTGTTGAAGATACAACACCTCAACTAGGTGGTGATTTAGATACTAACTCACACAATATTTTAATAGATGATGCTCATTTTATTGGAGATGAAAATGGTCTTGAACAAATTATATTTCAAACAACTGCTTCAGCAGTTAATGAATTAGAAGTTACAAATGCAGCAACAGGTAATCCGCCTATCCTTGGAGCAAGTGGAGAAACAAATGTTGATCTTCATTTAAAACCAAAAGGAACTGGAGAGCTTAGAATTGGAACAGGTGCAGCTGCAGCGACATTAACAACAAGTGGCGCACATGATCTTATTTTAGACACTAATTCTGGGACAAACTCAGGAACTATTACTATTACGGATGGTGCAAATGGTAATATAAACATAGCACCTAATGGCACTGGGCAAGTTCAAGCTGGTGGACAACAAATATCCACTGTAGGAAAAGCTATTGCAATGGCTTTCATTTTCGGATAAAAAACAAACAAGGAGAATAAATTATGTCAGCACCCAATCTAGCAAACATATCGACGATAACTGCAAAGTCTGTTCAAGCGGCATTGACTACAACTTTGACGACTGAAATTCTGGCTAACGCTTCCTCTTCTAATAAAGTATTTAAAATTAACAATATTATCGTAGCAAATATTGATGGAACAAACGCAGCAGATGCTTCAGTGGCTATCACTAAGTCTGGCGGATCTCCTGTCATGATCGCTTCTACAGTATCAGTACCTGCTGATGCAACTTTAGTTGTTGTTGACAAAAATACTGCTTTATACCTTGAAGAAGGCGATAACATAGAAGCAGGCGCAGGCGCAGCATCTGATTTGACTATTACTATTAATTACGAAGAATTAAGTTAATATTTACAACTTAATATAATTGTTGTAAGAGTAATGTATCATGGCTTTATATTTCGCAGAATTAGATTCAAGTAATACGGTAATAAGAGTTGTTACCGCTCCCGAAGATATTGTATCTTCCCCAAACGATCCAGCTGGCGAAACATGGTGTTCAAATAATATTCCTAATGATCCGGATATACCATTAGTTGATGGAGCTTACCCAGGAGTAGCCTGGAAGCAAACTTACAAAACTGCCTTTGATGCAGTCACTAGATGGAACTATGCCGGTATAGGGGGCACCTATGACCCAGCAAACGATGCTTTTATACCAGAACAAGTTTATGCATCTTATACGTTAAACGACGAATTTAAGTGGTCACCACCAGTAGCTTATCCAACAGTTGATGATTTAGGTAATACTTTACCTAGAGACGCTTTTTATCCAGAAAATTTAATTATTGATTGGAATGAAAATCTATCAAAGTGGATTGGACAAAGAATGGTAGATGATGTATTAGTAACTAAAGAATGGAATCCAGATTCTTCTACATGGAGCATTAAAGAATAAATATGACAACAGGTTTTTTAACATCAGGTTTTTCACTAGTAGGACAAATGAATTTACAAAACGACGGTAATGTTATCGGTCCAGATAATACTCCTGTTGTAAATGATAAAGTAACATCATTCACATCACCAGGAACTTTTTCTGGAGCAGACCCTAAAAATAGCGGTCAAACAGGAAAAGTAATTCTTGTTGGCGGCGGAGGAGGCGGTGGACGACAAGCAGGCGGCGGAGGAGCTGGCGGGCTTGTGGTTATAGATAGTGCCCCAATTGGATCAAGTTTTCCAGTAACTGTTGGCGGAGGCGGTAGCGGAGCCGGACAAGGTTCAAAAGGCTCAAACGGAAGTAATACATCTGCACCTATTGGCGGTACAACTTACACTGCACAAGGCGGCGGAGGAAGCGGAAGATCTACACCAAACTATACAGGACCATCAGGAACTTATAACGGACAATCTGGAGGATCCGGAGGCGGAGGCGGAAGAGGAAGCCATAACCCTCAAACTAATAACCCTGGAGGATCTGCTAATCAACCAGGTGTATCAAACCCTGGATCAAACGTAAATGTTGGTAACTCAGGAGGAACTGGAAACTCACCAGGAACACAAGATAATAGAATTGGCGGCGGTGGCGGAGGAGCTGCACAAGCTGGTTCTCAATCTACAGCTGGAGAAGGTAACGTGGTGTTTCCAACTAAAGCATTACCTCAATCACCAATTTTTTCACCTGGCGGAACTGGAAAAATTGCAGGTGGTGGTGGCGGATCCGGTAGCCTTGCAAACGGTGGCGGAGCACCTAATCAATATTTTACACCCCCAACAGGAACTGACGGAACTGGTGGCGGCGGAGGATCATGTTATAATGCTCCAAACCCAGGATCAGCAGGTGGTGATGGTGGAGTTCACGTCATAGAGTCAGGAGCAGGACCTTCTGTTTCAAGTGGAAGATGGTCTTTAAAAGCTGTATATTCTGCAAGGATAGATGATAACTGGCCAAGTTAATAGGTTTTAAAATTGCAAAAGAAAGAAAATATAAATGTTACATACAGTAGTTGTCGATGATTTTTTTGATAACGTAGATGATATAATTAATTTATCTAAAGAATTAAAGTATCACACAGCGTCAAAAAATGAAAATTGGCCTGGTCTTAGAACAGACTCATTACATATTGCACACTATGATTTATTTAATAGTGTAATTAGAAAAATTTTAAATTATTTTTACTCCGATAATAAAATATATTATAGTGATTCTAAAGTTGTCTTTAGTAGATTAAAACATGGTGACCAAGGAAAAACAAGATTTCATGTAGATGATGATGCAAGAATAGCTGCAGTAATTTATTTAAGTGAGGGAGACATAGAAGGCGGAACTACAGTATTTGAAAATAATAATAAAAATAAAAAACAAATAATTGTTGGAAACACTTTTAATTCCATGATAGCTTATGATGGAAATAGACGTCATGGTTATACGTCGTTACTACCTTTTAATAGTAAAGAAAGATTAACTTTAAACGTATTTATAGGAAATATAGATGGTGCATGAAAATCAATTTTGGGTTTATGATAAAGTAATTCCAGAACATATTTGCGATCAAATAAAAAAATTAGGTTTAAGCAAAGAATTAGCAAAAGGTTTAACTTCTAATAAAACCCCTGAAGAGCATCAAGAAGATGGTCTTTCTGAATTATTAAAGTATAGAGACTCTGATTTAAATTGGTTAGATGAGAATTGGATATACAAAGAAATAGAACATGTTGTCCACCAAGCTAACAAAGATGCAAAATGGAATTATGATTGGGATAGAATGGAACAAGCTCAATTTACAAAATATGGAAAAGGTCAGTATTATAAATGGCATATGGATTCAACAAACAAACCTTTTGATAATCCAGAAGAACCATTTATATTTAAAAAAATAAGAAAGTTGTCATTATCTTTACTACTATCTCACCCAGATGAATATAAAGGAGGTGATTTTGAATTTGATTTTTCTAGTGTAGAAATGGGCACAATCAGACACCCCTTAAAAGAACTAGCTGGCAAAGGATCCATGGTTGTTTTTCCTAGTGATACTTTTCATAGAGTTACTCCTGTAACAGAAGGAACAAGGTACTCTTTAGTTATTTGGTGCGTTGGAGATCCTTTTAGGTGAAAAAAATATATTTTCTTTCCGGTTATTCTAGAGCAGGAAATACATTTTTATCTTCTATTTTAAATCAAAATAAAAATATAACAGTAACTCCAAACAGCTGTGTTGTTCAAATAATGTATAGTTTATTTGAATTGTATAAATCAACCTGGATTAAAAATGTTCCTGAAGTATCTGGTTTAAATAACGTAATAAATAATATTTTTAAAAATTATTATGAACACATAGACTCAGAGTTTATATTTGAAAGAGGTGGTTGGGGAACTCCTTATAATTTAAATATGTTAGAAAAATTAAATTATAAACCAAAGTTTCTTTTACTAGTAAGACCTTTGGTAGAAGTCTTAGCATCTTATGTAAAAGTACAAAAACCACATAATTCAGTTGATTTAGTATACGACTTAATGCACCCAGATACTGGTAAAATATATTGGGACTGGCAATCAACAAGCAACATAATTAAAACAAATCAAAATTATCTGTTGATAAAATATGATGATTTGGTAAATAATACAGAAGAGAAGATGAAAGAGATTTATAGTTATTTTGAAATACCAGAATTCAAACATCGATTTGAAAATATTGAACAATTTACATACAATGGTGTTCAATATAACGACACTGTCTTTGAAGCTGATTTACATAAAATTAAATCAGAAATAAAAAAAGATGTTTATGACGTTGAAGAATATTTACCAAAGGATATTATAAAAAGATATGAAGGATGGGACTACTTTTAAAGAAAGACATTATTGTATTATAAGAAATACTTTATCAGAAGAACTGTTAAGTTTTTTAACAGAATATTATGCAAATAAATCTGAAGTGTACAACACTAAAAGAAAGTATAATTATGTTAATAGATATAACATAGATGAGGGGTCTGTTAATGATCCTCAAGCAATTGGATCTTACTCAATATATGGAGACATACCTACTGATATGATTTTAGTAAAATTAAAACCTTTAATAGAACAAAGCACAGGATTAAAATTAAATGAACAATACTCTTACCTTAGAGTTTATAAAAACGGATCTGTTTTAGAAAAGCACAAAGACAGAGAATCTTGTGAGATCTCTGCTACTTTAAATATAGGTTGCGATAAGATATGGCCTATATATTTAGAAGTTGAAAATAAAACTATAGAAGTTAAATTAGGTGTTGGTGACATGCTACTTTACAAAGGAGCAATGTTAAAACATTGGAGAGAAAAGTTTGAAGGTGAAGCATGCATACAAACATTTCTACATTACAACAATATAAACACTAGGTCAGTAAAATACGATCATAGACCACACTTAGGATTGCCGTCTTGGTTTAAAGGTAAGTAGTGAAAAGTTTTATTTTTATAAAGAAAAATGCTGTAAGCCAACAAAAATGTAAAAACATTATTGATATTTTAAATACCGTAAAATTAAATCCAGGTAATTCTGAAAGAATAAAAAATTTTTACAGTGGCATGCCAGTAGATGTCTATCAATCCGAGTGGAAAGATGATCTTTTTAACTGCATAATAGAATATAAAAAACAACATAAATTTTTAGATAGTGAAAATCTTTGTCAGTGGCAAGTTCAAGAAACTTGTAATTATCAAAAATATAAACCTGGACAACATTATTCTGCAGAGCATTCTGAACATGGTGGTAAAAAGTATGACAATAGACGAATGATCGCTTGGACTATATATTGTAATACAGTTAATAAAGGGGGAGAAACTTATTTCCCACAACAAGACACCAGCGTATATCCAGAACAAGGAACATTAGCTATTTGGCCTGCAGCATGGACACATAGTCATTATGGAAAACCAGCTCCAGAAGAATATAAATACATAGTTACAGGATGGGCAAATTATGTCCAACTGTAGTATATACGATAATTTTTTAGAACCTCATTTACTAGACTATTGTCAAAAGTATTTTCGTAATGACACACCTTTTAAGTTTCAACGAAGTGATAAAAGTAATGAAAACTTTTTCTTAATGGGCACGCCACCACATGATTGTTTAATTGATTTTATATTTTTTAAAATTAAAATAGTATCTCAAAAAAACTTGGAGATGACTAGGTTCTATACAAACTTACAATTTTCTAATATGGTCAGTGATCTTCACATTGATGACGGCCAGACTACCTGTTTGTTAATGATTGCAGGAGAAGGAGACTTTGAACTTGGTGAACAAGTAATACCTTTTAAAGAAAACAGATTAATTTTATTTGACTCAAAAATACCACACAGAGGACGTTCTCCTAAAAAAGGTTATAGAATAACTTTAGCATATAAAACAAATGAAATACCTAATTGAAGACGAGGACTTTTTAACAGATAAAGAGAAAGAATTTTTAAACAAAGAATTTCAAAACATACCTTTTTTCTACACTAAAAGAATAGGTATATACAGAAGAGACGCACCGGTTCTTTGTCATAGTTTAGTTCTTAGATATGATGATCCAAATGTAGATAATACAAAAGATAGAAATGTATCTCCTTATACAGATTTCTTTTTACAGATACTAATAAGGTTTACAAAAAAATATAGCATACCTTTTAATAAAATATTAAGAGGCTCAATAAACATGACTACAAAAGTTAAGTGGGATAAAACAATAGTTCATGTGGATCATACATCTGATTTAAATCATACTGTCTTTATGTTATACTTGGGTGATGAAGTCCACGGTAATTTAAATGTTTATGAGGATGACCAAGAAACCATAATTAAAACAATCGAACCTAAAAATTTTAAGATTGTTTGTTTTGGAGATAATGTTCCCCATCAATTCGAGTATCCTAAAAATGGTTTAAGAAGGGCAGTGGTATTTACTTTTGATTAAAGAACTTTCTAAATATATTTATCTGTATAGAAATAAGGAAGTATTAAAACACATTAATCCGTTACTAGATTTAATTAATTTAGAATACGGCAAATCAATAAATACAGAGAGTGAAAAAATATCACACACAGACTGGAACAATCAACACGACAATAGAGAGTATGTTAAATATTTTTTTAATAATGTTTTTGAAGATTTTGCTAAAGAGTTTATAAAACACACAAATCAAAAAGGTGCAGAACTAGATAGCATATGGTTTCAACATTATTGTAAAGGCGACTATCATAATTTACATACTCACCCTAAATCTAACTTTTCAAATGTATTTTATTTAAAAGCTAATAAAAATCAAACTACTCATATTACAGACTGCCCACCTAATAGAAAATTTATATTTGAAGTAGAGGCAGGAGACATATTAATCTTTCCTGCTTTTCTACCTCATCAAAGTTTACCAAACAAAGAAGAAGATAAGATTGTTATTTCTTTTCACCTTAATTTAATAGGACACTGATGAAAGTATACAAAGATTTTATAAACGAAAAAGAAATAAAAGATCTATGCCATTGGATCGATAACAATAAAAAACATTTTGTTGATGCAAACATGGGGGGTAATAGAGTCACGTCTAGGTTTGTTGATACTATGCAATATCCTCAAATAGCTTACACAATAAAGGATAGAATAGAAAATAAATTAAACATTAAAAACTTTAATTACATGGCAGCTAGTTGTGCCTATCCAGGAGACCATTGTTATTTACATAAAGATCAAAACAAACAAAACTACAACACCTTTCACTGTAATTTATTTTTGTCAGATGTAGAGGGAGGGCAGGCATATGTTCAAAAAACTCCCACAGAAGAGAACATCATACCGTTTACAAAAGGCAGTATGATGTGTTATTATGTTTCTAAAGTATATCATGGTAGTAAGGTATTAAAGAAAGGTGAAAGAAAAATGTGGGTATACAGTTTTTCAATAAAAAATGAGTGAGATTAAATCAATATTTCCTGTTCCAATTTATAGAACAAACGTTAAAGAGATTATATCTAAAGAAGATTTAGATTACATAAAAAATCAAAAACAAGTTTCATATAAAAACGAAGGTAACTTTACTTCAAAAGATACTTATATATTTAAAGACAGTCGATATAATAAAATAGAAAATAAAATGATGGAACACATAAACCAGTATTTTAAAGAAGTCGTAGATACTTCAGATAAAGTAATACCTTACATTACACAGTCGTGGTTAAATTTTACAAAAGAAACTCAATTTCATCACCATCACTCTCACAGCAACTCTTTCGTATCGGGAGTTTTATATATTAGTGCAGACAAAAAACAGGACTTAATAACTTTTCATAAATCAAATACAGATCAAATTGAATTAAAACCTAAAAACTATAATTTATATAATTCTCGTTCTTGGAGATTTCCTGTTGAAACTGGAGATTTATTTTTGTTTCCAGCAACCTTACAACATTCTGTGCCAAAAAAAGAAGGTGATAATTTAAGAATTAGTCTTGCATTTAATGTTTTTATAAAGGGTTCTTTAGGTCGAGAAAAGGATTTAAATGAATTACTTTTATAATAATTTTTTAACACCTGTAGAAATAGACGAGATACACGATGCTATTTTTAATATAAATTTTCCTTGGCACTATGCACATGAAAATACTGTTTCTTTATTTGATCTTAATAAAGAACAAAAAAACTTTTCTAACATTTTAGACTATTATCAAGTATGTCATGTTTTCTATAGTGAGTATTCTAAATACTCTCACATACCAAATGGAATAATAAATAAACTTAATCTACCAAATAAAATACTAAGAGCTAAAGTAAACCTTCAAGGACAAAATATAAAAGCAACCACAGAAACTTACAATTGTCCTCACACAGATATGGATGAGCCACACCTAGCAGCAATTTATTATGTTAATGACAGCGATGGATTTACTTTTTTATTTGATGATGATAATAATATTACTCAAAGAGTTATGCCAAAGAAAGGGAGTCTATTACTATTTGATGGGACTAAGAAACACGCATCAGGACATCCAATAGAATCTTTAAAAAGATGTGTTATAAATTTTAATTTGTCAAAATGATTTCAGAATTTAGAACTAGAATATTAATTTTTGGTTTATCAGGATCTGGTAAAACAACTTTTGCAGAAAAACTGTGGCAAGCGTTAAAAGACAAAAATATTAATTATGCTTATTTTAATGCTGATAAGATTAGAGACATGTTTAATGACTACGATTTTTCTATTAATGGTAGAATAAGACAGTCAGATAGAATGTTTAAACTTTGTGAAATGAAAAGAGAAGGAGCGATAGTAGATTTTATATGTCCTTATGAAACATTAAGAAAAAGATTTAATTATTTTATTTGGATGAATACTATAAAAGAAAGTGATTATAAAGATACGGACAAAATTTTTCAACCACCAAAAGATATACAAGCAGATATGGTAATAACTGATTTTAATTACGATGACAAAATTAAAACATTAGTTAACGGTATAGAGAGTGGCGAACACAAACTTATAGATACAACTTTATTTTAATGCAACACACAATCAATAAAGTAATTCAAAGAGAGTCTTATCTCAGCACTTGTTTTGTAAAGAACAAAGATCTACTAGAACGTATTAAAAATAAAATTATAGAAAAAACAAAAAACTCTTCTTTAGATTATAAAACAAATGTTAAAGCAAAGTTCACAGGTTTCCATAGTTTAGCAGAAGAGCCAGAAATCTTTGAGTTTATGAAAGAGATAAAACCTTTTATTGACAACATATATGATCGAGTTGCTGTTGCTAAAGAATGTTGGGGAAATGTTTATGACAATAATGACCACACCACATTACACCACCATAAAGATTGTACAGGTTTTTGTGGTATCTTATATTTAACTGAAGGAGGCCCTGGTACATATTTTAAAGACTTTGACACTACTATAAAAGAAGAGTATGGTAAGGTTGTTTTATTTGATCCACTTTTGTGGCATCAAGTGATACCTTCTAATTTACAAAAGACTAGAATTACTATGGCTTTTAATTGTTACGAACATAAACCGTGGGATAATTTGTATTTAAATCAATAAAAAAATGTGTAATATAGGCGATTATGCTACAGAAAATAGGATTCCAACCAGGTATAAACAAACAAATCACAGAAACAGGGGCTGAAGGTCAATGGGTCGATTGTGATAATGTAAGATTTAGATACGGAATACCTGAAAAAATAGGTGGCTGGAATCAACTAGGACCACTAAGTTCTAACGAATTAACAGGAGCAGGAAGAGGGTTACATCATTATGTAAATAGTGCTGGTAGAAGATATGCAATTATTGGCACTAATAGAATATTATACGCCTTTTCCGGTAATGTATTCTATGACATACACCCAATAAAAACGACTACTACTTTAACAAGCGCTTTTACCACGACCAATGGATCATCATCTGTAACTATAACTTTTTCAACAGCTCATGGTATAAATCCAAATGACATAATTTTACTAGACAGCTTTACAACTATAACAGGCTCTAACTTTGGAGCATCCGATTTTGACGATAAAAAGTTTATGGTAACTTCAGTTCCTACTGGAACAACATTAACTATTACAATGCCATCAAATGAGTCAGGGTCCGGTGCAACAACATCTGGAGGCATTAGAGTTAAACATTATTATCCAGTTGGATCTGCCGTACAAGAAAAAGGTTTTGGTTGGGGTTTAGGTACGTATGGTGGTGAGGACACTGGAGCTGTAACAACAACTTTAAATGGAGCAATCAACGCTTCTACCACTACAATAGTATTAACAAACGCAGCTCAATTTCCAAACACAGGAACTAGCTTTATATTAATAGGGACAGAAATGATTCAGTACACAGGTGTGAGCAGCAACACTCTAACAGGCGTAACAAGAGGTGCTAGAGGAACCACAGCTGCGTCTCACAGTGATGGTGTTACCGTCACTAACGCTACAGACTATGCTGCATGGAATGAACAAACAGCGGAAGGTCTGGCACTAGATCCAGGTATGTGGTCTATTGATAATTTTGGTGATAAAGCAATTTGTTTAATACATGACAGTGCTGTTTTTGAATGGGACTCTAGTTTAGGAAATGCAACAGAAACAAGAGCCACGATTATATCTGGTGCACCAACAGCATCAAGACATATGGTTGTATCGACACCGGATAGACACTTAGTTTTTTATGGAACAGAAACAACTATTGGTGATGCCTCTACACAAGATGATATGTTTATAAGATTTTCTGATCAAGAAGATATAAATACATATGCACCGACAGCAACCAATACAGCCGGCACACAAAGACTGGCCGACGGATCACAGATCAGAGGAGCCATTAGAGGTAGAGATGCATTATACGTTTGGACTGATACTGCTTTGTTTACACAAAGATTTGTTGGATCTCCATTTACATTTGCCTTTTCACAAGTAGGCACAAACTGTGGACTCGTTGGACAGAATGCTTGTGTAGAAGTTGATGGTGCTGCATACTGGATGTCAGAAAATGGTTTTTTTAGATTTGCTGGTAAACTAGAATCTTTACCTTGTTTAGTAGAGGATCATGTTTACAATGATATAAATTTAGCTTCAGGTAATCAAATGGTATCTGCAGGTTTAAATAATCTGTTTGGAGAAGTTATTTGGTTTTATCCATCAGCAACTTCAAACGTTATTAATAAACAAGTTTCTTATAATTATTTTGATTCCTCACCTCAAAGACCAGTATGGACCGTAGGTACATTGGCTAGAACAATGTGGAGAGACTCAGCAGTATTTGGAACACCTCACGCTTTAGAGTATGATGCAGGCACAGATACTTCTTTTGATGTTGTAGGCAACACAGAGGGAAGGACTTCATACTATGAACACGAAACAGGGACAGATCAAAATAGAAATGGAACTGTAACAGCTATACTATCAAATATTTCTTCTGGAGATTTTGATATAAGTCAAAGAAGAAGTGCATTAGGTCAATCAACAGGCACAGCTGATCTTAGAGGAGATGGTGAATTTATAATGAAGATAAGAAGATTTATACCTGACTTTATATCACAAACAGGAACTACTAGAATTACTTTAGAATTAAGAAATTTTCCTAACGACACTCAAGCTAGTTCATCATTAGGGCCTTTTGATATAACATCATCCACAAAAAAAGTAGATACAAGAGCTAGAGCTAGAGCTATAGCTTTAAAAATAGAAAACACAGCAGTTGATCAAAGTTGGAAATTAGGAACTTTTAGATTAGATATACAACCAGACGGAAGAAGATAATGGCAAAGATAACACAAGTATTAACAAGACCAGCTAAAGAATATGATTATACCGTTGCTGAAGCACAAACTAGAGATTTAGATGGTGTTATACAAAAACTTAACACAACATATCAACAAGATTTAAAAGATGAGGTAGAAGCGTTCAACTTCTTTATGCTATAATGTCCAACAGTTTTATAAATAAAAAAACAGATTTAACAACTACAGACCTAACGACTTTGTATACCGTACCTACTGCAAGAACATCGGTAATAAAATCTTTGTTAGTAACCGAGGATGCTGGATCAGGGACCACAATCACTATAACTTTAGTCAATTCTAGTGGCAGTATATTTAATTTATTTAAAGACAAGGCAGTCGGATCTAAAGAAACTTTAGAATTATTAACACAACCACTAGTTATGGAGGAAAGTGAAGTATTGAAAGTACAAGCAGCCCAAGCAAATGAGTTGCACGTCATAGCTTCTATATTAGAAATACAGCCAAGGGAGGTAGTATCGTAATGGAAATATTAAAACCAGCAAAAGTAGAAACAACGTATAGACACAAAGAAACAGGAGAGATTTTCAAGGAAAGAAAAGATTGGGAGTCTAAAGGTTATAAGAATGAGGACATGGCTCAAGACGTAAATGTGATGATGCCGAGCCTTGATTTTATAAGTAAAACAAAATAAGATGGTACGATGGCAATAACTAGAGCACAGCAAGCAAAACAGATGTTACGAGAAGGTGGACGTATTGGTTTCAAAGGTGGGGCTGATGCTGCTACTGTTGGTTTTGATAAAAGTTACGATGAAAGAGCAGGAACTGATGATAGACCTAGAAGCGTAAATATTTCACCAACTGGTGGTGTTACAACAAGCACAGATGCTCCAGATCCTGTGGATGACAGAGGTAATCCTTTACAAAATAGAAATCAACGTAATATTATTGAATACAATAAAAATTTAAAAAAAATAGATGAAAATAAAAAGTTAAATTTTATAGAAAGATTTAACGCAAAAAAAAGATTAAAAAATCAAAGATTTATTAATCAAAAATATTCTAAACTAGCTGCTGGTATAGCTGAAAAATATGGGTTGTCTCAAGATCAAATACAAGATTTATTAAGTGAGTATCAGGAAGATACAAGTAATCAAAAAGGACTTTTTTCAAAAATGCAAGACATACTAGATATGGATCCTAGCGCTAGAAATTTAGGTGAAAATTTTAACGAAGATATAATGAAAGGAGCCTTAGGTTCTATAGAATTATCTGAAAGAATGAAAAAAGGAGTTCCTTTGTCAACTGCCGAACTTTTTAGCACCGTAGATCCAACAACTAGAATAGAATTACCAAGTCCCCTTTTACAAAAATTACAAGGTCCAGAAACTTTCTCTAATGTATTATCAGGATTAAATAGATTATCAGCTTTAGATGCTATATCTAAAACACCCGGTGGTGTAAAACAAAGTGATATAGATAATTATTTTGGTTTAACAATGGGTAAAGGTGGTGTTGATCCAATTACAGGTGAAAATGTAGACGCACTTTTTTCTGAACCACCAGGAGGTGGTAGAGATGATACTCCAACAGACCCATGTAAAGGACCTAACCCACCAGCATATTGTTTTATAGGTGAGAAGGCTGATGAGACTGTAGAGGCACAACGTAACTTAGGTGGCTCTGCTCCAAGATTCGAAGGTTCTATATTTAATTTTGATGGTATGGCTGATGGCGGACGAATAGGTGCTGCCGAAGGTGGGATCATGGACCTTGAAACAGGAAGACAGATGTATTTCCTAGGTAAACTAGTTAAGAAAGCAACGAAAGCTGTTAAGAAGATTGCAAAATCACCGATAGGTAAAGCTGCGTTAGCTTTTGGGGCTTACAAATTAGGTTCTCCTTTGTTTGGTAAAGGAACTTTTTTTGGAACAGGTTTTAATCCTTTAAAAGACTCAACAAAAATAGGACCAATGTCTAGTGGTTTAGGTAAACTTTTATCTAAAGTTGGACTAACAAATTTTGCTACAGGTGACTTAACCCTTGCCGGTAAAATAGGATTAGGTTTTGGTATACCAGCAGCATTATCTTTATTTAATCAACCAGAAGAAGAAGAGCAAGATATGAATATGGGACCAGAGTTAACTATGGCACAATTACGTGCTATTAGAAATAGTCCATATAGATATACTGCACCTAGATTTGAAGGTAGTCAATATAAATTTGCTGAAGGTGGAGAAGCAAAAGAACCAGTAGCTAAGAAAACTATGCCATTATTAGACATGGGTGGCAAAGAAATGGATCTTAGAGATGATGGTGGGTTTGTGCCAATAGGTAGAATGGAGAAGGCTGACGACGTGCCAGCTAGATTGTCTAAGAATGAATTTGTATTTACAGCAGATGCTGTTAGAAACGCTGGTGAGGGAGATGTGGACAAAGGCGCAGAAGTTATGTATAACATGATGAAAAACCTCGAATCCGGAGGTGAAGTATCTGAAGAATCGCAAGGATTAGAAGGCGCAAGAAAAATGTTTCAAACATCAAAAAGATTAGAGGAAGTATTATAGTATGGCTGTAGAAACTCAAGTAACAAGACCAGCGCCCTTTGTAGAAACTTTAGGTGAAGATCTAGCAAAACAAGTTATAGCACAAACAGGTGTACCTTTAGTTACACAAGGTATAGGTAGTTTAACACAACAACCTGGTGAAACTGCAGAAGGTTTTAAAGCAAGACAAGACGCTGCAAGAGCGTTTACAACAAGACAACAAAATTTAGCGGGACTTGCACCAACAGTTGCAGGTCAAG
>CAACVD010000613.1_pt1 | contig 16995 bp, 21 predicted proteins | sample 2381771 | NCBI WGS metagenome assembly CAACVD01 (sample SAMEA5211965, study PRJEB30684) | marine metagenome | biome: Marine; feature: Epipelagic; material: Water | collected 2015-10-15 | depth 15 m | reverse complement strand
AAATGCTCGAACAGGTCAAGTTGTATCAGGGCTGGTACGTCGTCGAAATGAAGAAGCAGACATGTTTTTAGAAGATGGTCTACCAAAAGGAATACCCATTGGAAACACAAATATACGTGTTCTACCTATTCTTTTCTTTACATCAATTAGCGTCCTTGGTATAGGTTTGTATCTAAAATATAAATAAGGCGAGTAGAGAAAATGAGTTGGAAGACAGAACTGAAGAAGACCCCATTGGGCAAAAAATATGTCCTTATACACAAGCCATCAAAGACAGATTTTCATACATTTGAATCAAAGGAACAAGCCGAATATGTACTTGGGATTTTGCCAAAGTTCCCCCAAAAAAAACTGACTTTGAAACAAATTGAGGGTATCCATCAATACATTGCAAACATACTGAATACCTTTGTTCCATCTTGGGCTAGAATAGAACAACCTGTTGGATTACAAGTATACCGAATTGATATGTCAGAAGCCGTTTGGGAACAGGATGGGATTCCCTACACAAAATACGATGTTGTCCATGCCCCAAGCAAAACGATAGTAAAGTCACTATCAAACGAAGACCAAGCATTGCAAATTGCCATGCAACTCGAAATGGAGGCTCCCTTTTCAAAGGTTAAAGATGCTTCAAAGTTTACAAAAGCCCAAAAGGCAAAACTGTTTGAAATTGCCTATCAGACTATGTACATGCGAGTCTTCGCTTCAGGGAATGAGTCGCAAGCAGAGTTGTATTTCTTCTACAACATCAATGAAAACATCGGAACAAGAGCAATGACCGCTAGTCAAGCAAAAAAGTCTAAGAACTGGTCTTGGAGATTCCTTGGCGGTGTAAATCTTGAAATGATTATGGAACTCGCAAACAGACCTGAATACACAGGTAAACTTTTTGTAGACAACGGTGCGTATACTGAAATAAACCCAGACTTATCTGTAAGAATACCAATTACAAAAGTTGAAATGGATAAGGTTATGAATCTCTATGAAAAACTTGGTAAAGTATGGGGTGATCGTCTTTACATCGTTGGTTTCGACAAAATTGGTGACCAAAAAGAGACTTTAAAACGCTTAAAGTATGTTAAAGGGCGATTGATAGATTTGCAACGAAAATATGGTGTTAAAATCATGATACCAGTTCAATTTGGAAAAGAATATACCCGTGTTGAGTTTCATAATGAACTAGCAAAATTATTCGCTGGAGTAAGATGGATAAGAGGTATTGCTTTTCCAAAAGGACAAGCAAAATCAAAACAAATGAAAGAGTTTACGACTTTCATTAAAAGTGTAGACCCTTTTTTAGATATGCATATTCTTGGAATGTCACCAAGAAACAAGGCTTTTGAAGACTTTGAAAAAACAATACTTGAAGGTAATTTGACTTGGATGAATATATCAATGGATGCTACCATCTTTCGATCTTTAGTTGGGGCTGGTGGTAGACTTACGGAATTACGTAAACTTTTTGCAGACTTGTTTGATGGCAATTTTGATCAGTTTATGAATCAAGTATGGGAAGCAAGCACTAGAAGTGATCGTGATGAGTTTGATGAAACTGAAGCCTTTGCAGTCGATATGTACGGTGTTCAAATGTTTGAGTTTAAATTGGTTCGAGAAGCAATGATTAAGTCTTTACAACACAAAAAGTTTGATCAGTTTCTCTACGATGCACCACCCTTCAAATGGATTGAAAAAAACAACAATCTTGAAAAGTTACTTTGGTTTGAAACCTATGAAAATCTTGCTGAAAAAGTTAAACCATATGCCAATGCGAAACAAAAAAGAATACTGAATAAGGGTGATATTCAAAGTGATGCTTATTGGGACACTATTGCTGATTTGTATGGTGATTATTATGCTGATAACGCTGGTACTATCGAGACTCTTGGAGCAAACACAGGAGCATATAAATCGGTATTTAACAATGATGTTGAACTGGCTATGAAGTTAGATTTGGTTATGAAATTGGAAGACGAAAGGAAATGGACAACAGGTAAAGGATTTCAAAGGTTTTACTACCCTCTCGCTTCACTGATGGTTGTAAGTGAATTGGGTGATAAACCGATTATTGGAAGTAGGGGGTTCAATTGAACAATTCGCTTCAAATGATTGGAAGAATTAGTCAAGCCAAAAAGGATGTTGAAAACGGACTAAAAAACAATAACATTGCTCAAATACAAGATGGTGTTGAAAACATATCATTGTTGTTGGGTCGTCTTTTAACACAAACTTCCATTAAAAAGGACAGTGGCATCATGGGGCAATGTTTGCTTCTGATTCTAGAGTCACAGGAAGCCTTGAAATTGGGCACGGAACGGCTTTCAAAGGAAGACAAAGGTCTTACAGTAGACACAAGCATTCCGAGCCAGTGGTTGTCATTTGATGGAGATATAAGAGAGCCTTTAAACATCAGTCAATCAAACATCACTAACGCTGGAAATGGTGTATTCACAAATACAGACATCGAACGTGCAGAATGTATTGGACCAACCCGTGCTTGTGTTGCTAAGACTGGGGATTTCTATCAAGATTGGAAGTCTTTTCCATTGGCTCAAATGATCAATCACCATCCCGTACCAAACTGTACGATTATACGGGCTGGTGCGCCTTTTGCCACAAACAATGTATTTGGTGAAACTTGCTATCTCGTTGCAAATCGAAAAATTGAAAAGGGTGAAGAACTTACAACAGACTACCGAGACAAAGGGTGGGCTGAATATGACTATTGGGACCACATTGATTTACCCTTTGAACAATGGGATAAAAATGCTTTGCGTGGTCTTACGATGGGATTGAACTCTAACCCAAGACCAGTTTTGGAAAATAAACAGGCTATAATGCAATCTGCGAGCCTTTTAGGCGGTTCAGGACTGTTTTATGCATCCACACTCACAAAAGGGCTTCCATCCCATCTGTTGGCTTTGTGTGGCATCGCTTTTGCTGGGTACGGACTTTACGAAAAGGTGAAATAATGACAAACAAACAAATCGCTGGTATGAGCCTTATTGTCTTGGTCAATATATGGTACTTCGGAAGACGAGGAAAAGCCAAAAGTAGACTGGAGAAACGATGACCGAACAAGAACAAAAATGCAATGCAAATAGTCAAAGATTGACTCTTGTAGCAATTAGACGAGTCGTCAAAATGATGAAGTCTCGAAAGTATGAAGTTTACACAGAACCGTACAAACTAAACATTGTTGGCTTTAGAAACCCAAATACAAATCCTTTGCACTTTGATGATGATTTGTTTGTCTTTTGGAAAAATACAAATGGGATTTGGAAAGGTCGCAAATACAAAATCACAACAGACCCATCTACTGCTTACCTTAAAAAAGGAGGGTTCAGTAGTAGTACGTCAGGAGTAGCGATTATGGCGCACGGTCAATATGTGAACTCACACAAACTTCGAACCCACACAGGTTATCCAGCCCTTTCCCAACGTAGAGACATTTGCATTTATCGAGACTATGATAGAGACGATACTCTATTTTTTGATGTAAGCACCATTGTCTGTAAATCAGATATGGGCATCAATATACATAGAGCAAAAGTTGGCGATGCCGATGATGGACAGGGAAATACAAACAAGATTGGTCTTTATTCGGCTGGTTGTCAAGTTTTTCAAAATTACTATTGTTTCCAAGAGTTCTTGGACATGTGCCGAAGACAGGTAAGTATGTACGGTGATGATGGATTTACATATACTTTGTTTGATTTGTCGCTTAAACGAAAGTTCATGATTAAGCGTTCAGTGTACGGATTGTTGATGGGACTCGGAATCTACCTCTTGATACCCAAGAGAACATGATGAATAGTCAAACACCTTTACAGATTTGTTTGGATTTGCTCGATAAGTCCACTGCCGAAGTTGTAACGACCATCTATGTACAAGCGCAAAAACAGACAGATGCACCGAAGTTGATGCTTCTCAAACATACCTGTTTACACTTGATTGACAGTAAATGGGAAGTTACATTTGGTATCCTTAAAGAAACTGCAACACCCGTTTCTAACATTGATAAGTTATTCCAAAAGAATCGAACCTTTAGGCTCTTAATGGAACATGAGTTCGATACATTGATTGAAAGAGTTGTCGCCCTAGAAAACATGAATGACTTAGAACTCTGACACCAATGACAGGGTGACAAGGCTTTTTAACTTTTTCACCTATAGTATGTCAGCCATATAGACTTTCTTCAATTTGACACACTTTTGAGACTAAAGTTTTTTTTGAGTGTCAATAGTGTCACATATAAAATAATCATGAACAACTCGCTATCAACAAGGCTTTTTGATTGACATGATATATTGACACCATCTAGATTTTCAGAGACTTCATGTCAGGCTATCTGACACCATCTAATAATGATCAAACATCATGTCAGAACCAAGAACTGATACCGTCCAATGGGAGACAGAAGACAGTATCAGCAATGGGGTTTTTCAAAACACAGGAATGTAATGAAGAAAAATGAATGACATCGGAACCTTTTGTAGACATACCTAACGGAACGGTCGTGTAAGTCCCCAACGATGTCACTCTACATTCTGCTTGTGGTCTTCACGTCCGTCCCGAAAAGCACGTCCACAAAAGGTTCTCAAACAGAACGACCAAAGCAAGGGTAAACAGAGTAGTTGCCTACCCAAGCCATAGGAGATTTGATTTTTGCACTACCAAACACTTCAAGGCATTTGGTAAAAGTGCAATAAAATCAGGGGTTTATCCTAGCCGATTTCGATAATATTTTTATAATATCCGAGCAGTACGACACGAACAACAACAGAGTTGGTAGAAATCGCAGCCGCACGACTTCCAAATGCCAAATTAACAGCAAAGGTCGTATTTCCAGGCAATGCAACAGGGTGCTTACGATACATGAAAACGCTTCCGTTTCCATTGTTCATGTGTCCTGAAGACAAGTCACCAGCAGTACCAGTTCCAGTAGAGATTGCAACACTACCAAATGCACCACCACCAGCACCAGCAAGAGATACAGGGCAGATTTCAACAATTGTTTGAGTGAAATCCCATGAAAGGACTCCATTGCTTTGAATGTTAAGCAAATCACCAACTGTCAAATCTACGTCGATTGGTGCACCAATGTTACCACCGTCAGCAGTACCGTCAGACTTTTCAACTTGACAAGCAATACCGAATACATCGTAGGCAACACCGCTAGGTACACGACCTGCTTCTTTTAAGTTTGTTTCTGCAATAGACAAAGCGTTAGAGAAACCTTGACCACTTGATCCACGAGCAACTGCAAAGAGTCGATTGGTTGAGTTAGCGATAGCACCACCACCAGCCAAGAGAAATGAAGACCAAATTGTGGTTTCACCGAAGCGGTAAAGACTTTTTGGTTGCTCAAATGGTACTTGAGGAGCGGCAGAGTTAAGGGGATTATACGTTGATCCGTACATGATAATTTTCCTTTTTTAAAGAAGTTTGAGTTGAGTTTTTGTGATTAGTAGCCTTGACCAGCAAACATCATTGCACCATATCCAAGACCCTCGGAACCATGTGCACCATTAAAAGTGCCAGCGACGGGGACTGATGCAGACTCAATAGCAGAATACTCTGCTTCTTGTGCTTGAATCAGACTTGGAACGGATGCAATAGCCTGTTGCTTTAACTGGCTTAAAACGATTTCACGTTTTTTAGGGGGTAGAGATGCAATCTTTTGAAAGTTCTCAAACCCAAGCATCTTAATACACCAGCCGAAACGATGACCGTGACGACCAGCATGTCTTGAAATTAATTTACGTTGTCCACGTAGAGATTTTGGTGACATGCCAAACTTGGCTTTCCATGCTTGCAAGCCAGCCTTTGCACATTGAACTTCTTCAGGATGCATAATTGGACTACATTGATATGCATCTGCTGGAGAAGCATCGGCATACCCAAGTTCAACTGCACCCATGCAATGTGGATTTTGATGCATCCCGTTCATATGCATTCCAGCCATGTGTGCACCAGCCATGTGAGCACCACCCATTTCAATAGCACCCATATGTGCACCGTTCATATGCATTCCAGCCATGTGAGCACCACCCATTTCAATAGCACCCATATGTGCACCGTTCATATGCATTCCAGCCATATGTGCACCGCTTAATGCTGGATCTTCAACAATAATAGATTCGATTGTCTCTTGAGTGGCTTCAACGACAGGTTTTACCATCATATCCATAAGAACACCAGCACCAGCCAATGTACCACCGACAAGTGTTGCAGATTTTGTGTCAACCAATTTGTATTTTGCTCCCAAAGCAAGAACCAAACCAGCAATTACACCTGTTGTAGCGTATGGTCGTTCTGCCAAGAACTCGGCACTTGCAGAAACAAATGGAACGTCCATTTTTGAGTAGAAGTTCAATGCTTTTGATACAAATGGTTCAACAAGCATGTGAGCACCATAAGCACCACCCATAAGAGCCATTGGAGTGACTGCAAATGCAATATGCTTGACGACTGGTAAAGTCCCTACATAGTTTTGTGCTTTTTGCAAGTATGAAAGAGGTGTTGCCAAAACATTGACACCTAAAATCGGATTCTTACGAACTTGCACCTTTTTAAATGGGTTGAACAAACGTGCATATTCGTCTGACTCTTTCATTTCTCCAATGTACTTCTGTCTACGAGTTCGTCCGATAGGTACTTGTGCTCTAGAGTAGACATCAATTGCTTTTGCCAATTTCTTCAAATCAGCATCTGACTTTTCACCATCGCTAAACTTTTTATATAAACTTTTGACATCACTCATTTTAAGACCTGAACCCTTTAGGTATCCTTTCACCTTATCCCAGTTAGTCTTGCTTCGAGAGCGTTTTGAGGTTTTGCCATCTTTAATGTCCTTCTTGGTTTTTGCAAGAAGTCGTTTCAATTGGTCTTTTGTCAAGTCTCTACTGTAACCATGTCCACCAAGGTCTTTTATTTCTTGGCGATATGATTGCTTCGAACGGGTGGATCTTTTTGAACCCGTAGAACCACCAGTTTTTGCCTGTTTCTTGGCTCTTTCCTTTTTCGCATCTTCAATCATTTTATCGAGTGAAGCATGTGTCCGTGCCCCACCTTGTTTCTCAATGTATTTTTGAACATATTTTAATTGACTTTCGATACGTGCTTTTATTGTTTGTCGTTTTTTTGACACGGTAGCCCCACTGGTTCGTTTTGATTTTGTTGAAATGCTTCCACCACTTGGCATGTCAGCATCAGGAAAGAGGGATACTTGTGTAGCGTTTCTACGACGTAGCAATGGATTCCGCAACTTTCGGGACACAATGCCTTTACGATTCCGTTTTGGATTCGTAACAAACAAAGCACCATTCAAGGGCATTGGATTTCTATGTAAAATAGCCATACAAGGTTCTCCATCAATATGATATATTTCATTCTGTATTCTATACGACCCACTAAGCATTGCAAGCAAAGTAAATTTGTTAGAGTGCTATTTGTACAAAATTAAGGAGTTAAACCGATGGCATTAAGTCAACAGAAAGCCAAATCATACCCAAAATCACCAGCCGATGAAAATCACAAATTATTGCGAGTAAGAGTGCACAGGAAGATTTTTGAAAGAATGCAAACAATTGCAAAAGACCAAACTGATATTTTTTGTGAACACATAAGCATTTCTGACATTGTAAGAGCATCGATTCATAGTTTCATACAAGTGCAAGAGAGCAAAGAACGGTTAGAACGACACATTAACCAGCGGAAAAATCAAAAATAACCCCAAGTGATGGGTCGTATATTGATTCAGATGCTATACCTTTGACTGCCTTTTCGCTTCCCATTTTGATTAATTTTCGACGTTGATCGCTATCAGCAGTCCAAAAGGTTTTGCCACCTACAAGAAATGAGTTGACTCTAGCATATCCCCATGATTCAGGTGTTTGTCCTTTTCTGTGACCGCCACTCGCCCAAGCAGACTTTCCTCGATTGAATATAGTGCGAAGAATGTTAACGGGGATTTCTGAACCATAATATGATGATGCTGATTCTGCTTTTTTATCCAAATTACCGTCAAACCCTCTACGATGGGCTTCTTTAGTATATGGTGACCTTTTTGACTTTGCCCCTTTGTCAGTTTCAAATGCACGAAAAAGCGACTTACTTACTTTCCTTGGAAAGTTATCCTCATCCCCATATTGTTTGAGCGCATCTTTGTATTCTTGTCTTCTATCACCAATTTCTTCTATACGTTGTTTCAACTTCTTCCCTTTGAAGCCAGCAATGTACTTTTGTGGAATGAATCGTCCATACTTATCTCGGACACCTTTTTTTGACTTTTTAAGCATTGAACGATTTTTTCTTGAAATTGGATTTTTATACGACACAATTTTCTTATCTGTCGTAAAGGGCTCTATTACACCTACTACTGTACCAGCCCAGTGAGGATCTTTTATTCGTTGCGAAAAAGATGCAGTTGGAAACTCTTTAGCCAATGACATCCAAACTTTTTCCGCTTGTTTACTTGTGTCACCCATTTCGCACCAGTCAGTAGAAAAGAAAAATGGTTCACCGATTATTCGCCAAGCCGATTCTATTGAGATTTTGTAGAGTTTGGTTCCGAGTCCTTTGTTCCTATATGCTTTATCAAGACCCGATGATTGAACTGAAACAACAGGTTGGTTTCTCAAAACACTGTACTGATCAAGAAGGATAAACATAAGGTCAAAGCATCTCGTTTCATCCATCGCATCACTAAAAGGCTTCACATACATAGAGATACCACCAATCGATTTTTTTGCATGCCAAAAACTTACAAAAATTGTATATCGAAACTTGTCGGGTTTTCCTTTGTAGTCAAATACAACACCTTTATCAACAGAGTAAAACAAGGGTTTACTTTTAAAAGTGCCAAACTGTATTTTTTCACCTAGCACGATTGCTTGATTATTTCTCATTTAATACTCCTTTGTTTCGTTCTTCAGCAAAGGGTCTACCGAGATTAAATACTCCATACAAGTTTTCCATTGCCAACCCTGTTGCATCCCTCACAGTTTCTTCTTCCCAGTGTGGAAAAGCATAGTGTAAGTTCTCATGGAATACATTTGTTACGATGTCAAAAACGTCCATCATTGGATTTATGGCAATGTCAAATGTATTGAGGTTAATTTGACCGTGACCAGCCCCCATCGGATGCCCACTGTCTACTATGTTTCGTCCATTGTTAAACTCATCGACAGTCATAGCCCGAATCGGTGTTGGGAATACAAGACTTTCTCCCCTCATTTGCTCAATGAAGCCCAAAACAAAAGGTATTTCTTCTTCCACTTGTCTTGTTTTATCTGAGTCAAAACCAACCAAGGTTACCATTTCCTTTGGTACTAGCGCATTCTTCTTATTTTGTAAGGGTAAGTATGGGTTAGTAAGTAACCGCTCACTTACTTTGGGATTTATCCTTTTGACTTGTTTAGATGCCCATTTTTCACCGCTATCACCACCCCATGCCATGTGTGCAATGTATCCTCGTGTGGGATTTTTTGGACCCCAAGTTTTTTTGCCTGTTTTGATGGCTTTTGAGTTTCTGTTGTTTCGATGTCGAGTAAAATATGAGTGCATACGTTTGACAGAACGCTCCCAAATCTTTGGGTGCAGAACTAATTGCATTGCTCTTACCAACCCAATACCACTTGTGCTTGACCAATTGTGTTTGTGAGCCAGCAGAAGACCCTCAAAGGCTTCTTGTTTCACTTTTCGAGGTACAGTATATTTTGCTTCTCCACGTGCACCACTTGAAGCCCCTGACGCAGTTTTTTCAAGAACCTTTTCAATCAATTTACTTACTCTTGGCTTCTTTCCAAGTCCGTGATGTTGAAACATGTCAACCCATTGACTTGGCGCAGTGTCTATCATTCTTTGAATGACATTCTCTAAGTTCTTCATGCTTACCAGCCATTCAATCTGATTATGACCGCTAACTCGCAAGCATCTTCACATACTTGTTCTAGTTTTTTGTCGTTCATGTTTTTGGGATTCATACGTCGTTTTTCAAGTTTGGATAAAATGTAATTATTGGCAGTGATCAATCTATCCATCGAGGTTGCAATTTTGGTTAGAACCCAATCAGGTAAATCATCGGCATCTTCAAGTGCGCTGAATAACTGTTCTGATGCTCTCATAATGCTTACCAACTGGTTACGTATCATCCCACCGTTAGGCAAGCCATAACCTAAGTTTCGTCCTTTCATAGCCATAACAAGTCCTAGTCTGTGATTCCTTGAACAGGTGATGTATAATTTCCACCAGCAACCCAAAGAGAACCATCCTCTGCAACTCCAAGTGCTGGTCTGATACCACTTTCCTCACCCATTTTGTGAATGTAGTATGAGAAACCATCACCTTTTTTGTCGGTAGCATAGACTACATTTGTTAAGATTCCAAGCGGTTTTACCATTATGTCTTCATAATCGTTCGTTGCATGACGACCACCAGCGTATTCCGCTAACTCTTTCAAAGGCATCAAATCTGAATCAGGATTTTTGACCTTATAAAAATCCTTTTTGATTCTTTTTCGAGCGGATGGACACAACACAAAGTAAAGGCGATGACTAGGGTGGTCCATATCAAAACACAAATGACTATCTTCACTTTGTTTACGATTCAATCTAATGATTGTGTCAGACCGTTTGGGTGAACGACTGAATGGACTGAAGTGAATCTCGTAAGCCCGTCCACATTCAATTAGATTCATATCATCCCACTTTTTTAGGTCATTTGGGTTCTTTACAACGGCTGGTGGTGCAATTTCCTCCACATCAGTTGCTTCATTTCCCCAATGCCATTTTTTGTATGCTTCAAGACCATCCATTTAACTCTCTTTTGATTTTAACATTCTACGTTGTCTACGTGTTGCAACTATTTCCTTGACAATGGGTGTGATAATGGGTGTGATTTTTGGGACAATAAAAGCACCCAATCCACCACCAATCACAATCCATATTCGTCGTCGAACCTTTTTCCACTCTTTTGCATTTAACCCTTTTGGTTTTTTACCAGTAAACAGTCCAGCAAGTATTTCTCCAAAAAGAACTGCTGCTTTTCCACTGTCGTCAATAGTTTCTTTCACTGCATCTTCAAGTTGGGCTTTGGATGAGTTTTGCTTTTCAAAAAGTTCTTGCTCTCGAAGTACATCAAGATTGGTATTCATTTCACGATTTATATCTTCTTGTGTATTTGTGGCTAGACCTGCTTGTATCTTTAGATTTTTTAAAGCCATACCAATACCTTGTAAAGCCCAGTAAAGTTCTTGAGGGTCGGCTTCTTCGTCAGGAAGTGTTTTTGCAAAAGCCAAAGACGCTTTAGCATGTTCAAGCATTATATCTTTGTATTGCCCCTCTAAATCCTTAGATGCAATGGTTGCATCCCATGCACCACCTAAATGTGCTTGTCTAAGTTGCGTTGGGGGATTGATAAGTGAGGTTGGTTTGATCCTCACTTCAGAATTAATTCCCATTTGCTCTTGCTTAATCATAAAATCTAAGTCTTTCATTAACTTATCAATGTTTTTGATTCTCTTTAGTTCTTCTTCCGAAGTCATAAATGACCCGATACCTGTCGCAATGACTGTACCAGCCCCAAGAACACCACCCCAAAGTAAAGGTGCGACAGGAATAATTAAAGGTGCAAAATTTTTGCGTACTTGAAACTTTTTACGTTTCATTGTTCATCCTTTTTGACTGCACGATAAATGAGTGTTCCACCGTACCCAAGAATTGCCAAACCCAACACACCAACAACTATATAATTGACTCTTTCATTTCCACCTAAATACCAAGGTTTTCCACCAATCGGTGTCGGCATTGTTGTGGAACTACTTGATGGTCTTGATGATGAACTTGATGATCCACCCTGATATGGTGCAGATAGTCCCAATTTTCTGTATGTTTTTGGTCCAATAATTCCATCTTGTTTCAAACCTTGACTTGCTTGATATGCTTCAATCTCTGCTTTTGAAAGTTCCCCACTTGGTGCAGTAATCCCCATTCGCTTTTGCACTTCAGAAACAAGTCCTTGAATACCTGTTACCTGTTTTACAACCGTATTTGTAGCACCATCTTGAAGCATTGGTAAAGCCTGTCCACTTCTTATGAACGATGGGACTGGTTTCGATGCCGATGGTTGAAATACATTCGTAAAGTCGAACTGTGGTTGTTCACTGGTTGCATAGCGGTCTTGTTCAGATTGGACCAATCCTTCTGCAATCTCCATCAGTTGTGACTGATATGGCGACCCTAAGTATTCAGGTGTACCAAAATGCCCGTATTGTTGATCTTGATGATACATGTTGACCTCTTATTTGCGCTTTTGGTATTCGTCGTATGCGACATAGACGAAGTAAATGTATGGAACCAGTCCAGCAACAAGTGTGTTTGGAATCCTTTTTGAACGACTGTATTCTACACCCATTGCAATTGTTCGTGCAACATTTCGATACTTGCTCAAAAAACTTTGTTGAGTTTGCTGGGGTATTTGAATTGTTGGTTGCTGATTGTTTTGGGGTTGGGGTGCGGTGATTCCCTGATTTATTTCTTTTGCAATCGCAGATTTATCAAGTTGACTACCATAATTTGGCAGTATCGGGGCAGACGATTGCATACCAGCCATCGACTGATGCGAAACAGTTCCAGCCTTTCGAACACCGACGGGATTGTTATTCATTGTATAAAGTGGTGGCAACATATGTAACTCCTATTTTTGGAAAACTTTTTTGTACATCAGTATTGAGAAACCAGCGACACCAATAATTCCAACTCCCCATGTACCGAGTTCGAGTAATTGCTTTGCTCTAGCGATTTTTGCCTGACGTTCTAAGGCTTGAATACGGGTCTTGTACTCTTGAATCTTATTTCGAACGTAGAATCCAATTAGAGGTAAATCTTGATACCTTTCAAGAGTTGCAACTCTTGATTGAAGTAAAGCAAGACTTTCTTCAGGACTTAAACCACTGATTAACCTTGCAACAGTGGGCGCATATTCTTCAATACTCGCAAGTGTCGTATCATCAGGAACCTGAGATTGTTCGGCTTGTTGTGTCTCATCAGCACCATATGCGCCCATTGTAACAATCGTACCATTTCTTGAATTGGACGATGCACCATATTCGCCAGCCTTTACGAAAGATTGGGGATAAGGAACTAAAAATGGAACTTCTAACTCTTTCATGACTTTTTACCTTTTTTAGTGGCAAATAATGCAAGCATTCCAACAACACCAACTCCACCCACAAAATAAATTGGTATCATCGCTTTTTGACGGGCTTGTGCATTTTGAGTTGCTATCGCCAACTGAAGTTGTGCCTGTTGTTGAGCAAGTAAAAGTTCCTGTTTTTGTTTTGCTTCCAATTGAGCCTGTTTTTTTGCTCTACGATTGCCACTAAATGTTCCAATCATGTTTGAAACCAAAGGTGTAACCGCAGTGATTACTGCAAGAGTACCAGTTACCGCTTCACCATAGTTCATTTGATGGTATTCCATTTGCGGATAGGATAATTCCACTAATGCTCTTTCATATGATCTTAAATTACTCATGGTTACTCCTTTGCAGACTGACTGCCGAGATATACAATGCCACCTACAATCGTTAGTCCCAAAAGACTTAAACCTATTATTGTACCTGTGCTCATGCCTTGTGATTGTGGCAATGGAACGATAGGCGCAATTGATGTGGTTGGCGTGGGCAAAGATGCGTCCCTACCAGCCTTGAACGACTTCCAAAAACTTTCCGCTACACTGAGTCCCTGATCAAACTTTGATGCCCCTGAAGACCCTTGTAGGGCTTGTAAAGTGGATGCATCAACCATACCTGTTGGTGACAGTCCTTTTGAACGCTGGTATGCCATTAAAGCCTGTTGTGTTTTTTGACCGAAAATGCCGTCATCATCAACACCGATCATTCTTTGTAAATCTTCAACCTCGTTCCCACGACTTCCGAGTTGTAGTCCAATGGTAGGTGCGGAATAATTACTGTGATTGCGTTTTCGAACAACTTGTGTTTCGAAAATGGGAACCCCTTGACCACGATAAAAAGGGGTATCTGAAGTCAAATCTTGAAGTTCATTTCCAAGATAGGCTGGTTGTCCCGTTACACTGGGTATATATGGTTGTAGGTAATCCATTTGTTTTAACATTTTGTTTCCTTGGTATTCTTTTGCGTCATGTTCAAGGCTACGCCAGCCAAAAAGTTTGCACAATGTTTTTTTGTTTCTGCGTCAAGCAAACTTTTACCTTTTATCATGGGATTCCAGTCTTCCATTGCGAGCAAAAGTATGGTTGCTAAATCTGATTTATTGATTTGAATATCTTGCGATGATTTTTCAAAACCAAGTTTTAAATACTCTCCCAACTTAGCGATTAAAGGTAAAAGGTGTGCTTTAGGAAATGATGAATTGCCAAACATTGCTACTCTCCAAGTTTGGTGGTTGAACTAACTAACTACGTGCTCTATAAATCAAAATCGCAGTTGTCAATGCCCCAAGAGAAATCAGTAGTGGCGCATTGCGTTTAACGAAAGAGTCGGCTTCATTTTCTTGAAGAAGATTCTCCCCTACATCGGCTCCTGCATCAGCCCCTTGATCAATAATTTCCGCAACGTCTGCATCCTCAATGGATTCCTCAACAGGCACTGGTCTAAAATTTTCCTGACTTTTTGCATATTCTTCAAGTTCACATTCATAACAAACTGCATCAATCAAATTGTTGAGTAAAAGTGGATTGTCCATTTTCTTGGCAAGGTCTTGAGCCTGTACAAGTATTTCCACTTTTAAGTTGTTTAAAACACTTGGATGGCAGAAACCAGCATAACATTCTTTAAGTTTATCCATGCGTTGAGCGATGATTTTTGACTTTGCTGATCGAAGAATGCGTTTATCTTTTGCTGATGCCTTTTCAATCTGTAAGATGGTTTCAGCCAACAAAGATGCTTGAACACTTTTGAGTGCTTTGACTGCTTGAAATGCATTGATCTTTCTTTCTCGTACCATTCGTAAAATGCTTGGCGCAGAATACTGAAGTACAATCATAGAAGTCGGATTCAAATCATTTGCTCTAATTTTTTGAATCAACTGTTTGATACTGTTCGGTTTAGGTGTTTCAAGAATGGCTTGAGATACAACTTGTTTTTGTCCAACAATGTTCCTAAGAGAAGTCTCTAATTTTCCTTTTTGTTGAACCACTGCTTGTTGTTGATTTAAAGCAGTAGATACATCGAGCGGTAATCGTGACGCTTGTTGTTGAACTGGGTATTTTGTGTGATTGCGTTGTGACTGTTTGGCTTGCAGTTGTCTCTGTTTGGCTTGCATTTGTCTCAACGCTTGAAACGATTGTCCTCGTTGATTACTTCCATAAAACATTTACTTCTCCGTGTGAGTATTCATTGCTATGATACTCTATTGAAGAAGTACAAACCACCTTGTTATTGTTTTTGAGTGCTATCTTGGCTTGGACTTTCAGGAAGTAACACAACTTCTTCGGTAGCGAATCTCATAGCATAGTCTAGTTGGTCAATTTGATCTTTCAATACATTCAATTTTTTCAATCTCTCAAACAGATTGTTTGCCAAGTCCAATCGACCCATTGATACCGCAATCGCAAGTTCAGCCTGAATGACTTGAACATACATACCCTGTTTCACCCATTTGACTCTTGCTTTGTATCCCTTTTGGATATACGAAATTAATCTATCCTGTTCTGACTTAAACTCTTGCCTTGTTTTTTCTAAGTCAGTCAATTCGACTTTTTCCTTTTCTAAATCATCCTTTATTGGGGCATCTTTTATATCATTCATAGTGTCTCCCACTTCTTTCATCTTAATAATACCCTTTATCTCTACAATCCTGACATACCCAAGGAAGTTTCGTATTTTTCCCACAGACTTGACATCGCCAGCCAATTACATTCATATTTGATATCCACACAAAAAAGCACCAGCCCCATATATCCATTTCAAGTGTGGTACTTGTACGGCTTTTCCTTCATCAACCATTTTAAATGCTTCTCTCCACATTTGTGTTTCAGTAGTATATCTTCGTTCCGAAAACTTGTCTGATGTTGCCATTTGATGCTTTCGTTGATTTTCCTCTTGTTGAATCAAAACCTCGGTAGCCCTTTCTAATGCAAGCAACAGTTTTGAGTCTCTATTTACGGCACATCGTAGTCCTATATCTGCAAATGCTTCATTTCCTCGTTGTTGTTCAGTTATTGCTCGTCTGTGAGCATATTCAACACTTTTAAAGGTGATAAAGTTTTCAAGTTCAATCATGGGCATACATTTCTCCTTTGGTTAACGACACTCTATCATAACCACGATGAAAGTATTTTACAATGTATTAAGCATCTACTTTTTCTTTCGATTTGAAATGTATTTTTTGTACATATCGCTTGACTTTATATAATCAAGTAGAACCTCGGTAGTGACGGCAGTGATAGCCCCTACAAGCGATGCACGAAAGATTTTGTGGACATGTCCGCTTAAACCTTCGTCAGCCACTGAACCAGCAACCGTTCCAGTTACAAATGAAACACCTAATTCAGGTAACTTATCAGTTCCTTTTCCAACGTCCCAGCCCAAGGGAACTTTTAGAGTGGGTTCACAGTAAAACCATTTGGTCGGTGTAAACGGCTTATTACCAACCATACAATAAACATGACTGTACTTTAAACGTGGATAATTTGCATCATTTTCATGATAGCGGACTATTCCATTTTGTGTGGATGCAGATAAAACAAACTTCCACGGTAGCCTTATACATTCAAAAAATGAACACAACAAAATGGTTAGATCATCACAGTCGCCTATTCCGCTTTTCAAGGTAAAAAGTGGGGATTGAAGACGTTCCAGCGGTTCATTAACATAGTAAATGTTGTCTTGAACCCATTCGAGAAGAACTTTTGCTTGCTTTACATATTCTCTTGGCTTGACTTTTTTTTCTTTCAGGATCTTTACGGCTAGCATCGCAATTCTTGGGTCACGACCATACTGTAATACAAT
>CAACVD010000630.1_pt1 | contig 17021 bp, 34 predicted proteins | sample 2381771 | NCBI WGS metagenome assembly CAACVD01 (sample SAMEA5211965, study PRJEB30684) | marine metagenome | biome: Marine; feature: Epipelagic; material: Water | collected 2015-10-15 | depth 15 m | reverse complement strand
AAATTTAGTGAATTTACTTTAAAAACCTCGACATCTGATGTAGATTTCGTTGTAGGTTATGACGGAACTGACAACGTCAGAATAACACCAGCTAACTTAACTGGTGGTGGTGGTGCATCAAGCTTAAATGGTTTAAGTGATGTAAGTATAGATTTATCAAATGATTCAGCTTACTTTATAAATATACCATCTGGATTATCTGGAGCAAATGGTAATTTAGTTATTGGGGAAGGTGCTGGAAATTCTTTGACAAGTGGTGATAGAAATATTGCTATTGGGTTTGAAGCATTATCAAGTGCAACAGTTGATGTTGACTCTACTGCAATTGGATATAGAGCTTTGAAAAATCAACTTATGACTTCATTTGCTCGAAATACAGCAATTGGTTTTGAAGCTGGAAGAGATATCACAGCTTCTTTTGGTGCAACTATCATTGGCGCTGAAGCTGCTCAAATTGCTACAACAGGAGTTAGCGATAGTGTAATTATCGGAAACAGAGCAATGAATGCAAGTACTGGTGCAAATCAATCTGTTATTATAGGTCGATCAGCTGGAAGCAATGCAACTGGTGGACAAAATGTTTCAATAGGTTATCAAGCTGGTCGAGTTAATACAAACGAAGGTCATCACAGTATTGGTTATCAAGCTGGTTATTCTCAAACTTCTGGTGCAAATAATACTAATTTAGGGTATAGAGCTGGTTATCAAAATACTACTGGCTTCCGTAGAACTCATTTAGGTTATGAGTCTGGTAGATATAATTCTGGCTCTTATAATACTGGAGTTGGTTATCGTGCTTGTAATGGATATTTTAGTTTTGGTACTGGTCAAGGAACTGGCGAACATAATACTGCTATTGGTAATGGCTCTATGTCTTCATTAAACGGAACAAGTGCGACAAGAAATACTGCTGTAGGCTCATTATCTATGGGTGGTGTATTAACTGGAGCAGATAATACTTCAATAGGTTATTTAAGTGGCTCTAACGTTACTTCTGGACAATACAATACTTTAATAGGTTCTAAAGCTGGAGATTCAATAACAACATCTAACGACAACACTTTTATTGGTTATGGAGCTGGTGATCAATCTAATCCAAGTACTACAACTGGTAAAAATACTGGTATAGGAAGAAGTGCATTATCTGACTTGAATACTGGAGTTAACAATACAACTTTAGGATATAATTCTGCTCCAAGTTTATCTTCTGGTAGCAATAATGTTATGGTTGGTTATCAAGCTGATGTTAGTACTGGTGCAGCATCAAATCAAAATAGCTTTGGTTATTCTGCTGCTTGTAGTGCAGACAACCAAGTAACTTTAGGTAATTCAAGTATTACTGCTTTACGTTGTGCAGTTACATCTATAACTTCACTTTCAGATGAAAGAGATAAATCAGACATAAAGGATTTAGAATACGGACTTGCTTTTATAGATGCTTTGCAACCAAGAGAATTTGTTTGGGATAACAGACCAGAAACACAAGTTGAATATGATGAAGATGGAAACGAAACAGAAGTAGAATTTTATTCAGCTAACAAAGGGAAAAAAGACTTTGGTTTTATAGCACAAGAAGTTAAAGAGTTAGATAATGATACTTTAAGACTTGTTTATGATGAAAATCCAGAAAAACTTGAGTTAAGTTATGGTAAACTTGTTCCTATATTAGTACAAGCAATAAAAGAATTAAAAGCAGAAGTAGAATTATTAAAATCATAAATAATGTATAAAAACGTAATAACATCTGAAAACACAGACGATAGTCATAAAGAAGTAATTACTTCACAGATACCAGACCAATTAAATCAAATAGGTGCTGATGAAAATGTAGAAGCAATTAAAGAACATTTCAAATGGGTTTTAGCAAATGACTTTTATAAAGATGAGTTAAGTGCAGAACAGATTACTGAAATGGAATCTTATTTGTCAAGTGATTACCAAGACGAGTACGAAGATTTGCCAGAATAATTTGTATATTTACATAAAAAAGAATTATGGAAATTACTAAAGAACAAATCGCAAGAGTAAATCAAGTCATTAATAATATGCCTATCGCTGTATTAGCACAAGCACAAGAAATTGTAAAAATACTAAACGAATCGCTACCAAAAGAAGAAGATGAATAACCCTGTTTTAGCACTTATACCAAGCGGATATAAAGAAGATAAAGTTTATTCTGTATTGCCAAATGATGGTACAGGAGATTTTGACTTTGTTAGAGTTGGTGCTGGTACAAGAGTTAATAAAGATGGACTTATAGAAACTATAGGTGCTTCAACAGACGATATACCAAGACTTGATTGGTTAAATAGCAACTGTCCGAGTTTACTATTAGAGGCACTTAGAACAAACAGACAAGTTTATTCTGAGCAGTTTGACAATGCAACTTGGACTAAACAACCAGACCTAACTGTTACTGCAAATCAAATAATATCTCCTACTGGGGAATTAAATGCTGATAAAATAAAAAGAGGCTCAACAACAAATACTAATAATTATGTTTTTGACCAAATTAATAAAAGAACAGCGGCTCAATTAGACATTTGTGTTTCGGTTTTCGTCAAACAAGGCGAGGGCGATTTTTTTTCAATGAGAGCGCAAGGGGGTTATTCAACTGGTAGAGTTGATTTTATTTATCAATTTAGTACAAATGCAATTACGGCTTCAGCACCTGGAACAAATGCAACTTTATTAAGCACAAAATCAGAAAATTACGGCAATGGTTGGTTTAGGTTATCAATGGTATTCAATTCCGATGCAGTTGGTACAAATACAACTTATTTTAGTCCACGTGCTACAAGTGGAAATGTTGATTCTTCTGATACATCATCAACTGCATTTGTTTATATGTGGGGTTGTCAAGTAGAGGAGGGCAAAACCTTATCAAGCTATATAGAAACACCAGCAAATTCAATTGTAACAAGAAACGCAGATGTTTGTACTGATGCTGGAGATGTTAATTTATTTAATATTACAGAGGGTACATTTTTTGTTGATGTAAATAGCTTTAATCCTCCTTATTTAGATTATAATATTATTAGTCTAAGTGATGGCACAACTAATAATTATATCACGTTTACTTATGAGCTTAATAGTTTAAGAGTTAAAGTTTACAATGGCTCAAATCAGCTAAATTTAATTATAACATCAGAATTTAATATAAACCAAAGAAACAAAGTAGCTTTAAAATTTAAAGAAAATGAATTTAAAGTATACATTAATGGTGCAGTAAGGTCTATCACTACAAATGTTGTTGTTCCTACTGGTTTTAACAGATTTAATTTTGCAAGTCAAACTGGTGCAGATAGATACTTTGAGGGTAAAGTATATGATGCCAGAGTCTACGACACATTTTTAACTGATAGCGAATTAGAAACACTTACAACATTATGATAAAGATAGGTAAATACGAGTTTGTAGATGAGGCACAAGCAAATACTAAAATAGATGCTTTAGAAGAAAATCATCCACACGCTATAGTAAAACTTGGTCATATAGTTTTAGAAAAAAGCGAAATAGATGCAGAGGGTAATGAAATAAAACCAAATGTATTTAGTGAAAAATATCACATAGATGTTATGTGGAAAGGAATAGAAGAACATCCTTATGGCTGGAAATCCTATGCAGTTGGAATAGCAAATGGTAATGGAGTACACAGCTTTTATGGGGTGGATTATCAAACAAATAAAATGTAATAAAATGATTAAAGGACTAAGGTATTTAGCAGACAAGTTAGAGCAGTTTAAATTTTGGTTAATTGCAAAATGGAATAACCTACTAAAGAGTTTAATGATATGAGCATAAGCGATTTAAAAGTAGCTTGTATAAATGCTATCTCTTTAGGAGTTAGTTTTACTCACGTTGAAAACAGTTTAAAGATTATATTGTTATTGGCTTCTATTGTATATACACTCCAAAAAATATACGTTAATCATAAAAAAGATGACAAAAAACTTTAAGTTAAAAGAATTTAAATGCAAGAGTGGTTGTGATATGCCTTTAGAGGTGTATGAAAACATAATTAAACTTTCTAGTCAATTACAATTTCTTAGAGATTATACTGGTAGACCTATAACTGTTAATAGTGGTTATAGATGTCCTAAGCATAATAAAAAAATAGGTGGTTCTAAACGATCACAACATATGTTAGGCAAAGCTGCAGACATAACTATACAAAGTTTAAAACCAGCAGAGGTGTTTATGATCATAGAAGACTTAATAGATATGGGACATATGCTACAAGGTGGATTAGGATTGTATGATACATTTGTTCACTATGATATAAGAAAAACTAAAGCACGCTGGTAATGAAAAAGATATTAGAATTTTTAGGAGTTAATGTAATAAAAGACATAGGTAAAGTAATAGATGATATATTTACCAATGATGAAGAACGACAAAGAGCTAAGAACGAACTTGTTAAAATCATACAACAAAAAGAGCTGGAGTTACAAAAGATGCAAACAGAAATTATTGTAGCAGAAGCTAAAGGTAATTGGTTACAACGTTCTTGGCGTCCTATATTAATGTTAGCATTTGGTTTTATAGTTATATATGTAAAGTTTTTAGCACCATTGTTTGATTTAAAAATACCAGAATTAGAAAACGAGTTTTGGAATTTATTACAATTAGGTATTGGTGGATATGTAATTGGACGAAGCGCTGAAAAGATAGCTGATAATATCGTTATCAAAAAATAAATTTTTTTATTTAAAATAAAATATATAAATTTGAATTTTTTATATAAATAACTATAAATAAAAATAAAATAAAATTATATAAATATAAGACATTTGAGCTATATTCATAATGGCTAAAAAAACAAAAAGAAAAAAGTTAATTGAAAAGTTAGATAAAACTTTTAGTATTTATATTAGGCGTAGGTATGCAAAAAACGACATTGCTGAATGTTTTACTTGTGGTAAACAAGATCATTGGAAGAAATTACAATGTGGTCATTTTCAATCACGCAAACATTATGCTACACGATTTGGTACATTAGATGATGATGATACAATTACAGAATTAAATTGTCAAGTTCAGTGTGCCGGCTGTAATGTTTTTCGTTTTGGTGAACAATGGAAATTTTCAAAAAATTTAGATGCAACATATTTTATAGGTTTATCTGATCAATTACATCAAAAAGCTAACACAACAGTTAAATATGATAATATAGATCTTGAAATGTTAATAACTAAATATCAAAATAAAATTGATGAATTAGATTAATATTTATATTTGATTATTAAAAATTATTGTTTTCTTTGTTTTTTGACTACTAACCAGTCAACGTTAACCACCTTTAAACGGGTGGTTTTTGTTTATTATTTGTTTATATCATTTTTTTTTGTAAATTTGTTAACATAATAACAAAGAAAATGAACTATGACACATACAGAAGACGTGAAACGAGCTGCTAGTAATGATACAATAGATTATTTAAATGCCAGAATTAAAGCTTTAGAAAATAGAGTTGAATTTTTGGAAGCATCATTAGAAATTTACGAATTATTAAACGAAGAAGAATGAACAGAGAAAAATTAAAAGAGTTGTATAAAAAATATGACTTAACAGAAAACGATGTATTTAAACATCAACATTATTTAATCATCACAAGAGCTGGAATTGAAAAAATCCAAGCTATCGAACAAATGAATATTACGTTTGAAGTAATACGATGTGAACCAAATTATGCTGTATTTAAAGCAATTGCAACAAAAGACGATAAAACAATAGAAACGTTTGGTAGTGCATTAAAAGGCGAAAGTTATAAAGACGGCTCGACAAACTCGTTTTATGTTGCTGAAATGGCAGAAAAAAGAGCATTATCACGAAGTGTTTTAAAATTAACAGGATTTTACGAACTCGGAGTGTTTGGCGAAGATGAAAGCGAAAGCTTTAAAAAACCTAAAACAGAATTTAAAACCCTATAAATAAATAAATATGAGTGCAATAATTAATTTTAGTATAAACGTGGCTAAATTGCCAAAAGAAAAATTTGTAAAAGGAAAGGATGGAGCCGTTTGGGTCAATCTAACAATGAGTGTAAACGAAGAAACAAAATATGGCAATAACACTGGCATATATGTATCACAATCATTAGAAGAACGTGAAGCAAAAAAACAAAAAGAATGGTTAGGCAACGGAAAAGTTGTTTGGAATGATGGTCAAATAACTAACGCAGTTTGGGAAGATAAAACACCAACCAATGAAAAAGTTGTTGAAAGCGCAACAGACGACGGATTACCATTTTAATAACAAAATATGAAAACAGGGACTTGATTGTCCCTTTTTTTGTATAATAAAACAAAGAAAAATACAATATGACAGAAAAACAAACAACTCATAATATGTCAATGGAATTAATAAAGGAAGAATGTGAAATAGACACCACACAGCCTTTGGAATATCCACCACTTGTTTTGAGTTTAGGAACAACTACAATTCAATCAAATTCAGGTAATAAAACATATCCAATTCCCATCGCTACAAGCGGAAATATATCGGTTATTACAGCTCCTCCAAAAACCAAAAAAACATTTTTCATTTCATTATTAGCAAGTATTTATTTATCTGATCAAAACAATTTTGGTGGTAACATATTAGGACATCGTGCTGATGAATGTTTAGTACACGTGGACACAGAACAAGGAGCTTGGCACGCTCAACGAGTTTTTAAACGTGTATTAGATATGTCAAATAATAAAGATCTTGGTTGTTATCAAACTTATGCATTGAGAACAATTAATTATAAAACAAGATTAGAATTTATCGAATACATATTAAAAGAAAATAAAAATAAAAATGGTTTAATTCTCGTAGATGGAGTTGCTGATTTGGTCTCGGACGTCAACAATATAGAAGAATCTAATTTATGTGTTCAAAAATTAATGCAATTAAGTGCTCGTCATAATTGTCATATAATGGTTGTGATTCATCAAAATTTTGGTAGTGCAAAATTAGGAACAGGTCATTTAGGATCATTTTTAGAAAAAAAAGCTGAAACTGTAATTCAATTAGAAGCAAATGCTGTAAATAAAGATTGGATCACTGTTATGTGTAAACGATCACGTGGTTATTCATTTGAAACATTTAGTTTTAGTGTAAATGATTTTGGACTTCCATACGTTGTTGGAGATTTATACGACCCATTAAAAGATTATAATTAATGAAAACACTTTTAGAACTTGCATACGACAAACACAATGATTGGATATCGATCGTGAAATCGTTTGGCTGTAATCCAAGCAATGCCGAAGACATCGTTCAAGAAATGTATATCCAATTACATCACGATATTATGAAAGGATTGGATTTATCGTTTAAAGAAGACATAAATCATTATTATTGTTATAAAGTTTTAAGAGGAATTTATTGTAATATTTATAAAAAAGAAGCAAAACAAATTAAAATGTATTTAGAAGACATTAACGAATTAAAACAAGCTGAAGATTTAGGCATTGACGAAATTGAATATGCTAAACGAAAAAAACAAATTGATAACATATTAGCTGAAATGTATTGGTATGATAGAAAAATATTTGAAATATGTGCCAGCGGAAAATCAATAGCAGCTTTAAGTCGTGAAACAAAAATTAGTTATTATTCTTTATACAACACATACACGAATGCTAAAAAATATATTAAAGACAGGTTATGAAATTAGGAGATTTAATTTATTACATTACATATTACACAGGAATACATTGGTTAGTAAAAAAAATAAGTAAAATGATTGGTAAAGATTGCGGATGTAATAGACGCCGATCAAAATGGAACGATATAGATTTAGATTTATGGAACAAATAGACAAACAAAACTGGGAACAATTCAAAGCAGAAGTTACAAACAAACTAACACAACCACAATATAAGCTATTATGTAAGTTACACGCTAAATATTACAATCATCGTTATCACGAGCCGTGTTCTTGTCGCCCAAATGAATTAAAAATGTGGATAGCTGATATTGACAGAAAATACAATGAATGATTAAAAATATACATAAGTGGGAAAAAGCTGTTATACATTTATTAAATCTTGATGGATGGGATTTAACGCACACAGGCGAAGGATTTGAACATTACGATGCTGTTGGAACATCACCAAAAGGAACTGAAGTTGTAATTGAATTTAAATTTAGAAAAACTTGGTACAGAGAAAAAATGCTTGAAGTTTATAAATACGATAAATTAATTCAAACAGGAAAAATAGCTTTGTATTTCGTTAATGATCCACGAGGTAATTATATGTTTTGGTTAAATGAGTTAAAAAATTTAAAAGTTAAAGAAATGTATTGTCCTGACACAACATTATGGACTAAAAAGAAAATTTTAAAACCTTGTTATTTAATTGATGAACGTCAAGCATCAATAATGAATTTAAATGAATTTAAATAATAATTTGTTGATAATTTGTTTATAACATATATTTTTATATATTTGTATATAACAATTAAACAAAAACAATGAGAACACAACTAACAGACTTACGCAAAGAACTTAGAGATATAGAAACAACTCTAAGCGCTAATATGCTTGTAAGACGATTGCCCAAATCAACAGAAATTAAATTGCTTGATAGAGCTCAATACATCAGAGATGTAATTTATAACATACAATAAAACAATGACAACAAAATTTACAAAATATAAAACCAATTTAAAAAAAGTTAATAATGATATTTACAGTTACAATACAAAAGTAGCTATAATTAAAAACAATGAACTTATACAATTAGGATGGTGGTCTGTAACAACACAAAAACATATAAATTTTGCAGCTAAAGAATTAAATTTAAATTTAATAAAATGAAAAAAACAAAGACAGGATTACATATTCAAACAAGAAAAAACAGAATAGAAGTTTACACTGAAAAAGAACTTGAAGCTAAAGAGTTGAAAAGAGAAAGACAAAGAGAAATTGTTTTACAATTATGTTTATTTTTTGCTTTTTTTATATGTGCAATGTTAGGTTATTTAATAGGAAGTTCACGATGAATTTATTACAAAATCAAACATACGTTTTATGGTTTCAATATTTAGGCGACAAATTAATAGAATGGTCTGATGCTAAACCAGCTAATACAGATTTAAAAAATTGTGTAAAGGCAATGAGTGAAATTGGAACATTCACAAATGGTTTACGTATCGAAACAGAAGTTTTACAAAAACGAGTTGATTTAATTAGAAGTCAAAAAAACGAAATTATAATGAAACAAAAAGAAAAAATACAACAATTAGAAAACAAATTAAAACAATACGAAATATGATAATTAATTATTGTGATATAGCTTTATATGTAGAATTTAGTTATGATGAAGCAGAACCAGCTACATACGATTATCCAGGATCACCAGATCAAGCATTAATAGAATCTGTAAAAGTCAATGATGTTGATATTTATAATTTATTAGATGCTGAACAATTACACGACATACAAGAATTAATATGTGAACAAATGCGAGATTAATATGAGTACAATTAAATTACTTGATGGTAAAATATATGATAAAAACGCATTGTTAAAAAAAATGGACAATGATGAATTTTATTACGGTGAATTAAACAAACTTGCATTGAGTTCAAGTAGTTTAAAAACATTATTGTCAAGTCCAAAAACATATAAATTTGTTCAAAAATATGGATCAGAAGAAACACAAGCACTTCGGGACGGTTGGCTTTTTCATACTGCGATTTTAGAACCAGATGTATTTAGTGCTCAAACGTTTGTAGATGTACAAAGTAAAAACACTAAAAAATTCAAACAAGCGAAACAAGAATTAGGCAAAGTTTTCACAATGAAAGAAAAAAATGATGCTGAACGTTTAGCTGATGCGTTTTACAGAAACGAACACGCATTGCAATTAATAACAAATTGTAGTTTCGAAGTGCCAATCATAGGCGAAGTGCAAGGCAAACCATTTCGTGGTAAAGCTGATGTTTTATCAGATGATCGAATCGTTGATTTAAAAACTACAAGTGATATAAAAAGTTTTCCGTATGCCGCCAAGAAATATGGTTATGACATTCAATGTTACCTTTATTGTTCTTTGTTTAATAAAAATTACGATACGTTTAAATTTTTAGTACTTGACAAAAAAAGCCTTGATATTGGTGTTTGGGATTGTTCAGAAGAATTTTATTTCGCTGGAGAAGAAAAAGTAGAAAAAGCAATTGATTTATATGAAAAATTTTTTGTTGAAGGTTATGATTTAGATAATTATTGTTTAAGTGGTTTATTATGAAAATAAAATTAAAACATAATATAATAAACGACAAATATACTGAATATGTTTACGAAGCGTTTGACATACAAAACAAACAAACAAGCAACGTAACGATTGAAGCTAATCTAGAACAAATACCAAATGAATGGAACATAGGTGTTGTTTATGGTGGTAGTGGAACAGGTAAAACAACTATATTAAAAAATTACTTTAACAAAGAAATGAACACATATAGTTTCGATCATAATAAATCATTGATATCTAATTTTGATTGGTTACAGCCAAAAGATGCAACGTTTTTATTATCAGCAATGGGATTAAGTAGTGTCCCAACTTGGTTACGACCGTTTCACACATTATCAAATGGCGAACAATATCGTGCCAGTTTAGCATATATGGTTGGTAAAGCAGCTGAAAACGAAGTTATATTAATCGATGAATATACAAGTGTTGTTGATCGTGATGTTGCTAAAGCAATGAGCAACGCATTACAAAAATATATACGACGAACAAATAAAAAAATAGTGTTAGCCTCTTGTCATTTCGATATAATGGATTGGTTACAACCAGATTGGATTTATTCACCACAAAAAGGGCGTCTTGAAATAGCGTCAAGTCGAAGGCAAAGACCAAGAATTGAACTTCAGATATTTCGATGCAGATATGAAACTTGGAAGATATTTAAACACCATCATTATTTAAGTCAAGATTTAAACAAAGCAGCTAAATGTTTTGTAATATTATTAAATGATAAACCAATAGCATTTATGGCTATATTACCATTTCCACACGGAAACATTCAAAACGGATATAGAATATCTCGTGTTGTTGTGTTGCCTGATTTTCAAGGTTTAGGTATTGGATTTAAAATCATTAATTATTTTGCTGAATTATACAAAGCAGATAATAAAACAATGTATATAAAAACATCTAATCCAGCATTGTTTGGTGCAATGAAAAAAAACACTGATAAATGGAAATTAACAAATCAAGTTAAAAAAGAACAATTAAACACTGAATGGATGTTAAAACAACAAACAAGCGACAAAGGTGGAATGTTAAAATTACGAAACGCAGTTACAAAATCATATAAATATATTGGAGCAGCTGGAACAGATAATACAAATGTAATTACATTCAATGCTGATGTATGGAAGCACGTTGCACAAAATCAAATACAATTGTTTTGATTGTACACGAATTATTAATACAAGATAAATATTTCAATGACATAAAGTCTGGAATTAAAAAATTTGAAATAAGACGAAACAATCGTGATTATTGCGTAGGAAACGTTTTAGCGTTAGAAAATATAAAAACAAAGGAAGTAATAAGGAAACAAATAGAATACATAACTGATTGTTCGGTATACGATTTACCAAACATTATAATATTAGGAATAAAATGAAACAATTAAATTTATTTTTTGAAGGCGAAATCAGTAAATATTTCGATGGGTGTAGAAATTTATACATTGGTGATAAAGATTTCGTATTTGCAAACGATGACATCAGTATAACTGCTGAAATAAAAACAATATCAAAAAACAATACATTTCGAGGTAAAAAAATATCATTCACACAAGCACGAGAATACGCAAGTCAAGTCGATATTATAGATAATTTAAACAGACATACGAAATGTTATTTATTTGAATATCATAAATATGCTAACAATCCATATGTAATAATCGTTCCTTTCAAACGTGCGTATGGTATGGAAACACAAGCACACGAATTATTAGAATTTAAAAAAGCTAAAATGTTATATTTGTACAAAGACAATCAATTCAATCGTTGGTTAGCTGGAGATAAATTCGTTGGTATTTCGCCAAGAAAAAAATTATTATGCGTAAATGTTTAAATTATGAAACAAAAAAAACAAACACAAATCCAAAGAATAAGACGATTAGAAAATTTAACAGTTCAAATTTTATTAAAAATAACTGAATTAAATACAAAAATAACTGAATTAGAAATTAAATTAAATGAGCAAACAATCAATTGATATTATAAGTGGTACAGAAAGCGCTTACATTAGAAAAAAAATGCCAATTTACAGCGGTGTATTAAAATATTTTCCAGATGCAATTCGTGAAGTATCAAAAACATCTTGGATGGGTAATCAACAACACCACCCAAATGAACCATTACATTGGGACAGATCGAAATCAACAGATGAATTAGATGCTTTGACAAGACATTTAATGGAAGTCGGCACAACAGACAACGATGGAATAAAACACAGCGCTAAAGTTGCTTGGCGAGCATTGGCAAATTTACAAAAAGAATTAGAAAAAGAAGGTAAAGCACCTTTGAGTAATTATAATAAATCAAAATGAAATTTAATATTGAAATACAACACCTTGGAACAAAAGATGATAAATTAAACAACGATCGTGATATGTACCATTTAACGTTTAAAACATATAATGCTGAAGTAACAGGAAAATTTGAACGAAGTGAGATACGCCACATTATACAAATATTAGATAACGCAATATAAAACAAATGACAATAGAAGAATTAAAACAAAAGTTTGACGAAATATATGGTTTCGATTTAGCAGATAGATCAAGAAAACGAGAAATGGTAGACGCAAGACGAGTTTATTGCAAAATAGCATTTAGTTTAAATTATAATTTCAGACAAATAGGAGAAAGCATAAACAGAAAACATTGTAACATTATTCATTTAATAAACACAGTTGAACAAGCAACAAACATTCACAAAAAAATACACGATGATTTAGTAAAAGAATATAATTTTTTAACCAACGTGTTTAACGTTGATATAGTGGAATCTTTTGAAAACAAAGTATTACAACAACGAAACGAAAAAACAGCTTTTTTAATAAATGAAATTAATAACGTATTAATAAAATGGGATAATCAATCATTGAAAAACTTTTTACAAACACGAGTAAATACGTATAACAAATTAATAAATGCAACGAAACCACAAAAACAAATTGAAAAAATAAAAGGTGCTAAATTAAATCGTAAAGTAAAAAATCCTGTATTGTGTTAAAATAATTTGTAAATGTTTATATATTAATATAATAAATAAATTATGGCATACGATACAAACGAATTAAAACAACAAAGCATTGAAGTAATTGAAAAAAACAATTTAATATTCATTGGAGATATTTTTGCGTACACAGGATTTAGTAAACGAGCATTTTATGATCACAAATTGCACGAATGCAACGACATAAAAAGAGCATTAGATAAAAATCGAATTAATATGAAGGTCGATATGAGAGCTAAATGGTACGCAAGTGACAATGCTACATTACAAATAGGATTGATGAAGTTAATTGCTGATGATGACGAAGCACACAGATTAAACGGAACGAAACGAGAAATTAAACACGATACAACAGACAAAGAAATAAATATCAAAATACACAGATAGTGAATGTAGATGTTAATGTAGTGTTTGAACATCTTTTAGACAGTCAAACAAAAATAGTAGTTGAGCAAGGTGGTACAAGGTCAGGAAAAACCTATAACATTTTGCTCTTTATTATTTTTCATTATTGTCAAACACACACAAATAAAACAATAACAATATGTCGTAAAACATTTCCAGCTGTACGATCGTCAGTGATGCGAGATTTTATAAACATATTAAAACATCATAACATATACAATGAAACGTATCACAACAAATCAAACAGCGAATACAATTTAAACAACAATTTAATTGAATTCATATCAGTTGATCAACCACAAAAAATACGTGGTCGTAAACGTGAATTTTTATTTATCAATGAAGCAAACGAACTTGATTACGAAGATTGGCAACAATTAATATTTCGTACAACAGAAAAAATAGTTTTAGATTATAATCCATCAGACGAATATCATTGGATATACGACAAGGTTTTAAATCGTGATGATGTTGAATTTTATCGCACAACGTATTTAGATAATAAATTCCTTGACAACAGCATAATAACTGAAATAGAACGTTTACGTGAAACAGATGAACAATATTGGCAAATATACGGTCTTGGACAAAAAGGAATATCAAAAGCAACGATATTCAATTATTATGAAATACCTCACGTTCCACAAGATGCTGAATTAGTTAGTTATGGTGCTGATGCTGGATACACCAACGACCCAAGCACGTTAGTCAGCGTTTACAAAAAAGATCATAATTTATACATCAAAGAACATTTGTATCGTACAATGATGACAACACGAGATATTAGTGATGTATTAAAACAAACAATATCAAATCGAAGTCCTGTTTATTTCGATGCAGCTGAACCAAGGTTAATTGATGAATTACGGCGTATGGGACACAACATACAACCAAGTTTAAAAGGTCGTGATAGTATAAACGCAGGTATTGATTTATTAAAACGTTTTAAAATACATATTACAACTGACAGCAACAACGCAATTCAAGAATTTAGAAACTATAAATGGCAAGAAGATAGATCAGGTAAATTAACAAATAAACCTGTTGATAAAAACAATCATATCATTGATGCTGTGAGGTATGCTACATATTCAATTATGAGCAGACCAAATTTTGGTAAATATGCAATACATTAATCTCAAAAATTATTTAAAAAACTTTATATATTAATATGCAATACAAGTTAAACATTCCAACAACATTAAACGAAATCACGTTAGAACAATATCAAGAATTTGAAAAATTAAATTTTGATAATACATCGGATTTACATTTGCGAATGATTGAAATATTTTGCAATGCACCTACATTGGTAGCTAGAAATATGAAAGCAACAGATGTAACAGAAATTTGCAACACAATAAATGTTTTATTTGATACGCAACATAATTTTATTAACAGGTTTACACTTGACGGAACAGAATATGCTTTCATTCCATCACTTGAAGATATGTCATTTGGAGAATACGTTGATTTAGATACGTTCATAGGCGACACAAACAATTTACACAGAGCAATGAATGTGTTATACAGACCAATAGAAGCAAAAGTAGGCAACAGATATATAATAAAAGATTATGATCCATCGACAGCTGAAACAGCAAAATTATTTCCATTGGATGCTGTATTAGGATCAATTGTTTTTTTTTACAATTTAGGAGCGGAATTATCGAAAGTTATCCTGAACTCTTCGAACAAACAGAACGAGCAGACCTTAGCGCAATATCTAATTTCACAACCAAATGGGGATGGTACAATTCAATCTATGGAGTCGCTCAAGGGGATATTACAAAATTTAAATATATCACTAAATTAAACGTACACGAATGTTTGACATATTTAGCATATACAAAAGAAAAAAATGAAATCGAATCAAAGCAAATAAAAAACAAATTTAAATGAGCAACACAGGAATAAGAGGATTTTATTTATTAACTGAAGCAATTGAACAACAATTGTTATCAGATGTAAATGTGAACACCGTTACAACAGGAGATATTTACGACATTGATTTAAAAAAACAAAGCATATTTCCTTTATGTCATATTATAATAAACAATGTTACAGCACAAGAAAACGTATTAACATTTAATGTTAGTGTTTTAGCTATGGATATTGTTGATGAAAGCAAAAAAGAAACAACAGACATATTTAGAGGCAACAATAACGAACAAGATGTACTTAACACACAATTACAAGTAATAAATAAATTAATTCAAGTATTACGAAAAGGAACGTTATACAATAATCAATATCAATTGGATGGAAATGCTAATTGCGAACCATTTTACGAAAGGTTTGAAAACAAATTAGCTGGTTGGAGTGCTACATTCAATGTGTTTGTTAATAATGATATTACAATATGTTAATTGATCAAGCTGTTACGGATGCGTTAAACGTTTTTGCTAAATACGTAATTGACGAAAGCAGAAGAAACTTAGTCAAACACGAAAAAGCAAATGGTGCTTTATACGATACATTAGGACATCAAGTCACTAAAACAGCAAAAGGTTTTAAACTTGTAATGGAAATGGAAGATTATGGGAAATTCGTTGACAAAGGTGTTAAAGGAGCTGATCCCAGCAAAGTTTCACCAAACGCAAAAAAAACAGGACAACAAGCACCAGACAGTCCATATAGATTTGGAACTGGTAGAACAGGCAATTGGGATAATTTCGTTAAACGTATGTCATTATTTGCTAAACAAAAAAACATTAGGTTTCGAGAACATAAAATTGTAAACGGAAAAAAGGTTTCAACTGGTCGTTTCGCAAGAGGTGGATTCGATGCTGTAGGTTACATAATAGCAAGCAACATTTATAATCGTGGTATTAAACCAAGTATGTTTTTCACAGAACCATTTGCTAAAGCATTTAAAACATTGCCACAAGAATTATTAAAAGCATATTCAATAGGTATTGAAAAACAAATACAAGTAAACATTACACAAAAATGAGCAAAGTAAACGCAAGAAGTCCATATTACATAAATTTTAACAACATTAATTTAGTAAGTGTTGATTTAGAATTATATGTATATACAGGAACACAAACAACAAATCGATCAAATAAATTTAGTTTTACCTCATCAGCAGTTGATCAAAACGTTACATTTGAAATAGGCGAAATAGTTCGAGATTATTTATTACATACATTCGATGGTGATTATTCAACTGAAACTGTTTGGGTAGATTACAGATATAAAATACAACTTACAAACGTAAGTGGAACTTGGTCATCTTTTTTTCAATTAAAAGGATTTGATGGTTATGGTTTTTTTGAAGATGGTGCTAACCCACAGAATAACACAGGTCTTTTACAATCAAATACTAAAATAGTAAAGTTAGATGATGCACCAG
>CAACVD010000629.1_pt1 | contig 17087 bp, 28 predicted proteins | sample 2381771 | NCBI WGS metagenome assembly CAACVD01 (sample SAMEA5211965, study PRJEB30684) | marine metagenome | biome: Marine; feature: Epipelagic; material: Water | collected 2015-10-15 | depth 15 m | reverse complement strand
CTTCTACTGCGTTTTTAATGACTTCAATGATAGGAATAATTGTTGCTCTTCTATTTAAAGTATTCTAAAAGACCATGTGCGACTAATCAAAGATAATAACAAATTTCAAATTACTGATCTTAAGAGAATAAATAAATACAAGTATAAAAAATATACAAGACAAGAAGAAGACGGCTCACGAACCTATAACGTAGGTAACAAAAAAATACCAAGTGTTACAAGTATATTATCAGCTACACAATCAGAAGATAAGAAAGCAGGACTTGATAAATGGCGAGAAAGAGTAGGATACGAAGAAGCAGCTAGAATTACATCATTAGCAGCCCTCAGAGGCACAGAGATGCACTATGTCCTCGAAAATTATATAGATGGGCGTGGATACTTAAATCTATCTCAGAATGGAGCTCAGGCACGATTAATGGCTCACGAGATTATATGCAACTTAGAATCATTAAAAACTGTATGGGGTAACGAAGTAAGTTTAGCTTATGAGGATAGATGGGCAGGTGCTACAGATGTTGTTGGTGTATATGATAAGAAACCAACTATTATTGATTTTAAACAATCTAATAAACCTAAGAGAGAAGAATATGTTGAAGACTATTATTATCAGATAGCAGCATATTCATTAGCACATAAAAAACAATATGGGCCTATTACACAAGGCTTAATATGTATTTGCACTAAAGATGTTCTATATCAAGAGTTTAAAATGAATGAGGAAAAATTAAAAATTTATGAGGATAAGTGGTTAGAAAGAGTAGATAGATACCATAATACTAAAGCCACTTCTGAACCTGTTCCCCAAGAGTCTTAGCAGATAATTCAACTTTATTTTCTAAATTACTTAAAACCATTTCGTCAATAGTATCTGTAGCAATTAAGTCTATATATGTGACTTGAGAAGTTTGACCATATCTGTGAGCACGATCTTCGCTTTGCCAACGGACTTCCAAGTTGTAAGAATTACTAAAATATATAACATACTTAGCAGCAGTAAGGGTAAGACCATAACCACCAACAGTAGGGTTCCCAACAAGGAAACGACATCTGTCATCAGACTGAAAACTTTCAACAGCTTTGTTACGAACATCAACTGAATCTTTTCCGTATATCGAAACCACCGAATCTTTTCCATATACCTCTCCTAATTTTTTTTTAATCATTTCTATATTGTGTACATAATTAGCCCATATAATACACTTATCCTCACTCTCCTCCAATATGTTCATTAATTCTTTAAGTTTAGCATTGCTTTTAAAATCAACAATTTTACCATCATTTGTTTTTACAAAACCATTTACCACCTGCTGTAATTTAAGTAATTCAGTAAGTTTATTATTGTATGAAACTTCGTCATTTTTAAGTATTATTAAAGCAGATGCTTTTAATTTTTCATAAGCACTTCTTTGATCTTCTGGTAATTCTATATGTCTTTGTATGTATTGTTTTTCAGGTAAATCTAAACAATCTTTTTTTCTAACTCTGTAAGAAAAGTTTTTTAATTTATATTCTAACTCTTCAAGATTTACATAATATTTAGGGATTTGAATATTATATCCGCTTCTTTCAATACTATACATCACGGCATATCTAGATTTAAAAACAGTAAAGTTCTCATATCCTAATAGTTTTTTATCTAAAAAAGCACATTGTGAAAACAAATCTAATGGTGATTTAGTTACTGGTGATCCAGTTAATATTCTTTTAAATTTAGCCAATTTACCTAATTTAATTATAGCTTTTGTTCTTGATGCTTTTAAGTTTTTAATAGTTGTACTCTCATCGACTATAACCATACTTTGATTACCATGTTTTAAAAGCTTATATTCTAACCATTTTTTTCCAGATGCATGAGATAATGCTTCAACATTCATAAGTATAAATGTAAGTTTATTAGGATCTAATTTAAAAGTTTTATCTTTAGTTACTTTCCATATATAAATATTTGTAGGCTCAGGGCAATGAAAGTCTATTTCTTTTTTCCAATTTCTGTAAACACTATTTGGAGCTATAACAAATACAAAATTAATATGTTTTTGTTGAAATAAAAAAGCTGCATTATCTATGGCTACCTTAGTTTTCCCAGTTCCCATTTCCATAAAATATGCAAAGTTAAAGGGTTTGGCCCCTTCAATTAAGGATTGTCTTTGGTGTTCAAAAGGTTTTGTTTTATAATTATACACGCAAATTTATTTAAATTATTTGTTTGCTAAAATCAAATTAATAATATATTGATTCATTAACAAGGAGGTTCTTATGGACTTAGAAGCAGAGTCTATCGTGTCGATAGATACTGGCATGTCAACTGACATTGCCAAATCTTGCAAAGAGTTATTGGAAACTCAGAAAAAAATTTTAACGGCTGAAGCAGAAGTAAAGAAGTTAAAAGAAGTTGAGACAACTCTTTCTGAGCAAACAATCCCTAACTTAATGCAACAAGCTGGTATATCCATGCTTAAATTAGCAGATGGTTCATCTGTTGAAGTTAAGCCATTCTATTCAGCTAGAATACCAGCGTCTAAAAGTGATGAAGCTTTTTCTTGGCTTAGAGAAAATGGCCACGGAGATATGATTAAAAATCAAGTCTCTATGGAATTTGGAATGAAACAAGATAATGAAGCTAAAGCACTTGTAGAAGAGCTGAAACAAAAAGGCCTAGCAGTACAACAAAAAACTTCCGTACACCCAAGTACATTAAGAGGATTTGTTAGAGAACAGATCCAGGATCTTGGAAAGGATGTGCCTGTTGAATTGTTTGGTACTTATGTAGCAAATAAAACTAAAATAACTACGAAGGAATAATCATGAGTAAAGAAAAAGTAATGACGACCAAAAAAGATAACCTTCCAACTGCAATTAATTTAGAGCAGATGGCGGGTCAAGGTCAAGAGTTTGTAACAGCTCGAGATCAAAAACTACCAATCTTAAAAATACTATATGCTAACTCTCCAGTCTTAGATGAGACTGATGGCAAATATGTTGAAACTGCAAAGCAAGGGGACATGTGGAGTGAAACATCCGGTAAGGTTTGGAAAGGTAAACAAGGAGTGTTAGTAGTACCTTGTCTTTACATTAATACTTTTAATGAATGGAAAGATAAAGGAGACAGTCCAGGAAGACCAGTTAAGATACATACTGATCCAAGTATCATGTCTGAAACTACAAGAGGTGCTGATAACAAAGACCGATTAGAAAATGGAAACTATGTTGAAGATACTGGTAACCACTTTGTTTATGTTTTGGATGGAGACTATAATCCAGTAGAACAAGCACTGATAACAATGAAGTCTACGCAAAAGAAAAAATCTAAAACGTGGAATTCAATGATTATGTCCAGAAGAACTCAAGGTAAAAATGGAATGTATAATCCACCATCTTGGTCTACTGTATATAAATTAACAACTACTAAAGAATCTAATTCACAAAATTCTTGGTATGGTTGGGTTGTAGATTTTGATAAGTTTTTAAATACTAAAGAAAATTTAAAAGCTTTAGAAACTACACAAGCATTTTATCAAAGTGCTATGAAGAGTGATATTTTTGGTAAAGTAAATTTTGCTGAAGAAAGTTTAACTCAAGGAAACAATAAAGATTCTGTTCCGTTTTAAACCATGGAACAGGAGCTCTTAAAAATTTTTGAGGGTAATTCTGAACTGTTCATTACTACCTCTCTTACCGGAGAGGTAGATGAACGAGGCAAGACAGTTGGTCAAACCATCACGGTTCACGAACCTGTTACTCTTGAAATCTGGAAGGAACATTTATCAGGTACCAAAAGAATTGGTATCAAACCTGAGAAAGATGATAAATGTAAATGGGGATGTATAGATATCGACCCACAAAGTTACAAAGATTATTCACAAAAAAAAGTTATTGATATATTAAGAGATAACCAACTACCATTAGTACCAGTAAGATCAAAGTCAGGAGGCTTACATTTATTTTTATTTTTAGATGATTGGTATCCTGTAAAAGACGTTTTAAAAAAATTGCATGAATGGAATAAAAATTTTTTCCAAGCTTTAGAAGTATTTCCAATGAACAAGTGTATGAACATGCCTTACTTTAATATGAACGCAACCACAGAATTTGCTTATAATGAAAGTAATACCCCAGTAATGATTGGGACCTTTATTGAAATAATTAGAAATAAAACGTTATCACTAGAAAAATTACAAAATATAAAAGTCAAAGAATATGAACCTGAAGAGGATTGGAAACACTACCCTCCTTGTGTCCAAAAAATGATAATGGATAAATGGTCAGGCAACCATCGTAATGATCTTCTGTACAATGTTGGTGTTTTAGAAATGAAAAAATCAGATGGTAAAATTAACATTGAAGAGATGAGATCTATTTTACAAAAAAGAAATTTAGAAATATTTGTTAACCCAATGGATCCAAGAGAAGTAGAAAATTCTGTAGCTAAGTCTGTAATTAAGAAAGATTATAATTATAAATGCCCACCTAAACTTGGTGCAATTACACCTATCTGTAATAAAGATTTATGTAAATTTAGAAAGTTGGGTATTGGTTCACAAGTTCCAGATTTAATAGATGACTTTGAAGAAATAGAATTTATTAGAAGCACAAAATCAATTGAGTATTCTTTTGCGTTTCAAGGAGAGAAAATTATTATAGGACCTGAAGATATGAAAGATGAAAAATCATTTAGGGTAAAACTTTTAAGATATGGAATATATTGGATAACTTTACCTAGACCTAGAAGTGGCCCTTCACCATTTGAGATGCTTATGTCTACCATTGTTAAAAAGGCAGTAGAAAACGAAAAGATGAAATTTGAAGATACATTAGGTGAAGAAAAATATAATTTTCTTAAGAAGTTTTTTGAAAGCCATATTGAAGAGGATGACTTTGATAAGTTGCAAGATAACTATGTAGTATTAGATTCTAAAACTAATGTTTGTTACTTTAAAAAAATTACTTTTGAAAAATTTTTAGGTAATGATAAAACATTTAAAAGTGCTGCTGAAGCTATGCATCTACTAGGCTGTAACAGAATAGATTATCATGAGGGAGTAAAAAATGTATGGTCAGTAGAAATGCCTAAGTTTGTAGATTATAAAAAAGCAACTAAACCAAAACAAAAGAAAACAGTATCGGAGATGGATGACGAATTCCACACAGGAAAGTTTAGAACTTAAAATATTAAAAGATCTTTATCATAAAACAGTAAAGATCTTTGGTCCACCAGGCACTGGAAAAACTTATACATTAATCGAAAAAGTTTTAAAAAGTTATCTAAGAAAAGGTATAAGACCACAAGAGATAGCTTACTTATCCTTTACAAACAAAGCAGTTAACACAGCTGTTAAAAGAGCAATGGAATCTTTTCCTAATTATACAGTTGATGATTTTTCTAGATTTAAAACTTTACATACTTATTGTCGAAGGTATTTTCCAGAAGAAGTATTTGATCCAAAAGATTGTACAATTGATTTTGCACTGCAAACTAAAGTAATTAAAACATCTGATAAGAGATTAGCTGATGACAACTTTATGTATAAGGATTGGTCTTTAGGTGTTTACAGTAAAGCTAGAAATTTATTAATAAGTCCAGAAGAAGCTTATAAACAAGAAAATTATAAGAGAGATTCTCTTACAGTATTTTTAAGAAAGATTAGCACTTATGAACATTATAAAACTGGAGGAGGAGAGAGATCATTTATAGACTTTGATGATATGATTGAAAGAGCAATAAAAGAAATAGATTTTCCACCACTTAAAGTTTTAATATTAGATGAAGCTCAAGACTGCACTCCTTTACAATGGTCAGTTATATATAAGATGGCTAATAAAGTTAAAAGAATATATTTAGCTGGTGATGATGACCAAGCTATATACAAATGGAATGGAGCTGATCCAAAGTATTTCACTAAATTTTTTCCTGGTCGTAAAGTAAAATTAAGAAGGACTCAAAGATTTGGGGAAGCTATACATAGATTCTCACAAGTAATAAGAAGAGGAATAAGTGACAGTGAGGAAAAAGAATATTTACCTGGTGGATCAAAGGGATATGTAAAAGCTTATTTGTCTTTTAAAGAAATACCTTTTGAAAATTTTAAAGAGGATTGGTACATACTTGGAAGAATTAATGAAACTGTAAATGAATTAAGAATGTTAGCTAAAGATGCAGGTCTTTACTATAAGGATAACAAAGGCACAAAATGTTTTGATCAAAGACAATGGGAATCAATAAAAGCCTGGACTGCTATAACTAAAAATAAAAAGATAGATAAGAAAGCAGCTCGTAATATGTATAAGCACATTAGAGAACTAGAAGACCCTGCATATAGATTAGATAAGTTTTGGAGATCAGAACCAGATTTAAGAGAGTATGATTTTCAAACATTAAAAGAATGGTGTGGACTTACATTAGAGGATAATCAAAAAACTAAACCATGGTTTTGGATATTAAGACGTAATTTTAAACCAAGGCAAGTAAGACATTTTATAAGGTTACTTAGAAGATATGGCCAAAAAGAATTAGACAAAGATCCATTAATAACCATTGATACAATTCATTCTGTAAAAGGAGGAGAAGCTAATCATGTGGTTTTATATAGTAAGGGAAATTATCCATCAGATTATAACAATAAAAATAAACAAGAAAAAAGTGATGAAAGAAAAGTCTGGTATACAGGAGTTACTAGAGCAAAGAAAACTTTACATTTATTAAGATCAGATTTTAGATTTAATTATCCTATTGGACAAGACTACTTAATTTATATACAAGAGAAAAATGAAAAATAATTTAGAAGATTTTATATTTATAAAAAAAATTATACCTACAGTATTTTGTAAAAAAATTATAAATGATATAAAAGATTTAAATTGGAAAAAACATAAATGGTATAAAGGTCAAGAAAAAATTTATGCTGAACCTGATAAAACAGAATTAGAAATATTATTTTCTACTGTGGAGCAACACAAATTTATTCAACCTTTTATTGCCAAAGCTTTAGATGAATATCAAAACATTACTCACATAAACCCATTAAAAAAAAAATTTTTAAATAATTTATCTAGAATAAGATTTAACAGATATACAACTAACACACTTATGAAACCACACTATGATTTAATTAGAGATATTTGGCCAGGAGGAGATACAGGAGTGCCTGTTGTATCTATTGTAGGTAATCTAAATGTTAATTATCAAGGTGGAGATTTCTATATACGAAACAAAAAATATGAGTTAAAAGATGGGTATATTATGTTGTTTCCATCTACATTTATTTTCAATCACGAGGTTAAAGCAATAACAAAAGGAGAGAGATACTCTTTTGTATCTTGGGCTTATTAATGACAGATAAAGATATGTTTGATGAAAGTTTTCCTAATGATAAACAAATTGGAGGATCTCATTACAAAAAATTTGTCATACAACCTTGGACATTTATTAGAAAAAATAATCTTAATCCTCTTCAAGCAAATATAATTAAATATGTTTGTAGATATTTATTAAAAGGTAAACCATTAGAGGATTTAGAAAAAATAAAACATTATTGTGATTTAGAAATAAAACACCTTAAAGATAAATTAGATGAAAGAAAAAGAAAAAATTAAATGTTCAAAGTGTGTAAAAAATGCAGTCATCATTGAAGACAAAATTTATTATTGTGGGGATTGTGCTGTTGAGCAGTTTGTTGACAGGGTGCATAAAAGATTACGATCTAAACCCCGCAACAACTATAGTAAGAACTATGTTTAAGGGATCAAAATGAGTAATGGATTACAACTTACTTTAACTTTTAAAAAATCAATGTGGAACACGCCAATGGAATATAAAGATTTATCTAATTACAAAGAAATTTCAATAGACTTAGAAACAAGAGACGATGGTATTAATGAAAAGTTAGGGGCTGGTTGGGCTTTAGGCAAAGGAGAGATAGTAGGTTTTGCAGTAGCTGTTGAAGGTTGGAAAGGCTACTTCCCATTTGGTCATCTAGGTGGTGGTAACATGATTCCTGAACAAGTAAAAAAATATATGAAAGATGTGTGTGCTTTACCAAATACAAAAATTTTTCATAATGCTCAATATGATGTAGGCTGGTTGGAAGCATCAGGTATCACGGTCAACGGACCTATAGTTGATACAATGATTGCAGCAGCATTAATAGATGAGAATAGATTTTCTTATTCTCTAAATGCATTATCTGTAGATTATCTAAATGAAATAAAAGCAGAAACAGAATTAAGAGAAGCAGCAGCAGCTCATGGTATTGATCCTAAAGCAGAGATGTGGAAGTTACCTGCAGAACATGTTGGTTATTATGCAGAACAAGATGCAGAACTAACTTTAAAATTATGGCAAAGATTTAAACAAGAGATTGCTACTCAGAGTTTAACTACGGTGTGGGAAATGGAACAGCAACTGCTTCCGATATTAATAAAGATGCGTCAACGAGGTGTGAGAGTGCAAGTGGAAAAAGCTGCAGAATTACAAAAAGAAATGAAGCTCCAAGAAAAAGAAATACTATTGGGTATACAGAAAGAAACAGGATTAGAAATAGATATTTGGGCACCCCGCCAGATTGCCAAAGCTTTTGACAAACTGAAGTTAGAATATCCACGTACCGAAAAAACAAAAGAACCTTCCTTTACCCAAAATTGGTTGATTAATAATAAAAATAAAATAGCACAATTAATAGTAAGTGCAAGAGAGGTAAATAAATTTCATGGAACTTTTTTATCCTCTATTATGAAATACCAAGTTAATGGGAGAATACATGGTGAAATAAATCAACTTAGAGGAGATAATGGAGGTACAGTATCAGGAAGACTCTCTATGTCTAATCCAAATTTACAACAGGTTCCAGCCAGAAATAAAGATTTTGGTCCTAAGATTCGTAGTCTTTTTATTCCAGAAGAAGGTTTTAAATGGGGAAGTTTTGATTATTCACAACAAGAACCAAGAATGACAGTGCACTATGCTGCATCTATAGGAGATGGATATGAGGGTTCAAATGAGTTAGTACATGCTTATCAAAATGCTAGTGCAGACTTTCATCAAACTGTTGCAGATTTAGTAGGTATAGAAAGAACTCAGGCCAAAACAATCGGATTAGGTTTAATGTATGGTATGGGTAAAAATAAATTAGCTAACTCACTTGGTGTTACAAAAAATGAAGCAGATGAATTAATAATTAAATATAATAAAAAAGTTCCTTTTGTAAAAAAATTATCTGATAGATGTAAATTTGCTGCTGATGAAAAAGGTGTAATAAGAACAAAGAAAGGTAGAAAATGCAGATTTGATTTATGGGAGACTAGAGATTTTGGTTTACACATTGCAGAAAAATATGAAGATGCAGTTGCTAAATATGGTAAGGATAATATTAAAAGAGCATATACATATAAAGCATTAAATAGATTAATCCAAGGTTCCTCAGCTGATCAAACAAAACAATCAATGTTAGATTGTTATAACGCTGGACATTTACCTATGTTACAAATTCATGACGAACTATGTTTTAATATTAAAGATGATAACCATGCAAAAGAAATACAAAAAATTATGCAAGAAGCAATAGAGTTTAAGGTACCAAGTGTTGTTGAATATGGTTTAGGAAAGAGTTGGGGAAATGCTAAGTAAAAATTTTCCACATGATAATCAAGATATGATTGCTTATGCAGCTGGATTATTTGATGGAGAAGGTAATATAAATTATGCACAATATAAATGTAAAAAGTCAACAGGCAAAACTTATTTAAAATGGAACGTTGCTATGGAGATTGCAATGGCAGACTTAGATTGTATTAAAAATTTTTATGATATTGTTAAGGTAGGATCAATTTATTTTAAGGGAATTGCTAAAGGTTCACTTGGTAAAAAAGATCAATGGAGATGGAGATGTTCGCATCAAAAAGCATTGTACTTAGCAAAATTATTTCTACCTTATTCAGTAAGTAAAAGAGAAAAATTATATAAGATTATAAATCACTATGAGTTTAAAAAGCCGACAGATGCCCTAGCAAAAAAGTTTCCTTTTTTAAAACCTAGAAAAACTTAACCGGCTAAAGCTAAATTTTCTTGAACATCTTGATATTTAATCTCGTTTCTTTTAGATTTAATATCTCTTTCAGTCTTTAACATTTCAACTGTACAACCACCATTATCTAAGTAGTTTGTTGACCATGTGTTTTCAAGTTGTTGAAGCTCCTTCAATAACTTTATTTTCTTTGGACTCATGCAGTTCCTCATAAGTTATGTGAACCTTGGTATTGCCAGTAAAGCCATCATTGATTACCGCAACATTTCCTTGGCCCACTTGTTCCGACAGTTTTAATATCGCAGCGGTGCTTGTTGCAGCATCGACTACAGTGTCTAATTGCTGCCCTCCCATACAAGCTCTAATACGATAAGCTGTCATAGGATATTATAAGATATTTCAAAGGATTTGTCTACATTGTAGCCTTCAGGGTCAATGGCCATACAATGTACGTTATAATGATCCATAAAGCCCCCTAGTTCTTCGATTTTTTGTTTATTTGATCTACCTACTTCAATTGCTTTTTCTCTGCATTTAGTATCGTTTGCTAAATTATCTACAAGATATTGTGTACATTGAGTTCCTACATCATGGAAATTCCAACACATACTTCCAAGCAAAATATATTTTATGATCATGTTGTATTTATAGGCTTACAAGAAAACGCTGTATAAATTTTAAATTCATTTACTTTATCTGTACCGATTTCTTCAATTTTAGCAATAGATTTTCTATAACCCTCTAACTGACAGTTGTATAAATCATTATACATTTCTGGGACTATATGTGGTGGAATACACGTACTTTCTAACATTGAACACAGAGTAATTGACAATAAATATTTCATAATTTTATTGACTTTTAGTTTTATCCCATTAAGTTAAGATTTCATGAAAAACAAAAAAAGTAAAAGCCTTATCTTTGATAATATCACAGAGGAACTTGATAAACAATTAGCGGCAATTCCGACCAACGATTTTGATGGAAGTCCTATAGAAGACTCATTACAAATGGATATGTTAGTTGATGGTATATCAGCTATTCACTTTGTCGATGGTATCAATAGAAAGCATTACCCATTTAATAAAACAATTGCGACAATTTTAGTTGAAGATGAATTAGAGTGTCGTCAACTAGAACCAACACAGGAGGATGAGAATGTCGATCAAGAAAACAATTAAATTTACAACTGGTAGTGTTACATTACCACCTACAAGTAGTTCACATGTATTACCAATAGGAGTACAACCAGAAGGTAATTTAGATTCATTAGGTAAGTTAAAAGAAACAGTTGATAATTTATGTTCTAACATAGATAAGTTAACAGCATCTTTAAAAAGATATAGAGAAGAAAATAAAAAACTAAAGGATGCACTTGAATCTTTAGGTGTTAAGGAAGTAGAAAAAATTTTAATATTATCAAAGGACATGGAGGTAGAAGATGGATATAAATAAATGGAAATCAGTAGCAATAAAAAAAACTGATTATGACTTGCTTAAAGGTTTGTGCAAAGAAAAATTTAGAGCTCCTGGTGCAATGATCTCTAAGATTCTAAGCGATTACATAGATCATCAAGCTAAGAAACATAAAATGACAAATGCTGTCTTTAGAACCAAACTGATCAATGGAGAAGCAGATGGACCCAAAAAAAATAAAAGGTAAAGAATTTTTTACCATAGAGATTGATCATAACAATAATAATGTAATATTATATGTTAATGGAGTCCTGAGAAATAAAATACACACTATTAAATCAGAGTCTTTGTTTGATCGAATGCTTAAAATAGCTAAATTAAAATTTCTAAAGATGAGAGATAGAGTAGAACAATGACAGCAGCCTTTGGTTTCGGAATGTTTGTTTATGGTGTAGTTTGTTTTTTTATTGGAGCAATAATAGCATATTACATAATAAATAATATTAGATGAGTTTCCTATTATCTATATTATTAATCGCATTAATATATGGCCTTATTACTTTTTTATTAATGCTTTGGAACAAAGAAAAAATATAATGTCGTGGGCAATAAGCCCATAGCATTGATCCCATCACTTTAAGTCTTTACAATTAACACTTGCGTAAAATTAAAAATTTTAATATGAGTGATAATAGTTGTAACTACAAGCAATGTATAGAATGTAATGGCACTGGTAAAGTTATTGCCACATACTCTAAAATTATAGCTGCTTGTATCCATTGCAATGGTTCAGGAACTACGTCACACGGAAAACACTCAGAAGCAGAACAAACTTTATTATACAAAATAGCGTGGGATTATATTAATGGCAAACAAAAAGGGTGGTATAACTGATTTAACAAAGCTGTCGGTCTTGGCAGCAGAGAAGCTTACGTCTAATCAATTTAAGCTATATCAGTCCACTATTTTTGCTTTACTTAATGGCGTTAATTATGGCTACACAGAAATGGGCCCACAATTTCTACAAGATACTAATGACATATACAGCATACATAGTAAGCCTAGTAAGCAAAATAAAAAAAATTCTAAAAACGTTTCTGTAAAAATAAAAAATACTTCTAACGTAGTGCACTTGGATTCATTTAGGAAAAACAAGATCGATCCAATGAGGGATGGATGATATAATATGATAATGGATAACTATACTAAAAAAGAAATGACCCAAGATTACAGGGAGATAACAGAGCACATTAAAGAAGAACAATTAAATGGTGCAGCCATCACAATGCTTATTGATGATGTACATGAACATTACGAAGTCGCCACTCGTTTAAATTTTAAAAATTCGAAAGGCCACTATAGTGATTTACTCTCTAGACTTGTTAAGACTTATGGGCACTAGTATTGCATCCGATATTATATCAGAAAATCATATAAACAATGAACAGAAGCTCTGGAGGCATGTAATATTAAATGCTTTTGAAGATGTAAAAATTATTGCTGGAGATCGTAAGTCGAGTCTTAATAAATGTGATGCTCATTTCTGGATAGCAAAATCAAAAGACTTTGAACAAATTTGTTGGTGGGCCGGTTGGGAGCCAGAGGGTGTTAGGTACAGATATTTAAAAGCTTTGAAGGAAGGCCTTGTTAAATTTAAAAGAAAACATTTTTTATGGCATGAGTATCAAAAACTTTTTAGCAGATTAAAAGAAGAGTCGGATATAGAAATTAGAAGAGAGCTTAGAAGAAACATTGAAAATAAGAGAAGACAGATTATGGATGCAGATAATGTGTTTATAGATAAATTCTTAAAAGATCTTAGTCATGGTGGGTAAAAGAATTTTAACCTAAAGGGTAGGGAGCAATCGCCACCCTTTAGGCAGAAAGGTATCATATATAAGATATATGAAAACATTACCTTATAGATATACGTTTAAATAAAAATTTCAACTTAATTATCCAGGTCATATAGAAAACAAATAAAAATTATACAACCTGGAATAACTAACAAAGAGGCAAAAATGAAAATTTTTGCTTAATTCAGTAATAGTACAACTACATGTTGTTGTCAAATCATCGGCAGATACTAGTAATAGATTCGTGAATCGTGAATTAATTAGTAATGTTAGTTGTCTAGCGAAAAATTTTTTTTGAATATAGGTAGTGGGTAATGGGGACAAGAACCAATAATAACGACTCACGGCCCTCGGAGCTGTTTAAAAAACAAAAAGTACGGTTATTAAGACATAGAGGAGGTAATGTTATGAGATATTAATAAGGGGCCGAAAGGCCTCAAAGCTTTTTCCTAATACACTCTCTTACAAACATTTTATTTTATTTTTTTTAAAACAAGCTCTTTTTAAGTAAGTTCTAGGAAAAACATTGATATACAACAATTCTAGAGCATTTATCACTGGGAAAACACTAGGAATTTCCTAGGAAAATATCAATAGTTTTAGGAATATGGCAAGAATATGAAACAGAGGGGGCTTTTTCTGCAAAAAAAATTTAAAAAATATGTTTCTATAGAAGTGTATTGGGAGAGAATTATGATATTATCTGGTCAATAAATGACCAAAAGAAAAAATACATTAAAGTCTACATCTGAATTAACTCTTAAGCAGAAAGCTTTTGTAGATATTTATGTAACTAATTGGGGAGAGATTTCTAAAGTAGAAGCAGCAAAAAGAGCTGGGTATAAATCAAATAAACCTGAAGGGCCAACTGAGATAGCAAGTAGATTAACTGATCCAAATAAAAATCCACATGTAGTGCGTTATATGGAGATGAAGTATAACCAAGAATTAAAAAAACATGAAGGTGACAAATTAAAAAAATATAAAAGATTTGAAACCTTAAGTAAAAAAGCAGAAGATAAAAAACAATTTGCAGTTGCTGTTAATGCAGAATACAGATCAGGTCAAATGGCTGGTATGTTTGTAGATAAAAAAGAAGTAACACATGTTGGATTGGAGGGTATGAGTCGTGAACAACTTGAAAAAAGATTATCTGAGCTTGAAGGTAAAATCGGAGAAGCCAAAGATATCATTAACGTCACGCCAGAAAAAATTAGTCAAAACTGATAGATGGATGACTGTGTTTAATGAAATACATAACACTCATCTTAGCACTTCTATTGGTATTGTTTCAATTTTAACTAAGGATAAAAATGAATAGTTGACTATCTATATGGCAAAAAAAATGAATAGTTGACTATCTATATGGGATTATTTTAATGAGTGGATATAAGAAAAAAAATAAAAAAATTCAAAAATCAAAAATTTTAAATTTTAATTTTAAAAATTTAGGTAATGACATTACTCAATACCCCTTTGTTGAGGTAAAATGGTTAGATATAGAGGGTGATAGTGGTTGGCAAGATACAAAGACTTTAAAAAATTCAAAATTACCAACTTGTGTTTCTAAAGGTTATTTATTAAGCCAAGCAAAAGGTATTACCAGAATATTTACTGATTATATAGAAACAAAGGACAAGCCTACATTTGATAACATAGGTAATACAACAATAATTCCTACTTCTGTTATTGTATCAATAAAAAAAATTAACTTGTAAAAAATTGATATAGGTATATTTAACTATTATGGATAAATTTATAGCATTTTTACTACGTATGGTTGTATTCTACCCTGTTCCAACAATATCTTTCTTTATTTTACTAGTCTTTTTATCAATAAAATAATTTTCTTTAAGCTTGACTTTTTTATTAATATTCCCATAATGGTGGGATATTAACTTTAAAAAAGGAGCAAAAATGAAAAATGTTATTAAAATGTTTAAAAAATATTGTAGTGATGATTATGATATTACAAAAGATTTTACATATACTGAACTTGAAACTGAAATAAAAAGAGAAGTTAGAAAAAAAGATACAAAAATAGATTTAGATTTATTTTATGAATTAATTGAGTTAGCAAGTGAAGTAGAATATGACAGAAACAAAGATGAGCATTTAAATAAAAGTTGGGAAAAATCAATTAATAATTATTTAAAAAAGTTTTATCCAAAAGAAAAACATTATTATCTTTTTTCTAATGTAAACAACTATAACAAAGGAAAAAATAAAATGCTAACTTTAAGTCAATTTCTTAAAAAACAATTTAAAGGTAAAAAAATCCCAAGTGATTTAAATAGTATGTGTAGTGAACAGCATTACTCTCAATCAAAAGGAAAATTTTTGTTTAAAGGTGATATGGATATCTGTCATCTTTTAAGAAGCTTAAAACAAGAGATAAATGTTTATATTAAACAGCAAAATGTTTTGGAAAATAAAAGAGCAGAAAAAATTAAAAAGTTTAATGATTGGCTTGGTAAGTGTCCTGTTGAATACACTGAAAACAGATACCCTGATAATGAAATGAAAACTATTAATTTTGAGCTTGATCGCCTTTAAAAAGAATTTTTTGATTGTTTTTTATTATATTGGCAAAGTTGGGATTTCCCACGCATATAAATAAAAATAATCATTGTGTCTAGTATGTTGGAAATGGCGTTAGGGTGATCTAGCCACCATTTGAGTTGAAAAACGAGGTGTTTGCCATAAGATACTAGACACTTTAATACTAACAATAACAAGGAGCAATAAAATGAGTGGAGTACAAGTAAGAACACAAGAACATCTACAAAGTAAGGTAAGAAAAAAACTAGATCCTTTGATTGAAGATGAAAAACTTATGTTAAAATCAAAAGTGTCAGAAATGGCAGAAGTAGGCTATAAAGCACTTTGTAAAAAAATAGGAGCTGATAAAATAATTGAGGAGCTTGAAGCTATGGAAACAGGTTTAGAAAATGCTCAAAGAAAGGCAAAATCTTTTTTTGGAAAAAACTCTAAAACTTCTGTTGCTTATAGAAACTCACTTAATTATGAATTTAAAAGTGAACCTAAAAAGATTACTGCTGCAAAATGTCAGGAACAATGTAGAGAGTGGTCAGAAAAATATGCAGAAAGAGAACTGCTAAAATCATCAACAGGTAAAAAAATAAAAGAGTTGGAAGATTTGAAAGAGGCTTGTGATGACACAATAATGGAAGCTACGACACAAAAAGATTTAACAAGTCAATTAGGACTTTTGTTAAATTCTGTTGGTTTGGAGTGGCATAAATTTAAAGCTTTGCCTAAAGCAAAGTCTAAATAAAATTATTGATTAGAGATAGGAGATGTCCTATGAAAAATGTATACACTCTCTAGTCTTTAATAATAGGGTTAAGCAACAAGCGTGACCCCTAAATTGTGGTTGGCATACTTGTAATAAGTCTTAAGATGTCCACAATAACACCCCCAACAAAGCGAGAGTGGAGTTGGGGGTTTTTTTATGTTATTGACTTAATAACTCAATGGCAAAAACTGAAAAAAATCTTTGGCAACGCATCAAAAAATTAAATCTAAAAGGTCAAATTTTTCGCATAGAAAGTAATACAATTAATGGAATTCCAGACGTTTATTGGTTGATAAACAACAAGAGTATTTGGATTGAGCTTAAGTCAAATCGTGTCAATAATTTTGGTCTTTCAAAGTATCAAATTAATTGGCATTTAACACATTTTAAAAATGGTGGCACTTCGTTTATCTTGCGAGAAGACCTCTCGCAGTCAGCACCTGAAAATTTACAAATTTTAGTGGTTCGTGAACCGAG
>CAACVD010000628.1_pt1 | contig 17088 bp, 21 predicted proteins | sample 2381771 | NCBI WGS metagenome assembly CAACVD01 (sample SAMEA5211965, study PRJEB30684) | marine metagenome | biome: Marine; feature: Epipelagic; material: Water | collected 2015-10-15 | depth 15 m | reverse complement strand
GCGAGGGAGCACCGGACTTCCGTCCTTCGCAACACATTCACTACAGCAAGTCAGACCTCGATTACACGCTCGACGTGAATCAAGTATTCGACAATATGTATGCAGGAGACTCCGATGAAGATGAAGAGTAAAGGCTATAAAGCTGGTGGCAAGATGAAGTCTAAAGGCTACATGGCCGGTGGCAAGATGATGTCTAAGGGCATGAAAAAAGGCGGCAAGCTACCAATGGTCGAAAAGGACGGCAAGATGGTTCCGTTCTTTGCGGCAGACGGCGAAGGCAAAATGGCTGGCGGTGGTAAGGTCAATAAGACCAAGGGCTACTTTAAGGGCGGAAAGGTGATGAAGCCTAAGGGCATGGCAATGGGCGGCAAGACCAAGGCCCGTGGTTGTGGTGCGGCTCGTCAACAGATGTTTACTAAGAACGGCTAATGGCTATTGATCGCGCCCTTATGGGCGAGCCTTTGGAAGAAGGCGAGCAGATAGAAGTTGAGATTGTTAATCCTGAGCAGGTAGGTATTAACACGCCTGAAGGCGGGATGCTGATCGACTTTGACCCTGACATGGGTGAGATGATGGGTCTGGGCCACGACGACAACCTAGCTGAGGCTATGGATGATCGTGACCTAGATTCACTGGCATCTGAACTGGTTGGATCGTTTCGCTCTGACAAGGAAAGCAGGGCCGACTGGGAGCGTTCTTACGTTAAGGGTCTTGACCTATTGGGTCTTAAGCATGAGGACCGTACAACGCCTTGGGATGGCGCGTGTGGTGTTTTCCACCCACTGTTAACAGAATCAGTGATTCGTTTTCAGTCTCAGTCAATCCAAGAGATATTTCCGGCAAGCGGACCTGTAAAGACTAAGGTCGTTGGTGTTATTGATGCCGACAAAGAAAAGCAAGCCGAGCGTGTTCAGGATTATCTGAATTATCTATTGACTGAAAAAATGTCAGAGTATCGCTCCGAGACGGAGAAGATGCTGTTCTCTTTGCCTTTGGCAGGTAGCGCATTCCGCAAGGTGTACTACGATCCTAACTTGGGTCGCCCTTGCAGTATGTTTGTGCCAGCTGAAGACTTCGTGGTGAGCTATGGTGCGTCTGACTTGACGACCTGTGAGCGCTCGACTCACGTCATGAAGAAGAGCGGTAACGATATTCGCAAGCTTCAAGTGTCTGGGTTCTTCCGTGATGTGGATTTGCCCAGCCCTGCTCCCGATGTAGATCCGGTTGAGCAGAAATATAACGAGCTAACTGGCGACTCGAACAGCTATGACTACGATGATCGGCACACATTGCTCGAAATGCACGTCAATCTTGACCTTGTTGGCTTCGAAGATACCGAAGGTGGCGAGGAAACGGGCATTGCACTGCCCTATGTAGTCACTATTGACCTGTCATCACGCACCATTTTGTCGATCAGGCGCAACTGGTACGAGGAAGATGCCCGCAAATTGAAGCGAGAGCACTTCGTTCACTACCAGTACATGCCCGGATTAGGGTTTTATGGCTTCGGATTGATCCACATGATCGGTGGATTGGCCAAATCTGCTACGTCATTGCTCCGACAGCTGGTGGATGCGGGCACTTTGTCCAACCTACCGGGTGGTTTGAAGTCCAGAGGGCTACGAATTAAGGGTGATGACACCCCAATCATGCCCGGAGAGTTCCGAGATGTGGATGTTCCGGGTGGAACCATCCGAGATAACATCAGTTTCTTGCCCTATAAAGAGCCAAGCAACGTTTTATACCAGTTGATGGGCGACATTGTAGAGGAAGGCCGCCGATTTGCGTCCGCAGGCGACGTAAAAGCCGCCGATATGAACGCAGAAGCGCCCGTTGGCACGACTCTTGCGCTGTTAGAGCGGGCAATGAAGGTAATGAGCGCGGTTCAGGCGCGTTTGCATGCCTCAATGCGGGTAGAACTACGCATATTGACCCATGTTGTGCGGGATTTTGGGCCAGATCAGTACCCATACGCCACAAAAGGCGACCCGATTGTCCCTGAGGACTTCGATGACCGCGTTGACATCATCCCTGTTAGCGATCCTAACGCCGGAACAATGGCACAGCGCATTATGCAGTACCAAGCGGCGCTACAACTGGCGGCACAAGCCCCAGAAATGTACGACATGCCGCTATTGCACCGACAAATGCTGGAAGTTCTAGGTATTCGTGACGCTGATAAGATTGTACCTACCGATGCGGACATGAAGCCGACCGATCCGGTCAGCGAAAACATGAATCTGCTCAACGGAAAGCCGGTCAGGGCGTTTATCTACCAAGATCACGAGGCGCATATCCAGACTCACATGAGTTTGCTCCAAGATCCACAGGTCATGGAGGTTATGGCCAAGAGTCCAAACGCGAAGAAGGCACAGGCAGAGCTTGCGGCCCACGTTCAAGAGCATTTGGCATTCAAATACCGACAGGGCGTGGAAAAAGAGTTGGGTGTGCCGTTGCCACCGCCAGACGAGCCATTACCAGAAGATATCGAGTACCGCATTTCGCAGTTGGTTGCGCCAGCGGCGGCTCAGTTGTCTGGCAAAGCACAGCGTGAGCAACAAATGGAGCAGGCTCAGAAGCAAATGCAAGATCCGCTTATCCAGATCCAGATGCAAGAGCTTCAGATCAAGCAGGCTGACGTACAGCGCAAGGCTCAGGCTGAAATGGCTAGAATCCAGCTGGATATGCAGAAGGCAATGGCCAAGTCTCAACTAGATCAGGCCAAACTTGAGCAAGAAAAAGATATCCAGACGGCAAAGATTGGCGCTCAAATAGCTAGAGATAATTCTCAAGAGCAATTGGAAGAAGATCGAATAGCTTCCCAAGAGCAAATTGCTGGTGCTAAACTGGGTGTCGATATTGCTAAAGATTTAATGGGTAATAAATGAGCCTTGAGGAATCAACGGTAACTGAGTACATCCGCTCTAAGATTCGAGAGCACATGAATGACATCTCGGATCATATCAGCGGAGGTGCCTGTTCTGATCACGCAGACTACACACAGTGCTGTGGGATCATTAAAGGCTTGGCAATAGCCGAGCGAGAGATACTGGACGTAGAAGCCCGGTATCAAGACTAGCGACTCCAGACGCTTTTCTGGTGCAACGACTCTAGGCGTTTTCCTAGTGCAACGACTCTGGGCGTTACCCAGTGCGAGGTAAGTATGAGTGAAGAGGAAGCCCAAGTGGCAACCCAGCTTCCAGAGCCAAAAGGCTATAAAGTCTTAATTGCTCTGCCTGAGCCTGAGAAAGAATTTGAAGGCGGCATCGTCAAGGCGTCTAAAACGCTACACGACGAAGAAATTGGATCCATTGTAGGTATGGTTATCTCAATGGGACCAGACTGCTACACAGACCCTGCGCGATTCCCTAACGGCCCCTACTGCAAAGAAGGGGACTTTATCTTGATGCGTTCGTACTCCGGTACACGATTCAAGATTCACGGTAAGGAGTTTCGGCTAATCAATGACGACAGCGTAGAAGCTGTAGTCCAAGATCCAAGGGGGATTGTGAAGGCATGAGCGATGACCAAAGCGATTTGTTCGTAGAAGAAACGTCTGCGGAAGATAAGTTTTTCGGCGTTAAAACCACCTTTGATAAAAAAGCAAAGGAGGAAGAGGCGACCGATGTAGAATTCGAGGTGTTGGATGATCGTCCTGAAGAGGACCAGCGTCCACAGAAATCAAAGAAAGCGGAGAAGACAGAAGATTCTGAGTCCTCTGACGAGGAGCTTGGGCAGTATTCTGAGAAAGTTCAGAAGCGTCTTAACAAGCTTAAGTTTGATTACCATGAAGAGCGACGACAGCGCGAAGCCGCAGAGAAACTGCGGGAAGAAGCGATCAGTTACGCTCAACAGGTAGCCAACAAAAACCAAGAGATGGAGTCTTTAATCTCACGCGGCGAAGCCGCATTGGTAGAGCAAGTAAGAGAGCGAGCGTCCGTTGCACTAGATAGTGCTCGGGCCTCATACCGCAAAGCTTATGAAGAGGGAAATACAGATGAAATCATCGCTTCTCAAGAAAGGCTTAACCGCGCTCAAGCGGAGTATGCAGAGGCTGAAAGATATCAGTCTCAAAATGTTCAGCAAGCCCAGCAAAGAGCACAGCATCAACAGCAAGCCTACCAGCAAGAAATCGCCCGAAGAGCCGCCCAGCAAGTCGCGGCCCAAAACCAGCAAGCCCAAGCCCAAGGCCAAGGCCAAGCCCTCCCAGAGCCAAGCTCCGAAGCGAAAGACTGGGCAGAGAAAAACGACTGGTTCATGAAAGAAGGGCACGAGGAGATGACCGCCTTAGCTTATGGCGCTCACACCTCAGCAGTACAAAGAGGAATGGACACAAGCTCTCAGGAGTATTTCGATTACATTGATAATCGGATGCGTTCATCCTTTCCAGAATATGATTGGCAGGATCAGCGGGATGATGGACGTACCGCGACTGCGACTGCTAATCAGCGACCCTCGTCGGTGGTCGCTCCGTCTTCTAGAAGCAATGGAGCAAAATCGCGCAAAGTGCAGTTAACGTCCACTCAGGTCTCTCTCGCCAAGCGGCTTGGGTTATCCCCCGAACAATATGCCAACCAACTCATAAAGGAGCGTAAGTGATGGCAGAAGAGCGCACCCCCAGAACCAAAACCACGCGAGAAGAAGAGTCTCGTCCTAATGATAGCTGGATACCAGCTTCAATTTTGCCTAACCCAGACCACCGTGATGGATGGGTTCACCGTTGGATTCGTACTAGCGTCCTCGGTGAGTCAGACAACACAAACGTATCAAAGATGATGCGCGAAGGATGGCAACCCGTTAAAGCGGAAGACTACCCCGAATTGCAATTGCAGTCGGATGTAGGCTCTCGTTTTGCCGGTAACATTGAAGTCGGTGGTCTGTTGCTCTGTCGTGCTCCGAAGGAGACGATGGAACAGCGTGATGCATACTTCCAGAACATGGCCGAAAATCAGATGCAATCTGTGGACAACAACTTCTTGCGTGAAAATGATCCTCGTATGCCGCTCATGAAACCTGAGCGTAGTACGAGAACTACATTTGGCAAGAGCTAATCCCCTAAAGGAGGGGTGGCTCTAACTCTCAAGGAGACTGCAAATGGCTACATCAGCTACCCCATCCGGGGCAGAACCTGTAGACACGCTAAGTGCATCAGGCTCTTTCACCGGGAAAGTGCGCCATATTAAGATTGCCAACGCTTACGGTACTGCAATTTTTTATGGTGATTTTGTTAAGTTAGTTGCAACAGGTACTGTCGAGAAGGCCGCAGTAACAACTGCTGTCGTCGCTGGCACTGTCGGCATTTTTGTCGGCTGTAGTTACACTGACCCAACTACTAAGCAACCCACATACTCACAGTATTTCCCCGCCTCAACTGCGGCGGACGATATTATGGCGTATGTCGTAGACGATCCTAAAGTTCTGTTCCAGATGCAAGGTGATGGTTCCATCGCGCAAACTGCGCTTGGTAACAACATCTCTGCGATCAGTACAGCAGGATCAACAAGCATTGGTCGAAGCCGCAACGCTCTTGATGCGAGCAGTGCCGCGACAACCAATACCCTTCCACTTCGTGTCGTAGACTTTGTTGACGGACCATCAAGCGCTGTAGGTGACTCATTCACCGATTGCATCGTGACTTGGTTGCCTCTCAGCCATGCCTACGAAACCAAGCTCGGCGTTTAAGGAGGTCTAAGCAATGGCTATTTCACGCGCACAGATGCTAAAGGAACTCCTGCCGGGGCTTAATGCTCTTTTCGGTTTGGAGTACGAAAAGTACGAAGACGAGCACGAAATGATCTATGAGACGGAATCGTCTGATCGTTCGTTCGAAGAAGAAGTGAAGCTCTCGGGCTTCGCGGCGGCTCCTGTAAAAGCTGAAGGATCGGCTATTAGCTACGATTCAGCACAGGAAGCTTTCACTGCTCGTTACAACCACGAGACCATCGCAATGGGCTTCTCAATTACTGAGGAAGCAATGGAAGATAACTTGTATGACTCACTGTCTGCTCGTTATACCAAAGCTCTTGCCCGCGCTATGGCTTACACCAAGCAGGTTAAGTCGGCGTTCCCGCTTAACAATGGCTTCTCCAACTCTTTTCAATCTGGAGATGGCGTTAACCTGTTCACCGCTTCTGGTGATGGTGTAACTGGGGGTGATGGACACCCGCTCGTAAGTGGTGGCAAGAACAACAACCGTCCTGTAACGGCGGCTGACCTCAACGAAACCTCGCTTGAGAATGCAGTGATTGAAATCGCGGCATTCACCGATGAGCGTGGCTTGTTGATTGCGGCACGTCCTCGCAGTTTGATTGTTCCACCTGCGCTGATGTTTACAGCAAATCGCTTGCTTGAAACTACTCAGCGTGTTGGCACTGCGGACAATGATATCAACGCAATTCGTAACATGGGTGCAATCCCCGAAGGTTACTCAGTCAATCACTACCTGACTGACAGCAATGCGTTCTTCATCATTACCGACGTACCAAACGGTATGAAGCACTTCCAGCGTACTTCGCTGGAGACTTCAATGGATGGAGACTTCGACACTGGCAACGTTCGCTACAAAGCTCGCGAGCGTTACAGCTTCGGTGTATCCGACCCACTCGGCATTTACGGATCGCCCGGCGCATCCTAATGCTAGATCAGGGGGCTTCGGCCCCCTTATTTTTTCCTGACAGTTTTTAACTGACACCCCACGACAGGAGATTGACATGGGACAAACAACTTTTTCAGGACCAGTAAGGTCTGAGCGCGGCTTCACAGCTGTTGGCTCTACAGCCGTAGTAAACATCACTACGGAAACAACTCTCACATATGCTGACCACGTAGGTCGCATCATCGAAGTCAATGACGCAGATGGCGCGGTAACACTGCCGTCTATCACTAGCGATACCATTGGTGCAGAGTACACATTCTTTATCGGCACAGATTCTACCGATCTGGACATTAAGACGGATGGCACTGACAAGTTTGTTGGTTCTGTTTCTGTTGCTGGCACAACTACAAAAGCGTTTGCGCCCGGTGCGACTAATGACGTTATCTCTATGAACGGCACTACAACTGGCGGTGATGCAAACTCCGTCGTGAAGGTTGTTGCACTTGCTACCGCTGAGTACATGGTTCAAGGCGTTCTTATTGGTTCTGGCACAGTAGCAACTCCATTCGCAGACTCTTAATAGGAGATAGCTCATGGCTGATGCAGTAGCTACGCAAACCATACAGGAGGATGGCAAGACAGCCATCTTCCGCTTCACCAATGTGTCTGACGGCACAGGAGAGACGGCGGTCAATAAAATTGACGTGTCTGGCCTTAACCCTGATCCTATGACGGGGAAGTCATGCACCAGCGTAACCATCCAGTGTATCTGGTACTCGACTCTCGGCATGGGCGTTAAGATCTTCTTTGATGCCTCAACCAACGTTCTCGCATGGGAACTGCGGGCTGACGACGCTAGAACAATGGACTTCACCAACTTCACTGGCATTCCCAACAATGCGGGTTCAGGGAAGACGGGTGACATTCTTTTTTCTACAACAAGTGCTACCTCTGGTGATGTTTACAACGTAGTCATGAAGGTGAAGAAGAACTATGACTAAAGCCAAGAAACCAGCTAAGAAAAAGTCAACAGTCAACAAGGCGGGCAACTATACAAAGCCCACCCTGCGTAAGCGATTGTTTAACCAGATCAAGGCTGGCGGTAAGGGCGGCAAACCCGGTCAGTGGTCTGCGCGTAAAGCGCAGATGCTGGCCAAAAAGTACAAAGCGTCTGGCGGAGGCTATAAGGACTAATGGCCCTTAAAAAGTCTCAAAAGTCCCTTAAGAATTGGACTAAGCAGAAGTGGCGCACCAAGTCAGGGAAACCGTCCACCCAAGGCAAAAAAGCCACGGGTGAGCGGTATCTTCCTGAAAAGGCAATTAAAGCATTAAGCTCAAAAGAATACGCGGCAACCAGTCGGAAGAAGAGAGCAGATACCAAGAAGGGTAAGCAGTTCTCTAAACAGCCGAAAAGGGTGGCTAAGAAGACGGCGAGGCACAGATAATGGCCAGTAGAAAACCTGCGAAAGGAAAGGCGAAGGTTAAAGTAACCTCGTCTGGTAAGAAGGTTAGCTATGGTCAGGCTGGCAAAGCCAAAGGTGGCGGCCCAAGAGTAAAGCCGGGCACCAGCAAAGGCGACAGCTACTGCGCTAGATCGCTAGGAATCAAGAAGCGTCTGCCAAAGAAAAAGCAGAACGACCCCAACACTCCTAACAATTTGTCACGTAAACGTTGGAAGTGTGTGGGTGCCAAGTCTAGGCGTAAGTAATCATGGCGATTAGCAGAGCGCAGACAGGCAAGCAGATAAAGAACGCACCCAGTACCAAGCGCGGCAAGAAGGCCAAGGTCAAAAAGGTGATGAAAGAATTTAAGCAGGGCAAGCTTAAGTCTGGTGGTTCTAAGAAGAAAGTAAAGAACCCCAAGCAGGCCATTGCAATTGCATTGTCAGAAGCTGGCATGAGCAAAAAGAAAAAGGCTAGGAGACCCTGATGGCGACGAGCGGCACATTTGCATTCAATCTCGACCTTAGCGACTCTATTGAGGAGGCGTTCGAGCGTGCCGGTTTGGAGCTTCGTAGTGGGTATGACTATCGTACTGCTCGTAGAAGCATTGATCTGCTTATGCTTGAGTGGCAAAACCGTGGCCTTAATTTGTGGACGGTCAAAGAAGGCACGCAGGTGCTTACCCCCGGCACGTCGCGCTATGCGCTAGATGGCAAGATCTTTGATATTATCGAGGCATACCTCCGCACAGATGCAGGCGAAACAACAAGCCAATTTGATCAGTCTATGTCTCGCATATCAGTGAGTCAGTATGCTCACCTGTCAAACAAGCTTACACAGTCAAAGCCACTAGAGTTCTACGTGGAACAGACGCCGGACGGCATTGCAGTTAATCTGTGGCCAGTCCCGGATAGCCAAGAGACGTACACATTTGGCTACTACTACATGGAAAGAATTGAGGACTCTGGCAAGCCAGCGTCTAACAACATGGACCTTCCAGCAAGATTCCTGCCCTGCTTTGTGGCAGGTTTAGCTTATAAGTTAGCTATCAAATATCCAGCGGCATCAGAGCGTGCGCCGTTATTGAAAGCGGATTATGATGAGCAGTGGAACCTTGCGGCAGATTCTGCACGGGAGAAGGCGTCCCTGTATGTTGTGCCCGGAGGGTATCAGTTTTGAGTTACGCTGATGGTAAGTACGCATTTGGATTCTGTGATCTAACTGGGTTTAGATACCCAAAGAAAGATCTAGTTCCTCAGATTGTTAATCAGCGTCCTACAGGATTGTTGGTGGGCAGAGATGTCGTTGACCCAGATCAGCCTCAGTTGCAACTTGGTCGTGTTCGTACAGACGACCCGCAAGCGCTACGCAATCCGCGTCCAGATCGCGCACAAGCAGAAAGTCGTCAGCTGTTTGCGTTTAACCCTGTGGGAGGTGGCATTACAGAGTTAGGCAGTCAAACAGTTGGATTGGACATTGAGGCTCAGGTGGGCCGCGTAACGGTGGTGACCTAATGGCTTGGACATTAACAACGCTGAAGTCAGCAATACAGGATTATTTGCAAACGACCGAGACCACGTTCGTAAATAACCTTGATACGATTATTACGCAGGCAGAAGACCGCATCCTCAAGTCGGTGCAGTTGCCTGATTTTCGAGTCAACAAGACCGGAACATTGACGGCAAGCAATGAATACTTGTCTACGCCCTCTGACTTCTTAGCGCCATATTCATTGGCTGTGGATAACTCTGGGTATGAGTTCTTAATGTTTAAGGACGTAAACTTTATTCGAGAGGCGTACCCAGACTCTACAACGACGGGTGTGCCTAAGTATTATGCGCTGTTCGATGATTCATCATTCATCCTTGGCCCCACACCAAACTCTACGTTTACGGTAGAGCTACACTATTTCTACAAGCCAGAGTCAATTACTACTACGGCAAGTGGTACTAGCTGGCTAGGCGACAATGCAGAAAGCTCGCTGTTGTATGGCTGTTTGCTTGAGGCGTACACCTTTCTTAAGGGTGACCCTGATCTTATGCAGTTGTATGCAACGCGATATGAAGATGCGCTTGGCAAGTTGAAGGCGCTGGGTGAGGGATATAGCACGACTGATAGCTATCGGTCTGGCGCAGTTAGATTGCCGAGGGGCTAATGTTTGAAGTAAGCGTGGCACAGGCTGGCACTGTGAATGTAGTAACAACCGATAACGGTGGACTTAGTGTTGATCACTGGGCTGATCGTGCAACGGATACAATTATTTCTGTGGGTGACAAGAATCATCCAGAGATCGTCCAGCAGGCGAAAGCTTACAAGGACAACATCCGTCATGTAATTAAAACCTACATGGAGGAAGCTATTAGGAGTAGCAGAACCGATACCATTGTTGAGCTAGAGCGCAATGGTTATGAAGATGTCGCGGCAATTTTGAGGAAAATGTAATGGCGATTACTCAGGCTATATGCACATCCTTTAAGCAAGAAATCTTGCAGGGGATACACAACCTAACCAACGGCTCTGGCGGTGGCACCACAACCACAACTGGAACCGGAAACACATTCAAGCTGGCGTTGTATACAAGCTCCGCGACACTGGGCGCTTCTACTACGGCGTTTACAACGACCAATGAGGTGAGCGGAACAGGCTACTCTTCAGGTGGCGGCACACTAACTAACGTTACGCCAACCACGTCTGGCACGACTGCCCTGACCGACTTTGCAGATCTTACGTTTTCCAGCGCAACCATCACGGCACGAGGAGCAATGATTTATAACTCCTCAACAACGGCTGGCTCTGCTAACCGATCCGTTTTGATATTAGACTTTGGTGGAGATAAGACTTCTACTGCGGGTGACTTTACTATTCAGTTCCCAACAGCAGATGCAAGCAACGCGATCATTCGTATTGCTTAAGGAGTAAAACATGGCTGATGTCGTCGTCGCCTTTGAGGGTTGGAGTAGTTCCACCCAAGGGTGGGGCGAAGCAGGCTGGGGCCAAGGTATTGCAGTACCGGGGGCAACCGCCTCTGTAGGCTCCGTAACCATTGTCGCTGAAGCTAACGTTGTCCCAACAGGGCAGTCAGCTACAGCAAGTGTCGGCACGGTTGTTGTCAAAGCCAACGCCGATGTACCCATTCTCACTGGTGAACAAGCGAATATATCTACTGGCTCTGTAACTATTGTTGCAGGTGCAGTTGTATCGCCTACAGGAGAAGCGGGTAATTCTGCGGTTGGCAACGTCACTGTTGCCGCGAATGCAGACGTTGATGTAACAGGCGAGTCAGTCACTGCATCAACCAACGATGTAACAGTTGTTGCTCAAGCTGTTGTTAGTCCGACAGGAGAGGCTCTCACAGCCTCTACAAGCGACGTTGCTGTATCAGGCATTGCCAATGTACCGGTTACTGGTGAAAGCGCCACAGTAGGTATTGGCTCCGTTACAGTTCAGGCCAACTCAGACGTAGATGTTACAGGTGAGGCCGCAACATCAGCGCTAGGCTCTGTATCAACTATTGCAGAGGCAGTTGTTAGTCCGACAGGACAACAAGCTGTTGCTCGTGTAGGCAGTGTCAGCATCAAGTTTGGCATGACCGTTGGTGTCAACGGCGAAGAGGCCACGATAACGGCTGGCTCTGTAACGGTTGAAGCTAACGCAGATGTTAGTGTTACCGGCGAAGAGCTACAGTCTGCTGTTGGCACTGTCACATTTGACGCAGATGCCACCGTTACACCGACAGGTGAAGAGGCTACCTCTGCGGTAGGCTCTGTTACTACATCGCTTGGATGCACAGTATTCCCGACAGGAGAGGCGGCCAACTCTGCTGTAGGTTCGGTTACAACGGCAAGTGATGCCAATGTGTTCCCAATAGGGTCACAGGCTACAACCGAAATTGGCACTGTATTTGTTTGGGACCAGATAGCTCCGGGACCAGACGGTAACTGGCAAGGTATAGATGATTCTCAAACGCCAACATGGGTTGCTGTTGACGACAGTCAAACACCCGGTTGGTCTACGATTAATGACAGTCAGACTCCATCGTGGGGTACTATAGATGACAGTCAATCTCCCGATTGGAAGGAAGTTGCGTAGCAACCGTGAGGAAATAAAATGGCGACATACGTCAATGATCTCAGACTGAAAGAAATAGCGACGGGTGATGAGGCCGGTACGTGGGGAACCAGTACCAATACAAACCTCGAACTCATCGGTGAGGCACTAGGCTATGGCACGCAGGATTGCTTCTCATCTGACGCAGATGCAACCACCACCGTTGCCGATGGAGCCACTGACCCGGCTCGCGCAATGTACTTCAAGGTCACTTCTTCAGCGACACTAACAGCGGGTCGCACTCTCACTATCGCACCCAATACTATTTCTCGCGTAATGTTTATCGAGAACGCTACCACGGGCTCGCAAGTAATCACCATCTCACAAGGAACCGGAGGAAACGTCGCCATCGCAAATGGCAAGACGGCGGTAGTGTATCTGGATGGTGCAGGCTCTGGCGCGGCAGTCGTCGATGCAATGGCGCTGGTCGATCCCGGTATCACCGATACGCTGGCGGAAGTGCTGGTTGCAGGTAACGCAACTGGCGGCACAGACATCGCGGTAGGCACAGGCGACGACATCACCTTTGCGGATTCTTCCAAGGCTATCTTTGGTGCGGGTAGCGACCTGCTTATCTACCACGACGGGTCAAACAGCTACATTAGTGAGACTGGCACAGGCTCATTAAGAATTAGAAGCAACCAGATTAGACTTGAGGCACCCGATAGCCAAAACATGGTTATCGTTACCGAAGACGCTGGTGTGCAAGCCTTTTATAACGGCACAGAGCGCTTCACAGTTACAAATACAGGCATCGACGTTACAGGAACTGCTGTAACCGACGGCGTTACAGTCGCAGGCAACCTGTCAGTAGACGGCGGCACAATCAAGCTGGATGGTAACTATCCGGTTGGTACAGATAACGTAGCGCTGGGTAATACTGCGCTGGATAGTATTACTTCTGGTGCAGGCAATATTGCTATTGGTGACAGTGCGGCGACTGCTCTAGCTACAGGCTCTAATGCTATTGCGATTGGTCGTGATGCAATGTCGGGGGCTGTGTTCACAGGAACAGACGCCCTAGGAGTTGGTCGTTCTACCCTAGCGTCACTCACATCAGGTAGTAGCAACATAGCTATTGGTGCGCTTGCTCAAAACGCAACCACGTCGGGCGTTCGTAATGTTGCGATTGGTGAGGCGGCTTTAGGCTCTAACACTACGGCCAGCAAAAACACTGCTGTCGGATATCTGTCCCTTAATTTAAATACTACGGGTTATGACAACACAAGCATTGGTTATGAGTCGCTGAAAAGCAACACAACGGGCGCTCTTAACGTAGCTGTCGGTAAAGACGCTCTTTTTGCAAACACAACTGCTTCTGGTCAAGTTGCTGTTGGTGTAGATGCTCTGACTGCTACCACGACTGGCGCAAACAACACAGCAGTGGGTTATCAAGCTGGGTTTAGCAATACAACAGGATCAAATAACGTATCATTGGGCTATCAGTCGTCGTATAGCAGTACCACGGCAGGATCCAATGCCGTATTAGGAACTCAGGCGTTATACAGCAACACCACCGGCCAAGAAAACGTTGCGGTTGGTTATCAGTCAATGTACACAAACGCTACTGGCGTAAACAACGTAGCAGTAGGCCGACGTGCCTTATATCTAAATACTGGCAGTAATAACACAGCACTAGGCCACCAATCGCTTTACAACAACAGTTCAGGCACTAACAACACGGCTGTTGGTTTGAGCGCTTTATTAGCAAACACTACGGCGTCAAACAACACTGCTGTTGGTTATCGCTCTTTGCAAGCTAATACTGCCGCTCAAAATACCGCAGTAGGCCAAGATAGTTTTTATACCAACACTTCTGGTACGGGTGGCGCGGCCTTAGGTTTCATGGCGGGATATAGCAATACAACAGGCTCAAGCAATACTGCCCTTGGCTATCAATCACTGTTGTCCAACACCACCGCCTCAAACAACACCGCCGTGGGTTATCAGTCGCTTTATGCAAACACCACAGGCGCAAGCCTAGTTGCTGTTGGTTATAATGCACTAAGCGCGAATACTACAGCTAGTCATAACGTGGCTATCGGCGGTCTAGCCATGACTGCAACCACTGAAGGTGGTCAAAACGTAGCAGTTGGTTATGCGGCTTTAGACGCAAATACAACCGGCACTAATAATGTGGCGCTTGGATATAATGCTTTAACTGCAAATACTGACGCCAGTTATAACGTTGCCATAGGTAGACAGGCGCTTGCAGGAAACACTACTGCTACAAACAACACAGCAGTGGGTGGCTATGCGCTATCAGTGTCTACAACAGGTGGCAACAACACCGCTTTAGGTAGAGCGGCTTTACAAAGTAGTACAACGGCAAGCAACAACACGGCGGTTGGTAATAACGCCATGAATGTTAATACCACAGGTGCAAGTAATACTGCCGTTGGTGCGCAAGCACTTGATGCAAACACGACAGGCTCATCAAACATTGCTGTAGGTTATGCGGCATTGAGCGCTAATACTACCGCTAGTGGAAACGTGGGTATTGGTTTGCAGTCGTTTACTACTCTTACCACGGGTGATGGAAACGTTGGTGTTGGCTTTAGATCAGGTTATCAAGCAACGGCTGAAAGCAATTTAACCGCAATCGGCTATGAAACATTGTTTGCCGCAAACCCCGGATCGAACACGGTTGCAGTCGGAACACAAGCTCTGAAAAGCGCTACAGGTAATGACAGCACAGCAGTGGGCTATCGCGCCCTGTACTCAAACACGAGTGGTAGTGCAAACACTGCTGTGGGCAGAGAGTCAAGCGGCTCTGTTACTACGGGTGTAAACAACACTACTGTCGGCTATCGGTCTGGCTACAATCTGACGACATCCTCCAGCAATACTGCGGTAGGACATTCGGCATTGTTTTCCGCACAAACTGGGACAGCAAATACTGCTGTCGGTGCAGATGCTGGTAAAGATATTAGTACCGGAAACCGGAATACAGTAGTTGGTAATATCGCCGGTTCTAACATTACCTCTGCCGATGATGCCACTATGTTTGGTTACGGCGCTGGCGGCGGTGCGGCAATGACCGGCCACGACAACACCGGTGTCGGTGTTAATGCTCTTTATGTGACTACCTCTGGCGCATCGAATACAGCTATCGGTAGGGATGCACTCCAAGCCAACACCACCGCCTCTAACAACACTGCTGTTGGGTATCAGGCTGGGTACAGCAATACGACTGGAATACAAAACGTTGCTATTGGCAGTCAGGCGCTTAAAGATTCCACAACGGGTGGTTTCAACGTTGCCGTCGGTTATCTTGCCAACGAAAATAACACCACTGGTGGTAGTAACGTATCAGTTGGCCGTGCGGCGCTAAACGAAAATAGCACAGGCGGTAGTAACATAGCGATTGGCCGCTCTGCTTTGCTGTCAAACACTACGGCTTCTAATAACGTTGCTGTCGGCTTTGAAGCGCTTACCGCTAACACCACAGGATTTGAAAATACGGCTATTGGTAGAATTGCTTTACAGGCAACGACTACAGGCACGAGAAACACGGCGGTTGGCTCTCAGTCTTTAGATGCCAATACAACAGGTGCAAACAACACTGGACTTGGCTATGGTTCCCTTACAACAAATACAACAGGGGGTAATAACGTAGCATTAGGCCACACGGCATTGGCTCTTTCTACCACCGCCAGCAACAATACGGCTGTAGGGTACGCGTCGTTATATCAAAACGCTACCGGCATACAAAACACGGCTGTCGGCACTCAAGCCTTGTATGCTAATACGGGCAACTACAACACCGCCATGGGCTATGGCGCGATGGACTCCAACACGTCTGGCGCAGAAGCGGCGGCGTTTGGACGTTTGGCGTTGCAGTCAAATACCACTGGTGATTATAACGTAGCAGTAGGTAATGCGGCGCTACAGGCTAACACTACTGGTACTAGTTCTACTGCGTTGGGTTATGTTGCGCTTTACAGCCAAACCACCGCGAGCGAAAACACGGCTGTTGGATATCGTGGAGGTTATAACACCACCACCGGCACCCGTAATGTGTTTATGGGTAAAGACGCTGGTTATACAAACACCACCGCCAGCTACAACACTTACATCGGCCACAGCGCAGGAGGGAACGCTACTGGCAACTCTAATACGTTTGTTGGAGATTACTCGGGTAACAGCATAACCACCGGCTCCAAGAACACCATCCTTGGTAAGTATAACGGCAACCAAGGCGGCCTCGACATCCGCACCTCAAGCAACAACATCGTCTTGTCAGATGGTGACGGTAATGTACGACAATACATGACTTCTAATGGTTTCGTTTTAATTGGAACGTATGACGAAGTTATTTATAACCACGGCGCTAGTGGTGATGATGGCGTATCAATTGGCCCTAATTCTCTTCAAATTGCACGTTCTGGCGACCAAATGTTGTTGCTCAACAGAATGGACTCGCAAGGGGCAGTGGCAGGGTTTTATTATGAGGGCGCAGGTGTAGGAAGCATATCCGTCACAACGTCCGCTACTGCTTACAACACATCATCTGACCACCGCCTCAAAGAAAACGTAGTAGCCATGACAGGCGCTACAGCACGACTTAAGCAGTTAGCACCTAAGCGATTTAACTTTATTGCGGATGCTGATACGACTGTTGATGGTTTCTTGGCACATGAGGTGCAATCTGTTGTACCAGAGGCGATCACAGGAACACACAACGAGGTTGATGACGACGGCAATGCTGTATACCAAGGCATTGACCAATCTAAGCTTGTGCCGCTACTCGTGGCAACAATCCAAGAACTTGAGGCTAGAATAGCCGCACTTGAATCAAACTAAGGAGACTATCCATGACTGACGAAGCAAGAACCGCTGAAGAGCGCACACAAGACTTTACTGCTATGGGACATAGCGTAGATCTAATCAACGACATCGTTGCTGGTAACCAAGACGACGATATGGAAGCCGCAGAGCGTC
>CAACVD010000627.1_pt1 | contig 17099 bp, 24 predicted proteins | sample 2381771 | NCBI WGS metagenome assembly CAACVD01 (sample SAMEA5211965, study PRJEB30684) | marine metagenome | biome: Marine; feature: Epipelagic; material: Water | collected 2015-10-15 | depth 15 m | reverse complement strand
GGATTGGTCTATTGTGTGTGAATAAAAACCACCTGCTGCACCAGAACTAAAAAAGAAAGGACTACCTAATAAACTCATAAATTACTCCTATGCAGATACCTTAACATTTAATGTTGGATTACCTATTAAAATTGTTCCTGTTACTTGTACAAAATAAGGAACTACATCTACTGCACTTGAATCTGTAGATAATGTAATAGCCGTTCCACCGGGAAGACGATATTCACTTCCCCAAGATACTGTTCTGCTTCCTGTTCCATCTTGTATTAATACAAATACTCCTGATGCTCCTTGAGGTTCACCACTTGGATTATTAATAGTAATACTATTTTTTAATGTATATATAAAATGTGTTCTACTAGCCATTAATGGTGTTTTAGATGAACCTGTAATACTTGAGTGTTCTGTTTCACCTTGAAATATATCACCATGAATATGACCAGCAGAAATACTTACAGCATTTACTCTACCAGTTACAGAAACACTACTCCCTACTAAACTAGTTGCAGAAAGTTCTCCAGTAAATGCTGCAGCAGTGCCATTTAATGTTCCTGTTAATGTACCTCCTGCTAATGGTAAATGATTACCAATACTTGTTGCCATTGTTGCAGATAAATCAGTTATCACAGTATTAATAGATGTAATAGCTGCAGTTCTATTATTAATTGACGTTGCCATAGTTGCAGATAAATTTTCAACTACAGTATTAATAGATGTTATTGCATTAGCATTAGTTGTTATATTTGTATTACTATTGCCTATACTTGTTGCCATTGTTGCAGACAGGTTTGTAATAACTGTATTAATAGAAGTAATCGCAGTAGAATTATCTGCATTAGCAATTGATGTAGCTAATGTTGCAGATAAGTTTGTAATAACTGTATTAATAGAAGTAATAGCTGTTGTTCTATTATTAATAGATGTAGCCATTGTAGCTGATAAATTTTCTACTACAGTGTTAATAGAAGTAATAGCATTAGCATTAGTTGTTATATTGGTATTACTATTATTAATTGAGGTTGCCATTGTTGCAGATAATGTAGCAAGTTCTGCAGATGTAGCAAAATCTAAATTACCTACTACAGTATTAATAGAAGTGATTGCGGCTGCATTAACCGAAGTTAAGGCACTTACTCCTGCAACCACTGTATTAATAGAAGTTATTGCATTAGTATTTGTTGTTATATTAGTATTACTGTTATCAATAGATGTAGCCATAGTTGCTGATAATGCTGCAAGAGTAGCAGACATTGCTACATTGTCTCCACCTATAACAAAAGATGTTGCACTTACTACACCAAAGGTTTGATTTGTATCAACGGCAATAGTTCCTGAACCTGTAAAGTTTGTAGTTGTTGTACCATTTTCAGTAAAATGTATACCTGTACCTGCCTCTACTTTTGTAACAGTACCACCACCACCTACACCAGTAATATTAGAACCATCACCATATAAGAATGTTGCACTTACAATACTTGTTGCAATATTTTGTGCTACTAACTTTTCTCCTACACTAACAGTTCCAGACACTGTAATGTTACTTTCTGCAACAATATCTCCACCTACTGTTACTGTACCATCCATATAAGTATTACCAGCAATTACTACATTACCAGATACTGACACATTATTTTCTACATAAAGAGAAGAACCTGAAAGTGTGCCACCTATAAAAGCATTTGCTGAAATAGTTGTTGTTGCTGTAACATCTGTAATACGTCCTTGAGCATCAACAGTTATTGTATTCATTGGACCATATTCACCAGCAGATACAGAAGTGTCTGCTAATGCAAATGTGGGATTACCTGACTCACCTGTTGCATTTGTAATAGTTACTCCAGTAGAAGCAGTAAGTGTTCTACCAAATTTACTACTACCATCTTCTGCAACAATACCCGTTACAAGAGAAGAACCTGCGGCTGCTGCATTAAGACCAGAAACATTAGTAGTAAGAGCTATACCATTATATTGAAAGTTACCATTAATATTTACAGTGCCTTGAGAAAGTTGTAAAGGTGTAGCATTACCATCACCATCACGAACAGTAATAGGTGTACCACTAGGAACACCTGCATTATTATTTTGCATATAAAGCAAATCAAGATATGAATTTGCTATTTGTTTTCCTGTTAAACTCATTATATCAAATTCCAATACTTCAAGTTATTGTTCCACTCTGTTGTAATATCTTGCCATTCACCATTTCTATCTGTATTAGCTTCAGGTCTAGCATTACGAATAAAAAATCTTTCTTCAATCCGAGGTGACTTATTTTGTGGATGTGTTTTTAAATCATAGTTTCCATCATAATCTGTAGGACATTGCATCATGCCTAAACTATTTTTCTTTAACTGATTTAACTTATATCTAAATCCACAAGTATCACAGACACCATATACATTTCTAATCCCTGCTGTTGACATTATACCATAACTCTTGGCTTTAAGAAAATACTTACTCGTTCTCTATCTTCATCCATAGCACGTTGTAATCTTTCTTCATATTCCTGTTTAATCATACTAATACGTCCTGCTTCTACACCGGGTCGTTTCATTGACATATAATATGCCAAACCTGCAGTTAAACATGGAAGAAACCTACGTGATATATCTGCATTTTGAATAGCAGATTTATTTACATCTTCCATATAAGATACAAGCTCAAGTTTAATTTTATCAGTAGAGTTTTCTGGAATAGGCCAAAGATTAACAACAGGATTACCACGTTCATGCCTTACTGCATATTGAGTAGTTCTTCCTGTCTGACCCTTGTTAGGTATTTTAAGATATTCCTGCATAGAAATACGTTCAAGCTGTATATCTCTATCTTCACGATTATGTACAGCTTCAAGCACATCAATAGTTGAAGAATCAAGTGCAAAGGTAGTTACACTTGTTGTTAGGTCTACAGTAGAAGTATTTGCAGTCCAAAGCATAACACCACGGTTCTGCCAATCCTGAAGAAGCAAGTTAATAGAACGTCTGGCAGACTTAGGCTCATGTCCTAAAGTTTCTTCACCACCAATCATTTCCATTGCTTCTTGGATAACTTCATCTATATCCATATTGAAGTCATATGTACCTGATGTTGCCATTAATAAACCCTACCGCCTTTTTTATACTTTCTACCGTCTTTACGGTTTTGAATAAAATAAGAGCCTTTTGCATCTTTACCAACAAGATAAATTTGTCCTGTTTTATTTTGTAACTCTGTTGCTTTTTTCATAGCATCAGACAAATCTTTATAATTTTGAGCCATTATGATTTACCCCTATTACCTAAATCTTTTTTCTTGCCTTTATACTTTCCAGAAGTTCTTGCTACTAGGCCTCTTGCTTTCAATCGGGCTAAATTGGTTGCGCCAATCTTCATGCCAGAACGGTGTCTTTGCAACAACTCTGTTATTTTTATTTTTGGCTTGGCGTTTGCGTTTTTCTTTTTCTTGACCCGTTTCTTTTTTCCGGGTTTCATTATTTGTTGCCCAACAGATGAACGACTTATAGCCATTAATAAAGCCTGTTATGAGAGCCAACTGAGCCTCCCCCTTTTCTTAAACCTGTACGTCTACGAATATCTTTAATTTTATTTCTTTCCATTGCTATTTTTTCAGCAATATTAGATACAGGATTATTTTTATACTTTTCTTTTAATGCTTTAAGTCTTTTTTTAGCAGCTTGTAACTCTTTATTTTGTCCAGAAACACGTAAATTTTTTTCTGCACGAGTTATACGTTCAGAGCTTGCTGTACCCATACCACGTTGAGTTTGCTCTTTTTTACTTAAAGTCTTAGTGCCTTTTTTACTTTTGTTTAAATGTTTAGCACCTGTTTTAATTATTTTACCAAACATTAATATAACCTATTATGTGTGCCAACTTTACCACCTTTTTTCATAGTTATTGGTTTACCCATTAATTTATCATACTGTTGACCAATAATTCCTCGTGGTTTTGAGTTTTTCTTTTTAGTTTTATTTTTAGATTCTTTTTTCTTCATGCCTTTAAGTTCTTCAGGAGTAGGCTGTACCTTTTTCTTACCCGGATAATTGGCTGTACCTACACGCTGCCCTGCTTTTTTCTTAGTTGTATTATTAAGCATACCAGCAGCGTCAAATTGATGTACAGCATCAGCTAGTACATCTTTATCTTTTTCTGAAAAATTAATTCCATTCTTTTTTAAAATAGCTTTTAACTGTGCCATTGTCATTTTATCGTATTTAGTAGCCATTATGCTTTCCTTCCTAGTTTCTTATGCTTTTGAGTTTTTGGTGGGCTTTTCTTGCTCCCACCCTTACCAGCCCAAAGAACTTTATCAGCCCAATAAGCAGCAGATAATTTACCTTTTTTAATATTCTTTGCATGACGAGATTTAAATGATTTACGGGCAGTAGAAGAATAGTTATGACCATATCCTTTTTGTCCGTAGTGAATAAGTTTAATTGTATCTCCCTCTTTGGCAAGAACCATCCCTTTCTTTTCTGGACGTGTTGACTTACGAGGTTTATTAAATCCTGCAAATGTTGTACCACGATATTCAATCCTTCCTGATGGTAATCTTTTTACTCCGGGATATTTACTAGTCATTACGTTACCTTTCTATGCCGCCTTACTTTTTTTGCGATAGCTTTAGGCTGCTTAACAAACTGTTTTCCTTTTGCTGTTCCTTTTCTTTTAGCTGCCGTAGTCTTAGCATATTCTTTTGCGGATAACGCCTTGATTGCCTTGCTGGGGAGATACCGTTCACCCGTTGCCTTTGGACCTTGTGTAGAGGGCTTACCACTCTTGGTCCTCCATTTTTGTTTTGTCCAAGCCTTTAAGCTCCTTTGTGATTTTTTTAGTGCCATAATAGTTCCTATTATATCATTAAATATTTATATTTACAATGATTTTAAAAAAATAACCCACCAAAATAAGGCAGCTATTCCAAACAAACCTAAGATACATAAAGCAGAAATACCTATTACTTCTACCATAAACTTTGCTTTACGTCTTTTAGCTTCTGCTTCTGCTATTCTTTTCTTTCTTGCCTCTGCTTGAAACTTAATCCAATCATGCCATAGTCCGGGTCTACCAGCATATATCATAATTTGTTTTAGTTCTTCTTCTTGCTGTCTTAATTTTTCAAGATGCATAAACTCTTCTAAGTCTGCACCCCCTGCACGTTTTTTCTTTTCACCTTTTTTACGTAACTCTTCTGTAGCATTAACATACTTACCTACAGAAGTTGCAACATCAGCAATTTCTTTACCGTTTCTTATAGCGGTTTTAATAACTGCAAATGCTGCATTGGCTGCGGCTATTTCTGCTAACATCTGCTACTCCACTATTTTAACAATATAATTTTTACCGTCTGGGCCTTTGTTTATTTCAACTACTTTATTTTCACAAGAATATCTAACTGTTCCTGTATCTTTATATAGGTTTCTTTCAATAGTACGTTTTGCTTTTAGACATTTTGAAATTTGTTCAAAGGGTGTATGTTCTGCCACATTACCTGAAAGGTATAATATCAATGTTATTGTTTCAGTGACCATTTGTCATTTTCTCAAGACGTGCTTCTATTGCACCTATACGTTTCTCATAAAATTCTAATGTTAATTTTTGCTGTTGGTCATGTGGTGCTCTACCTTCATCTATCTGTGCAGTTAGCTCATCTAGCTGGTCAGCAAGGTGTTCAATTAACATGAACTGCTCAGAGTCTGCAGGAAGACTACCCATTTCACCACGAGGCCATTTAATTCTAAATTCTGTATTATGTTCTAAGTCTGCTTTCATCATTGTAATATTAGTTTCAATTTGATTAAGTCTTTCTATTATACCAAAATATGCCCATGTTGCCAAGGATGCAGCAGCAACCATACTTATAATATTACGAAGTGGTAATGCAACTTCTGTATTCTCATTAAGTTTTGCAGCCATTTACAAGTTAAGCCTTTTTAGTTGTATATCCACCACCAGCTTTTTTATAGCGCAAAGCCAGCAATTGAGCTTTTCGAGCACTCCACTGACCCGGAGCACCACCTTTTGAACCAGCTTTAATTGCATTAAACATACGTTTTCTCATATCAGGTTTTGTATAGTTACCTGCTTTATTTACTGTAGATTTAGGACGTTTACCAGATTTTAGTTCTATAGTACTTAATGTCTTAGCTTGGCTTGCATGAGACTTAGAAGCTTTCTTTAAACCTTTTATAACTTTATTAAGTTTAACTTTTGGGCTACCACCAGCAGATAAAGCTCTTACACCTTTTCTAGTATAAGAGCCTTTACCTTTTTTAGGTTTTACAATTTTTGGTTGGTATAATCTGTTAGCTAAAGATTTAGCTACAGGATTACGAGACTTAATAGGTTTTTTCATTTACCTTACCCTTTTTTTTTATTTTTTAGGTTTACGGGCTGCTCCAAAACCTTTTACCTGACGTGCAGCTTTACCTGTATTTTTGCTTTTTAAATAAGCATTACCTACGCCAGTAATTGAACCACCACTTTTATATTTAGCAGCAAGTTTAGGACTCATTTTCTTTTGTACCTTTTCTGGTAGTTTAGAAAATCCTTTATACTTACCCGGTGTACCACCTGCTTTCTTTTTAGCAGTTCCTTTTAAAAGACTTGTTGCTTCTTTTGTTGTCATTCCTTTTGGAATTTCATAAGTAGCTTTCTTACCATCAATAGTAATATTAACAAGTTTTTGTGTCTTTTTATTATAACCACCATCAAACTTTTTAGGCATAGTACGAGTAGTCATATCTGAAAAAGGACCACGTTTACTACCTGCACCAGAAGGAGATTTCTTTGCTGGTTTAGGCATACCAATATTAGGTGCATTTCTTTTTGGACGAGACATTGGACCAGTTGGCATTACCTTAACTTTATCTGCAGTTGATGGTTTACCAGCTTTTTCTCTTGTTGTTGTTGCGGCTGTAACTCCTGCTGCACCTGCTTTACCTATATTAGCTACACGCTGTCCTTGAGGAATAGGACGTGAAGGTGGGGCTTTAGGTAATGCACGTTGACCACCACTAGGAGTAATATTACGCACAGAAGGTCTTGTAGGACGGCTTCTAGGAATAGCTACAGAACTAGGCTTTGGTGCAGTAACAGCACTTGGTTTACGTGTAGTTACTGAAGTAGAAGGTTTAACTTTAACTTCACCTGCTTTTGGTCCTGCTTTACGAGCACCTGCACCTGAAATAGGTTTAAAAGGTTTCATACCTGCAGCAGTACGAATTTGAGGATTAGGACTAATTCTTTTACCACTAGGTTTAGGAATTTTATTTATATTAGTAACAGTTGCTGGATTTTGAGTTATCTTATTAGCAGCTTGTTGACTAATTTTTTTACCACCTCGTTTAATAATTTCTTTTACAATACGTGGGCCTACTGCACGAACAACAGCACCCCCAATTAAAAATAGTGGAAGAGCCATTATCTTTTTCCTTTCATTGCTTTACCAAATCCACGCAATGCTACACCACATCCACGAGGACCAGATTTAATTTGTTTACCTGATTTATACATTCCTACCTTACCACCCGTTTTTCTGCCTACAGGTGTATTAGCTACAATACCTGCTGTACCTTTACCAGCACCAAAAGACTTCATAATATCATCAAAAGATTTTTTATCAAATCCTCGTTCTCTTTGAGTCTTAAAAGGGTAGCCTTGATTTTTAGCAGTCTTCATTCGTTGAATAATAGATGCTTTAGCTTTCTTTTGACTAGCTGTTTTAGGTTTATACATAATATCAGCTAATTGAGAATTTGTGTAACCTCGTGCAAATTGCTTACGAATAAACTCTAGCTTTTCACCTTTAGTCATAGATTGATAAGCTTCACGTTTTATTTCACTAGCTTCTTTACCAGTTTTACCTTTAGTGTCTATACCACCACCTTTTGCTGGTAAAGCTTCATTTGCACCTTCATACAAGTATTTATTTTTCTTTGTACCAGTAGGTCCAGACTCAGCAATAATTTTATCAATACCACCTTTTTGTTTAATAATACGTTCTCCTTCGGGAGTAAGTGAAAGAGTACGAGAAGAAATAACAGTTTTAGTTTTACCTTCATTTTTCATTTCTTTTAATTTTTGAGAAATAAGTCTTTTACGTTCTTTCATTTGTTCTTCAGACAATCCTGAAAGAAGTCCTTTTCGTTTCATTCTTGCAGTATCTTTTCTTGCCATTGACATAACTTTTTGTATTTTAGTTTTATCAACATTTTTAGCTTTTTTAATAGCTTGGTCTGCAGTAAGTTTAGGATTATCTTCTACTAATCGAATAGCTAAAGTTTTTGTACGACCATCTATATCCTTACCACGGATAGTTTCTGCTTTCCTTTCAACACTTCGTTTCTCCGCAAGTTTAGTCTTTGTTGTTCCTTGCGCTTCTGCCTTCGCTGCCTCACTTTGTTGGAACTTAGCCTGACGTGCCTTTGATTGAGCCTTTCGTTTAGCTTTTGTTTTTCGCTTGTCAACTTTAGGTCTACCTTTTTTCTTTACAAGAGTTTTAATAATCTTGCCAGCCATATATTTTTTTAACATTAGTTACTCCCTAATATTACAGGATTGTCTGCACCTGCTGGACTTGCTGGTGCTTGCATATCATCCCGTCTTGTTCTTCTTGCCTGATTTCTTAATGATTCTAAGGCTTGGTTATATCGTGCTTCAAAAAGATTAGATGCATTATAATCTTTTTGGAAAATCATTGCCTCTACCATTGAGGCATTAAATAAAGCATCATAACAAAAATCTGAAAAATAATTGTTAGGTGTTGCTGATGCTAATGTAGTTGGCCTTGATACGTGTACAATTTCTCCATTGAAAGTAGAAACAGGAGTAGGTGCAATGAGTACCGTTGTATTATTTCTACGTGCATAGTATTCTGGAGTTCCTGTGCTTGCACTTACAGGCCAGTAATCACGGATATATTCATCTGTTCTTGGCAACAAATTGATTCGTGTTGAGTTTGCAACTATATTAAAGTTTTTAAGTATTCGTGTACCTGATGGTAAAGTAACTTGATTGTTGCCAGAAGGTATAGCAACAGACGTATAAGTAACTAGCCCGTAATCATCAAGGTCACGAGTTAGTCTTTCTTCTGCACGATTAACCATTTTAGGCACATAGCTTACAAACTCTGTACCTTCGTTTTCTGCAGCCTGAATAATATCATCTACAAGATATGTATAATCAGCCATAATAAACTGCTACTGTAGCTGCTGATGTAGGAGCAGATACTTTAACAGGACCATACATTCTAACACCAAAGTCAGGAATGTATATATCACCTGCATCTACATTAGTTGTACCTACAAACTTTATATTACTTCCATTAACATTGCCATTAACGTCTGTTTGAGAACCTGTAATTGTGAATGTGCCTACACCTGAATAGGTTACACTTTTAATACGTGTGTTTGCAACTGTTACACTTGTCAGGCTGTCCAACAACGCACCTGAACCCGTAACAAATGCGTTACGAATATTTGAAGCCATAGAAATCTCCGTTAATTAGTTAGTTAGTTATTTTTCTATTATTATATATTATACACAAAAAAAGAGGGATACGAAAGCACCCCTCTCCTTTTTTTAACATTTTTTTGGTATTTCTTAGCTTGAGCCAGAAGCACCATAGAAACCACGCCAGTCTGAAAAACCAAAGCTATAACGCTCACGAGCCTTAAAGCGAAGGTTACCAGTATCAAAGTCTGGTTCCATTTTTGTCTGCAGTGGAGCACGTACAAACATCTTTGTACCATTAGGACAATCTGTCTTAATGAACCAAGCATTTGTATCTGTAAAACGTCTGTTGACATAGAACCCACCCGGAATCAAACCTTGATTGCGGATTGAGTTAATGTCATTAACATTTGTTGCACCATTAGCTGGAGTTGTTGTGTTTACACCGATGGTTGTTGACATTGTGCTGTTCAGAATCTGGTCAGCAGTAAATGCCAAGTCTGAAGGTACGTGCAAGGATGATGCTTGCAGACCAATCAGAATACCACGGTCATCTTTTGCTTTAGAAATAGTAATCAAAGAAGATTCCAAAGATGCTTCTGACAAGTCAGTTGCACCAAGGCTATTTGATTGGCTACCATCTCCAATTGTTGGGTGTGATGCTGAGAAGAACGGCTGACCATCACCACCTGCATAAGCAGCGTTGAAGCCATTGTTAAACACGTCTGCAGCTTTAACCTGCTTAGTGTTTGCCATAGCACGAGCCAACCCACGAGCACGAAGCTTTGAGAAAGTATCATAAAGATTATCTTCCATAGCTTCTTCTGTTACGGCAAATGCCAATGCAACAGTTTCGTGTGTATAGCGTGATGTGTAGCTTTCTTGTGCATCGTCATAAGCAACAGCAGCACCTTCACCTTTAGTAGGTGCAGTACCGAAGCCTGTGAAAAGCACTTCTTCTTCAAATGCACGGTCTGAGTTTTCAGTCTCAAACAACGGTGCGTGTTCGTCAGCAACTTCTCCGTACTCCATTCCAAACACTGCGTTTAGGCCGGGGAGAAGTTCTTTTGCAATACTTGCTCTATTTATCGCCATTTTCTAGTCTCCCTTAACCTAGCAGATATGCTGTAATGGTTGCAGGTGCAGTGACAGCAGCAGTCAAGAAGTTATCTGTATGCTGAATAAGTTGAACATTCAGCTTTAAGAAAGCTCTTTCATCTGCATCGTCAATATCGTTCCCCGGCTCATCAACTGAGTCAAGAGGACGGCACATTGCAATACCTGTTGTACGAGTTGCTGCTTCCACCCCATGTCCTGACATACCTGTGAAGGTAGAGCCTGAACCAAGTGTAACAGCAAAATTTTGTGAACCGTGAAGGTCACCAGCAGTCACAGATGCGTCTGCTTGGACTTCAAATACTGCTCGTGAATCGTCAGCGACCATTGCATATGCGTCAGTAGCTGATGTTGAAGCGGGCCAGTATTTACTGAACTTCTGCTCACCATTTGCTACATAACGACATCCTTGGAATACGCCTTGAACCACTTCAGTAACAGTTGTAATGACTTCTATGTTCCCTGCATTAATGCGAACAAGGTCACCTGTAAAGATGTTTGTATCATAACCTGAAGCAATAGGGTACTCATTTGAACCCTGATTGTTCATGTTACTTCCTCGTTTGCGAGAAGGACGGAAGCCAGACAATGCTTTAGTTGTAGTCATTGATATCTCCCTTTAAAATTGCACTACTAAATTCTTTAATCCTGAAAATTAGGAGTACGTCCTTTAGTAACATTAGTTTTACTTGAATTACGAATTGGCATCCTTGAATCACTCTGGCCCATAAGTTGTTGATTAACTGCATCAACCATCTCATTGCTTTTGTTTTCAAAGTATGCTTGTCGGCTTTGCGCTTTTGCCATTGGCATTTTTGCTAGGGCCAAGTCACCACGACAGACTGCTCCCATATACCGACCTTCATCCCTCACGAAGGATGTATGCTGCAACTCAGGAACTTCATCTACTGAAACAAATTGCCAACCCTCTTGCATACGAGTGCCAACATTTTTGTAATCATCTTGACCTTTAAGGTTTATACGTATCCAACGAAGTGCAAGGTCTTGATTAGCGAATCGTTCTACTATTGTATCTGGAATATCCAACATACTTGGTTCACGATATTCCATGTCTTGTTCCCTTGTATTGAGTTCACGAGTCTCTGCATTACGTGATGCTGTGTTATTACGTGCCATTTTATTTTCCTCCACGCTATTAATATACTGAAGTGTACTCACCGTCAGCTTTATCTACTTTAAGCTTTTCGGCTGCGTACTGTTCCAAAGGTATACCCCATTTCTCTGCAAGGCGTACATCTTCTTTAGTAAGACGTACTTTTTTGCCAGAAGAGGCTGATGAAGTGCGTGATGCTCCACCGACCACTTGGGCAGGAGTTGACGTTTCCTGCTCACGTTCTTGTTGAACTTCCCCACCAAAACGCTGCGGATATTGGCTGCGTAGGCGAGTGTCAATCTCTTTATAAAAATCTTCGTCAGTAGGGTCATAACCCTCTGTTTTTAACTCTTGGTCTATTTCAAGTGCCAATGTTGTCATTACATTGTCTTGTCCAAACCAAGGGTTTCGCCCTGCCCATTCAACTGCCAGCTTATCATATTGTGCTGGTTGTTGTTGTTGTTGAACTTGTTGTTGTTGTGGCTGTTGGGCTTCTTCTGCCTCAACAGGTTGATACTGGTTACGTGTTACCTGAAGAGTTGTTGCATCACCTTGTGCTTTATTAAGGTTCTTTTGTGCTATTACAATTCTATCAGTATCACCAGACTCAAGTGCCTGTCTATATGCATCTTCAGCCAATTCAATACGACTGTTTATTTGTGCTTCAGCAGATTCAAAATTCTTTTCTAACGAAGTTTTAATTTCTTGCTGTTGAGACTTTAATCGTTCTTCTAGTTCCGATTGACGAGATATAAGCTCTTGGATTTGCTCATCTCGTTCTTTCTTTTGCCGTACTAGTTGACGAATACGTTTTTGTGCTCCTGATTGTGGTTCTTCCACATCTTGTTGAATTTCTTGATTACTTGCTTGTTCCACATCATGCTGCCCAGCATTGGATGTATCTGCATTTTGCTTCCTATCCTGTGCTTGATTTTCATCGGCACTAGTGGATACTTCTTCTGTTTCAATCTCATATTCAACTTTATTCTCCTTATTTTCCGGGTTAGAAGTGTCAACCGTTGTCCATTCTTCAGACATTTAAATCTCCTTTTACGTCAGTTGCGACACTATGACGAGTTACGCATTTGATATTATATTACAACAAGTAATATAATTATACAATACCCTAACTTTAAATTAGTTAGATAAATTAAATGTTGGGTCTAATTCTTTAGGGTCATCTACAATCATAGAAATCTGGTCATCTGTTAAGAGTAACAGTTTAATACCTTTGTAGAAAAACTTTTGACCAGAATGTTTACCATAACAAACATAGTCACCTTCTTTACACCATGCACCATTTGGATAACGGTTAGTGTCTTTGTAAGCATCTTTACCTACTGCAAGTACTTTACCTACAGTTGTAAGATATGCAATATCTTCTTTTGTAGAGTCAGGAAGAATAATACCACCCTTTGTTTCTTGCTTTACAGAAACAGGGCGTATAAGAAGATGATAGCCCGGAACTACTGGTAGTACTTCTGGGTCTGGTGTTTCTTCATTTGTATTCCATGCATCATTAAGAATAGATTTTTCCATTGCTACTGCTCTCATAATTACTCCTCATCGTCTTCATACATAACTTTGTTAATAACATTTTTAACTTCTGCTCTTGCCCATTCCAATCCTGAAATACGGCCTACAGAGTTCATATACGTATGATAATCCGAAGCACTTCCAGATGCAAGCGAATTTTTTACTAACTCTATTTCTTTTTCTAATATCTTATCTATTTCTTGAATAAGCATTATCTATTCTTTGAATCTGCAATCATTTTACTAATTACATCAATTGCTTTAGAAGCTTCTGAGCTTTCAAGATTGTCTTCATGCTTTACCATATCTGCAAGAAGTTCTACTGCCTTGATAGCTGCTTTGGCATTTCTATCCTTTTCTTTTTCGTCAGCTTTGAGTGTACCCTCTGCACCAATCTTATATGCATCAAGTGCCAGCTTCTGTTCTTTTAAGTCAAGGTCACGGTTCTTCAATGCACCTTCACTTGCTTCTTTAGCAAGCTGTGCCTGTACCTTTTCCTGTTCAATATTAAGTCTTTGTGCTTCCATTTGAACCATTGCTTGTTCAGGTGTTGGACCACCCTGTGCAGCAGCCATGTTTGCTTGCATAACTTGTTGTGCAGCCGCCATCATTACCTGCTCAATTACTTGTGGGTTTTGAGCATTTGGGTCACCTTGTGGAGCTTCTGCCATCATCTGACGTGTCAGACCATTAACTTGCTCTTCATACTTCATTACTACGTGTTCTTGTATGTTAGCTTGTAGTATAGGAGATACACGTTGCATAATTGGATTACCACCATTAGCAGGGTCTTGTAAAAACATTGTCTTAATTTGAATATGTGCATCATGGTTTTGTCCTGCAAATGCTTTAATAGGCAAGCCTTTAGTTGCTGCTTCAATATCTGTTACAGGGTCAAGAGGCTGTGCCTGTGGTTTTTCTGGAAGTATTTTGTCCAAGTTAGGAATGTTTGCTGCATTAAGCAATGTACGGTTAAGTTCTTCCATATTAAACATACCGGGTGGTGATTGTTGTGCTTGCTGCATAACCATCTGTGCCATCATTAACCTATGAGCAGAGGACGGAATATTAGGGTCAGAGACAGGAAGTACATCTACACGACCATCAAAGTCACGTTTAAATACTGCTTCACTAATACCCGGAACATCATATGGATACTTAGGTGGTAAACTTTCATAGTTTATACGTGCAAGAATCTTAAATTCATCACGTTGTGATTTATGTAATCTTTTATGTATTGCACTAAAGAACTTGCTAGAAGCTTCAAGCAAAGCCATAGTTGTACCAACTGGACCATAGTTAGAACCTTCTGTAATAACTTGTTCTGTTGTATCAGCAAACTTCTGACCTGCACCTGCGACAAACTGTAACATCTGAAATAAAGTACCTGACGGTTCTTTGTAAGGCAAAGGTACAATTGAACGAGATAGGTCCATACCTGTTGCTTCTACTTCTTTAAACTCACCCGGAGCAATAGGGTCATTGTCTCCTACTACACGTACACCCTTTGCTTTGAAACCACCGGGAAGGTTAGCAAACTGACCAGCATCAATAAGGTTACGCATAGCTGCAGTAGCAGACATTGTAAGATTACCCAAGAAATGGATAAGACCCAAGCCATAAAAACCAAAGCCCGGAACAAAACGATAGTGAGTAAAGAACATTTTCTTTTGTTTTGTTTTATCATCTTCATTCCAGTTTCTACGAATAGACAATACTTTACGTGATGTCTCTTCAATAGTTACAATATAAGGACATTCATATCCTAATCCTTCAATATCCAGATAACAGTGCTGCTCAAGAAGAACATACTGCATATCTGTATCTGAAGAAGGAGATAGTCCAAGAACTGTATCCATCTTTTGTGTAAGGTCTGACTGTTCTGGAATATATGCATCTGGTAGGTCAATCTCTGCATACATACCTGAATACATTGCACTTGCAATCTCACGAGGGCTACGATATAAAACATGAGTGTATCTATCTGCCCGTCTTAGGTCTGTTGCATAGTAAGACACATAGAACTGGTCAATAGGTACAAACTCACTGACAGGACGTTCTACTGATGCATCATAATAAATCTTTTTAAATGAGCTACCAATAAGTGGTAAATGAAATAGCATACGTTCAAACTCATCAAAGTATTCTGGCATCTGCTCAGTCAACTGATAGTTCATAAAGTTTTGTACACGATTACCTTGACGTTGTTTATCAACCGTGACATCACCAAGAACCTGTGCTTTAACTGGGCCACTGGAAGGAAAAAGTTCTTGGGATGCACGGCTCTGGAATTTAACTGCAGACTCAATGAGAAGCGGATGTACAGCAGTGGCTGCACCCTCAAAAGGTTCTGTAGTTTCTTCCAGTTTCAAACCAAGCAGGTCAAAGCCACGTTCAAACATAGATTCCCATTCTGCACGAGACTCTTTATCTGCTTCGTATTTTTCGTATACTTCCTCACCGATACGTACAAGCTCATCCTCTTCAATTTGCTCGGCAAGGTTGGAATAAAATTCATCTTCAATATTAAATTCAATTACATTATCAACATCAGCCAAATCAAACTCAGATGTAAACTCTACTTCTAGTTCCCCTGTGTCAGGGTCTACTTCAAAGTTTATATTTGGAAAGTCTTCTTCATTTTGTTCTATATTTAGTTGAATTACATTTTCTGAATTATTAGGTTCATTTGGATTCTTTTCAGTAGCCATTTTATTTTCCTTTGTAGTTAAAGCCAGTTAATTGTTATTATATACTTATGTTCTCCAATATGCAACCCTCTTTTTTGTTCTTGGTTCATCTTCCCAATTAGGGTCTTCTGGGTGAATCAAGTTCCAACTATCTTTCATATAATGTATTGCCATTGTCATACAGTCAACTTGGTCATCATGTGAACCTGCAGGAAAAGACATACACTCAGCATATAAATCATCTGCCCATGTTTTGCCTTCTGGTAACCATACACGACCTGCTTCCATCAAAGCAGTAGAGGCATATACACGAGCTACTTTATCTCTATCTGGAAGATAGTCCAGAACGGGAAGTCCGGCCCGTCTCATGTCTTGGATTAATGACTGTCCTGAAGCTTTCTTTTCTATTATACAAACATCTGGTCTATAATCTGCATATAGTTCTTGTGCTTTACGTCTTAACTCTGGATATTCAAATCTACCTCTTACATTACCTAATAATATTAAATTAGAAGTTATTTGTTCTATACCATATTCATCTTCTTCAAAAGAATTAAATATACCCCATGTTTGTATTACACTATAGTCTGCAGTACGTGCAGTACTAAATGCTGTATCATATGTCTGTATTATAAAGTCACATGGTGGTGGCTCGTCATACTCCCACCACTTTAACCATCTCTTTTTAATAATACCACCATCGTCTGGGCTGGGGTCTTGCATATACAAAGAGTTCCAGTATCTACTACCATTAGAACTTCTTATTTCCATTTCGTCAATCTTTAAAACTTCATCTGGTTTCCATTCAGGAAAATAGGATGTACCTTCTTCAAGACCAAGAAGTTCTGCTGCTTCTTCATTAAGCCATGCAGGTATACTAATAACTTCCCAAGGATTTGGTGTTTGCTCTGCGTTCTGTTCCTGCTTTAGTAGCCAACCACACAGGTCATCATAGTGATATCGTGTATTAATAATAATGATTGAACCATTTGGCATGATACGAGTACGTAAACCTGCAGGATACCATTCCTTAATATATCTACGTCCTGCTTCTGAAAAGCTGTCTTCCTCTGACATTACATCATCTAGCAAAGCTACGTGAGCACCCCGACCTGCAACCTGACTTCTTACACCTGCTGCATAATAAGAACCATTTTTATTTGTTTTCCACTTACCTGCTGCCTTAACATCA
>CAACVD010000625.1_pt1 | contig 17137 bp, 14 predicted proteins | sample 2381771 | NCBI WGS metagenome assembly CAACVD01 (sample SAMEA5211965, study PRJEB30684) | marine metagenome | biome: Marine; feature: Epipelagic; material: Water | collected 2015-10-15 | depth 15 m | reverse complement strand
TTAATGCTTTGTATGTGTAAGCTCTCCTGATCCCCGGTCCATGTTCCCTGAGTGCTTCTTCATGTGTCATGGCCTTATGCATACCGAATTGATTCGGTTCCCATAAATGAAACCTGCATAGTCTACCCAGCAACGTACGTATCTGTCCACGATCTTGTGCTCTGTTCGATGCTTTTTCCATAAGTTGTTTTACAAATGGTACACGTGAATGGTATGTATTAAATAGGTCAGCAGCCTTGTCTTTAGTTACCCCTAATTCTGCTTGTAATTTTGCTTTACCCATGCCATAGAAAAGACCCAAATTAATCGTCTTGGCTTGTGTCCTAGGTATGTCGGCCATGTCAGCTACGGTCTGGTGAAAGTCTGCACTAGAATCGTTGCTGTATGCATCTACAACATCATAAACGGACGGTAATTTGTACAAAGAAGCATAATGCACCACCAACCTCGGCTCTTGCTGAGAATAATCAAATACACCCCATCTATGGCCCTTCTCGGGTATAAATAATGACCTAATCTTAGGTCCAAGATCTTTGTTTCTAGCCGGTATCTGTTGTAGGTTTGGGTTCTGATAAGAAAATCTACCAGTTACCGTGCCACCACCAGCATTACGCAGTTGGTTTATTTCTGCATGTATTCTACCTTTGTGTTCGTATCGTAAAATAGAATCTATAAAAGTTGTATGTGCTTTGTTAATCTCTCTTGCTTGTGCAATCATTCTTACAACAGGATGTTGATGTTCTTGTAAAAAGTTTTTTGTAAACGATGGAGCTGCAGTTTTTTCTGTACGAGGATACTCTAATCGTAATATATCAAATACATTTGCAATAGATCTAGCTGCCCAGATCTGTGTATCAATATTTGTTTCACCTTTTATTTTGTGCAGTAAATCTTGTTCTGCTTTTTTCATTTCTTTTTTCATTTGATGTGCACGTTCTATATCCACACGTACACCCTTGAATCTCATATCAACTAAGCAATGAAACAAATCAGACTCTAAATCAAATATATCTTCCAGGTCTTGATTAATAATTTCTTTCTTCATCTCTTGCCAAAGTCCTAGTGTAACTTCAGCATCACGTTCTGCGTATGCGCCAACATGCATTGATGGTAATTTGTACATTTCTGATTTAGGATTGATACCCCATTCTTCTGCAGCTTCTGCAAGTGCAGCTTCGTTTTTACCATAACCAAGATAGTGCCATGATAAACTATTAAGATCATATCTAAATCTATTTTCATCGGTCACAGCTGCAGCTATCATTGTGCAGGCTATGTCACCATTAATTTTAAAACCCATGGCTCTTAACCAACACACATCATAAATTGCATTGTGAAAAACTTTTGTTGATGGTGATTCTAATATATCTTTCAACCATGATAAGACTCGTTTCCTATCCATGTTACCACCACCTTCATGTGCAATTGGAAAGTATCCTTTGAAATGTTTTGTTGCAACAGCGATACCAATAACTTCACCATTACCAATTACAGAACCAGATCCTCTCTTTAATAGATCAGGATCTTTTGTTTCTAAGTCGATTGCAATTTCATCTACATGACGTAAGTCAGGAAATTCTGTGGGTTTAACCCATTCAGTCTGTGCTTCAAATTTAGGAATTTTCATTGTAGTCCCTCTCTATAATCATTTCTATAAAATGTATTGCTTTCAACAAATCTTGTTTCTTTCCCTTATCTTGATGCCTTATAATATATTTTATAGCACATCCTTCAGGATATAAAAGTTTATTTTCAACCACAAACTTACTGGGCTGTATGACATACTTTTTATAGTGACTCCCGCCGTGCTGTTTATCCCAAACCTTCGATTTCATAACCTTGATCCTCCTTTTTTGCTGACATGATATATAGATTTTGTTTTGTACGTGTTACACCCACATACCAAACTCGATGTTCTTCATCAAATTTCTCTATACTTTTTTCTGATGCTTCTCTTATTGTTTTTGTATTATCTAAAATTAATAAAACATTATCTGCTTCACCACCTTTTGCTGCATGTATTGTAGATAGTTTAACTCTTGCGTCCTTAGATAATTTTTCACCCACACTTAACATTTCACGAATATATAAACATTCTCCATAATCTATTTGAAATGCATCAAACCACTCTATATCTTTTGAAAAAGAAAGATCTGTTAAGTCATACATCTTCTCTTCTGTTGGTTTTAAACTACTACCTGAACATTCTAAAATATCTTTTACTTCTGACAGGGATAACAGCTCACCTTTTTGCCAACGTATATAGTTTAGAATGGTTTTAAACAAAGATACTCTATAGCTCTTACGACCTTTGTATTGAAAATAGATACCTCTATCTTTTAATGATGGCATTAGTTTTGATAGTCTGTCATTATATCTTGCAAGGACTAACCAATTACCTTCATGAAGAGGTACGTCCTCTACACTCATTATATAATTTACTGTGCCTGGTTCTTTTCTAGCTTTCCAATTTTTTAATACTCTTCTATTGCCTGGAATTAAGTCTAATATTTTATCTGCAACTCCTTGTACGGTTTGCGGGACTCTGTAAGATTGTGGCAAAATTATGTCTTTTCTTGAAATTTCTTGCTGAAATTTTTTTACATTTGCGCCTGCCCAGCCATAAATAGCTTGATCATCATCGCCTGCTAGTATAACATATTTAGAATTTTTCCTTATAATATCAACCATTTTCCACTGTATCGGTGATAAATCTTGTGCCTCGTCAATAAAAACTACGTCAAATTTAGGACACAATTCGGACACATTAAATCTTTCAATCATGTCAGTAAAATCTACTAACTTATATGAATCTTTGTAGTTCTGTAATTCGTCTGAGATAATTTTTAACAATTGTTTATCCATTTCTTGTGAGTACATATCTGTATTGTATTCGTCCATTATGGGTATTTCTTTAATCCTAGCTGCATTAATAAGATTAAAATACTCACTGCTAGAGTCTACAAATCCGGTAGTCTCTTGGCCATTAGAATAAACTGTCATCTGTATTCCTAGTCTTCTACCAATATCTTCATAGTGTTCGTCTTGTAATACTTCTGATTTTTTTAATCCAAGTCTTGTAAATGCTAAAGAGTGTAGTGTTCTAAAATACTTTAAATCCTTTCTTTGAAAAGCTGTGTGGTAGTCTAGCATTCTATCAATAGCTTCGTTTGCAGCCTTAGTTGTAAATGCAAAATATCCTATCTTATCTATGGGTGTACCTAGTTTTAAAAATGTTTTTACATATTTTAACAACTTAGTTGTTTTCCCTGTACCCGGAGGCCCAAATAATTTTCTACTAATCACATTATCTCCGTTTTATGTACAAGTTTAGTATGATGTATTGGTACTTCTTCAAATGATTTTATATTTATCTGCACTACATTTTTTGTAGATGAATTATATTTACCTGATTCTTTAGATGGAAATCTTTTTTGTTCTAAGAATTGTATCTCACAATCTTTATATATAACTTGTATCATACGTCCTGTTTTATCTTCGCTATGCTTCCAGTTTTTAGATTTTAATTTATCAAAAAATTTATCAAATTTAAAAAATGCTAGATCGTTTTCTATTAATACAGATCCAGTTTTAAACGCTGCATCACTGCTAGCCCTAGGTCCATTTATTTTTGCATGTATCACGTCATGTAGTTTTTCTTTTGGTGATGTGCCTATTGGTGGATGTACTACTTTTTGTGTAAGATATAATGAATCCATTACTGCTTGTTCTTGATCACCTTTGATTAGTGGTGGTAAGAATCCCGCAGCTTTTGATATTGAGTTACGTCTCTTACGTTGATCATTTAGATGTTCAACAGATCTACAATGCACTGTTGCTGTGCTGATACCATCTGGTTTTGTTACATCAAATTCGTATTCTGGTTCTGGATCTAAATCTATCTTCTTAAGATTAGTTAATACAGGATAAGAACCTTTTGCTCCACGCAAGACTCCAAACTTTTTCTTAACACAAATACCTTTTTTACAATGTTCACTTAGTGGACTTTCAGTACAGGTATAACCCTTGCTACTTCTATTCCATGATTTTACTTTCTGTCCTAAAAATTTTTTATCCCATGCATTAGCATGTATACCTGAAAAATATTTTACAGGTGCATTCATAACTTTTTGTTCCCAACTGTCTGGATACTTCATCTTAACCATGACATGATAGTTGTACATAAACCTATCTTTACCATCAAACTTTTCTTGATTTGCTATCTTAGATATTGCTGCTAGACAAGGTGGACCTTCTATAAATTCTTCGTCAACACCTTCCATACTTTTGTTTTCGATTCCTTCTGTAATTTCTTTCAGTCTTTCTTTGGTAACCAGGTTTGCACTGATCACTTTTATAAATTGGTCCAAAGTAAATTTTGTACCATCAACGTTTAAAGCTTTACGCTCCTCGCCGAAGTAAGGTAGATTTATAAATTGTCCTGGTCGTAGTTGACCTGTCTCACTATCTTTTGTTAGTTGTGTTTGCTTTGGAAATATTTCTGTATCTTGTTTAAGTCCAAACAAAGATAATAAATTTGTAAGAAAAGATTTTACAGTTTTAGAATCTGTAAATATATCCATGAATAAAAATAAATGTAAGCCACCACTTTTAGATTGCACTGGTAGTAAAGGTAATTGGTATTGTTGTATTATATCTATGTAATCTTTTTTATTAAAGTCGTCATAATCTTTTGGATCAATATCTATTACACCAAATCTAACTTCTGAGTTTTCTGTGCAGGGTTGTATACCGATTGATAGTTCACCTGCTAAATGTGATTTGTAAACTTCGTCTGTAAGTTCTTCAAAGTTCCATCTGTAGACAGGTTTCTTTTTACCTGTCTCTGAATCTATGTATGCATCTGGATGTTCAAAGTCAGCAACACCATATGCATTTCTATAGCCGTTAAAAAATTCTATATATTCATTCATAACTGTATCTGTGGGCCGTCCACTCTCGCTTCTGGCCCACCTGTGCACTATTCTCTTAGAGAATTATATAATGCTACTATCCTTTGGTTTGTCTTCACCATGTTTAGCTTTTACAGATCCTTTGGAAATGTTTTCACTAAACGATTTAGCTTGACTATATAAGGATTGATCAGTTACTGGGCCAACCTTACTAACTTCCCAACCAAACCACGTGCCTTTATCATTAGACATTTGGGTAGTCTTTAGTTTGTAAATGTGGCTGAAAGATGCCGGTGTAAACATTCCGTTCTTACCATTCATCTTTATTCCAGACATCATTGAATTCCATTTTCTACTAATTTTTAATTGAGTAGATTTCATAGATATCAACGCTGTCGATGGACTATCTCCCGACACTATAACAAAGTGAGATGCAGTCTTCTCAATATAATTACCATTTGGTAATCTATCTTTGTAGTTTGCATCCGGTTTTGTTTTGGACATGATATCAGAAGATGAATCATAGATTGCAATTGGTGCACCTAGACCTTCTCCTCTATCTTTCCATTCAATGTACTCCAACTTATAAAAGCATGGAATAACATCTATACCTTTGACTCCGTCATAGAGTTCTCCAGAGACAGAATTGAAAATCATTCCTGGCTCTGCACCCTCAACATACTTACCATCACGTTTATTAACTTCTGGTGAAAGTTGTCCTAGGATTTTAAGAAAAGGCAGGGCTAAGTCTTCTTGACTTATTTTACCCAAACCTTTTGCTGCATCATCTTCAAACATATTTGCTGGAAGACCTGCAGTCTTTTTCTCTGCTACTTGGTTCATGTTTATTTGCTCCTCGTTATTTTGGTCCTGTTTCCTGCGAACACGTTAAATAGATCAGAGGGCATCTCTTGTCCAGATTCTAGACGCTCTCTGACCAATGCTTTAAGTGTCATAGGTTCGACCTTCAATTTCTGGACAGGTTCGTACCCTTGACCTTGCGCAAGGATCGCATATTGCGATGCCTTGTTATCTTCGTTACGACCAAAGGAAACAGTAACCTCATTTTTAATAAGATCACCTAGGCCGTTTTCTCGAAGCCATTTATATGCTGCTTCTTTATTTGCTACTGTAATAGAAGCACCATAAACTGGTTTAACTTCAACTGAAGATCCATCTGCTAGTTTTAATGTAGAGATATTCATCTCTTGCATCATGGTAGGTATTACCTCACCAGAAACTAATTCAATGTGTCTCTTCAGTTCCTTTAATTCTTTTTCTTTTTTCTCAAGATCGTCTTCTAATGATTTTAGTTTTACGACTTGATCAGATAATGATTTAGCATCGTTAACCGAATTTAAATCTTCTCGTTGGTCTTGCTCAAAATCAATTGTCATTTACTTTTCCTTTCTCGTATAAGTTAATTGATATAGGATAATATTTTCTTTCTTGTCTATCCCATTTTAACAAATTGTATTTTCCGTTTGTGATATCAGATACAATAGAACATGCAACACCTATGATTGCCGGATCACCGGTTAATAATAAATAATCATCTGGTTTAAAATCTTTTAAAAGTTTTCTTAATTTAAAAATTAATGGACCAGGTGAAAAAATTATTTGAGATAATTCTGGTAACAACGATTTTACTTCACCGTATTCTCTAGCACCTACAATATTTATTCTAGGTGTTCCAGCTTTTGTACCAGGTACGTCTTGTACTAAATAAACTATTCTTTCTGACATTGACAAACAATATAATTATGTTTATATAGATGTCAACTAGAAAGAAGAAAAATTATGAATTATAAATTTAAGACTAAGCCATACGAGCACCAGATTAAGGCATTAAAAATGTCATGGGAAAGACCTTTCTTTGCATACTTTATGGAGATGGGTACTGGTAAATCTAAAGTGTTAATAGATAATATATCTATGCTTTATGACAATGGTAAGATCAATGGTGTCCTAATTGTGGCACCAAAAGGTGTAGTAAAAAACTGGTATGAAGGTGAAATACCCACACACCTTGTGGACCATATTGAACACAAAACAGTTTTATGGCAGTCATTAATTACTAAAAAACAAACAGTAGCATTAGATAGTTTATTTGAAACAGGTGAAGACCTACACATATTAATTATGAATGTTGAAGCACTATCAACTAAAAAAGGTGTAGACTTTGCAGCTAAATTTTTATCATCACATAGAACTTTAATGGCTATTGATGAGTCTACTACAATTAAAAATCCAGAAGCCAAACGTACAAAAAATATTTGTGCATTAGGTAGAGAAGCTAGTTATACTAGAATACTTACAGGTTCTCCTGTAACTAAATCACCATTAGATTTATATAAACAATGTGAATTCCTGAGCCCTGGTCTGTTAGGCCATGAGTCTTATTATACATTCAGAACGAGATATGCAATTATGAAGACAGCAAACTTTGGTGGTAGATCTGTACAGATTGTAGTTGGTTATAGAAACCTAGAAGAACTATCAGAAAAACTAAAAGCGTTTTCTTATCGTGTACTAAAAGATGAGTGTTTAGATTTACCTAAAAAGACATTTATGAAACGTGTAGTCACACTTACACCGGATCAATTAAAAGTATACAGAGAGATGAGTCGACTAGCTCTTGCTAGTTTTAATGGCAAGATGATGACCACAGCAACAGTCTTAACTCAACTCATGAGACTACAACAAATAACTTGTGGTAATTTTACAGCAGACGATGGCACATCACATGAGTTACCTACCAATAGATTACCAGAGCTTATGGATTTACTTGATGAAATAGAGGGCAAGGTTGTTATATGGGCTCACTTTCAAAGAGATGTGAATAGAATTATAGAAGCTATCAGTAAAGAGTATGGTGCAGATTCTTTTGTAGATTATTATGGTTTAACACCTCAAGAAGATAGACAAAAAAATATACAGAAGTTCCAAGATCCCAGTTCCCCGGTTCGTTTTTTTGTAGGCACAACTCAAACTGGTGGTTATGGTATTACACTTACAGCTGCTAGTACCATGATATATTATTCTAATGGTTATGATCTAGAGAAAAGACAACAATCAGAAGCTAGAATAGATCGTATTGGTCAAGAAAGACCTATGACATACATAGATATTATTTGTGAAAAGACCGTTGATACTAGAATAGTAAAAGCTTTACGTAAGAAAGTTAACATTGCAACTCAGATAATGGGAGAGGAGTTAAAAGAATGGATTTAGGGCCTCACGTAGTAATAAGAATGGGACTATGGATTAGTCTTGTTGCTTGTTTTGTTTGGTATTTCTAACCTAAACTTTTAGAACCACCTATTACAGGTTTGTATTTTGTGCGACCTTCTTCTCTATATGCGTGTAAGAAACTAGCTCTTGGAGTATCCGCAATCCAGCTACAATGTATCCATCCGCTATTAGGTTCTCCCGGAGTGTAGAACTCAAGTATGAGTTGATCGTAAGGAAGTTCTTTATATATCCAGTCCGCAAGCTCAGCATTGTCTACGCCTGGACATTCAAAGTCTGCCGCCTCTGCTTTTGCGTGCTGTGAATCGACTGAACTACCGATGGCTAGACACAATTTTGGGCTACGAAATCCGCTGGTAATCTTAACTCTGCCGAAGTGATCTCTTACGGGTTGTAATATATTTTCGCAAAGTAATTTTAATTTTTCTATTTGATCAGAATTAGGATTATTATCAATGCCTTTCCTGATAGCTGTGTCGGATTTTATAAGCTCTTGAAGGCTGAAATTACGTGAAAGGTTCATTATGTTATCATTTTCTCTATGGCGAAGAGTGCAGCAGTTCCCGCAGCTGCTAAGAGAACCCAATAGACTTTATCTATCTTACCGCCCAATTTCTCGACGTCTTCGTGTACATGTTTTAAATTCTTTTTGACACCTGAAATGTGTCCGTACAAAGATATAATATGTTCTCTAGTATTTTTGGGTTCTATCGCCATAATTAATTGTTGCCAAAAAGTATAGCAAGTTTCTGTGCTGTACTCAAGTTGCTTAAGTTATTGGTATTAACTGTGTTTGATATCAAATTGCTATCAATACCTGGTAGATTTAACGAGTTCGGTGTTACCGGCGTTTCTTGTGCACTAGGTAATAGTGGGTTTTCAAAGAATGGGAAATTAGGTTCTTCTAAAGAGACTGCTTTCATTTCATTTGCTATTTGTGCTATCACCCGTTCTGCTTCTACAAAGTTATTAATTTCTCCAATAGCTTCTGCGTTTTGTCTAAACGCTATTCTAATATCTGGTGAGATATTAATAGGTCTAAATATATTGTTGTCTACGGTGTTTATATCTATTTGAGAAAGTCTTCCTGTTGCAGATGCAAAGTCAGCATTACTAATATTTAAAACTCTTGCAGCATCAATATCTTTTTTAAAATTTTTTCTTACATCAAATAAAGCTCTGTTAGCATTTATATATGAATCTACAATATCTCTTGCTTCAATTGGTCCACCACGTAATGCTTCTCTAGTAAATAACGATCTAGATTGCCTTACACCTCTTTGATAATCTGCTATTTTAAAATTAATAGATCTTCCAGGATTTACGTTAACGGCTCTAAATCCAAACAGTCCTGCTAACTCATCACCAACCTCAAACGTTTGTCCATATTTATCAAACTTGCCTTTGGTAAGCACATCAACAGACTCTATTGATCTATCTAATCTTTTTAATTGTTCAAGAGAAAAAGGCATTTGTGCCTTAACTAAGTGCCCCATAATTTTATATGATTTGTCACCAGCCGTATCTTGAGGATTAAACACTTGAAAACCATCTCTAGTTCGACCACCTCTTGCTATAATATCTGCTACAGCTTCTGTCCAAATAGATTCAGATATAAATGGTGATGCAAATTCTCTCATCGATGAAAACGTACCTGCAATAAAGTCATTCATTAAACCATCTTCATCCGTTCTACCATCCGCAACGGCATTTATTATAGTTTGCACAGGTCTTAATAAAGTATCATATGCATTAGCATGACTAAAATCTACATATTGAAAAGATCCGTCTTTGTTTTTTATTGGTAACAACGTTGAGTTTTTAGACCACTGAGCCACATATCTTCTGATTGATTCTCTTTCTTCATCAGTAACATCGTAGATAGCTTGAAAAGCTTTTTGTGTAGCATATGGCACAGCTGCAACCGTAGTGCCAAAACCAAATAATCTTGTGTATCCTATTGCTTCAAAGGGTTTTATTTTTTTATTATCAGGTGTAACAAATTCTTCATTTATTTCTCTTAAACCACGTCTTACAATATTTGTACCTGTTCTAACTATCTCTGCAGGAAACGATACAAAATTACCAATAGGTAATTTTCGTAGTGACTTAACAAAATCAGATACGTAATCATAGTTTGGTATATTATTTTTAACAATGTCAGCAGCTTCTTGTTTAAAAAATTGTTCATCTACAGCAATATCAATACCGTTTCTATTTACTGTCATCCCTCTTGTTATACCTTTGTTTGCAAAAGCTTTTTCTAATCTTGTTTTTTCCATAGCCCATGACGCTATTTTCCAGAAGTCATCTTCAGCTGTATACAAATCTTGGGACACAGACTTTAATTTTGATAATGGTTTTAACAATAATCTAAGGCCTCTATCTGATGTCATAGTCTCACCGAAGTTTACGTCCTCAAGCAATCTAGTTAAGTCTCCTAATCTTACGTTAGAGTTTACAACACCAAGTTTTAATAATTCTTCATACAAATCATTTTGTTGTCTTGTGCCTTTTAATGGTGTTTGCAATGCTTGGTATGCTGTAGTAATTGCTTCTTTATTTGGTATGATACCATTAGCTGTAGCAAACGCACCAGCAGATACAAAGTTTCTAACGTGTGTTACCGGTGATAGAATTGTTTTAGCTATCTGTGACAAACCTTTTGGATATAGTATAAGACTCTGATACAGTTGACCTAACATACCTGCTTTATCAAAAGCAAGAGACGTACCTTCTAATGCTTCAGCCATACCTTTTGTTGAGTATAGTTCATTAAGGGGATTTACAGACCCACCTTTAGCTGCAACACTAAGAGTCTTAGCTTGATCAATTCTTATTTGTTGATAGTCATCACCAAATACAAGTCTTGCCTCATCTGCAGTTTTTGTAAACATAGGTTTTTGTCCTGCAGCTACAAGTTCTTCATTTTTTTTTACTAAATCTTGAAAGAATAAATTTCTTCTTGTGATCATAGATAGTTTGGCTGTGCCACCTAATATAGTTTGCATAGGATTTTGTTGTTTACCTAAAAGTTTTTCAAATACTTTTCTATCCGCTTCTTTAATTGCACCTGCAGAAACTAATGCAGATCCTCTAGCTGTTACTACCTCATCTAGTGTAGTTCTGTTTACAAAAAACGAAGGCACTTCAAAGATAGCATCAGAAGGTTTATCCATTCTAATACCTTTTGGTAGTCTTGCAGTTTTCAATACCCTTGTTACAGCTTGCTCTGCCTGAAGATCTGTCATCTCTTCACCAGCTTCTTTTGCACTAGACTTAAATACTTCTTTAGCTTCATCAATTGATTCTTTTACAGGTTTATATCTTACCCACGGAAAGATACTTTGATTTTGAAATATGTCATATGTAGAACCAATATAGTTTTTAAACTTGTTACCAAATAAAGTTTTAAATTCTTGTATTTCATTTTGTCCTAATGATCTTCCTAACTTAGAAAATAAATCTGACCATCTTGTTCTAATGGAAGATAAGCTAGCAAGTATATCTGTAATAACTTGATCATCTACTCTCATACCTTTTAATTCTTTTATTAATGCACCTTTCTTTGCTTCGTCTAGTTTACCAAATGTTGCAACACCGAGATCATCTAGTTTAGGATCACCAGATAATAATAAATTATTTATCTTTGTTAACATTTGTTTTCTTTTTGCAGCGTCACCTTGATTTAAAACTGTTCTTACCGGTGGAAATATTTTATCTATTGCTTGATCTAATTCTCTAGATATATTTCTTGCACCTGATGCATCTGCAGCTCTTTCACCAACAGATGTTCTTTCTATATCAAAAAATTCTTGAGTCTTACCGCTTCGTGCCCTGAACCCTGATGCAACCTTATCTATAAATGCATCTAATTTAGAGTTGGCTACATCTAATTGTTTGTTTCTATCAGTTAGTCGTTTAACAACTTTACCTGTACCACCTATAATACCTGTAAATAGTGCACCCTCGACACCAAACTTAACTCTGTTTAATAGTTCTCTAGTTGGATCGTCATCAGAAGATCTATCTATTTTAGTTGGACCACCGACAAAATCTCCAAACGTACCAATCTTTTCTACATCACCAACAAACACAGCTTCAGCAACACCGCCACCTAATGCACCTGCAATAAATTTATTTGTTTTACCTTTTGCGTTTAGTTTTGTAGCTTTATCTACACCTTTTAAAAGATTAGGGTTTGTTGTTTTAAAATATTTATTATTTCTACTTGCACGCATTGCATCATCTGCAAGTTGCGCACCTATTTTCATACCTTTGACTGCAGGTATACCTATATTTACTAATGCTTCAGTTATTTTACCGGCAGCTGTAGCTTCTGCTTTTTCATCAAACTCTGTAAGATCATCAAAAAATTGTTCTACCTCTGCTGCATATCTTGTGCCTGCACCAAGATCTATAAGCGTTGCACCTAAAGAAAAGAAACCTTTTGGTATACCAATAATACCAGATGCTACACCAGACAACACTGATTCTATTGTGCTTACTTTGTTAAAACCACGATCTTTATTTCCTAATATTTCTGAGGGAAGAGCCATTAGTTACTCCTATAATACAAATTGAAGTTCGCCGTCGTCTGTTACTCTGAGTATGTTTTCACCTACAATATAATCACCCGGAGTTATTGTTTGTCCTTTTTCAATTGCAGGTGCTACTATTTCTTCGTTGAAGAAATCAGCTGCCGTTTTGTTAGGATTGTCTTTAAAATAATTCTGAACAGTTTTATCTGAAATAATTTCTTTAATATTACTAGCGTTTCCAGTTTGAGCAGCTACTTTAAATAAATCTTGACCTGATACTACCTGACCTTTTGATTTTCTATCATTTATAATTTGCTGCATAGTACCACCAGCCATATCAGATTTTGTTTTATCTATAACTGTTCTTTTATACTCTGCATCTAATGCATTTTTACCTTGGTTAATATCTTTTTGTATCTCACCTTTAAGTATTGCAGCATCGATTTGTCGTTTCATGTCTGTAGATCTATCTAAGTTTTTAGAAATAGCGCTTATAATTTTATTTTGTAATGTACCAGATTTAATAGATCCTTTAAGATCTCCGCCTTCTTCTTGAATAGCTCTACTTGCATCAATTAATGAGTCATACGCAGCACCTTTTTGCATCTTATCAATACCCATAAGTTTGTAGTATCTTTGTCTATTTGCTTCTATCTCTGCATCTCTATCTATTGTAGACGTAGTTCCAGTTCCAGTCCCAGTCTTTGATCCTTTTGGTATAACCGGTAATTTGTTAGGTGCATTTGGATCAACGCTTTTATCTTTATCAGAACCAAATAACCCTGTAACTTTTTTAGCAAGATTTTTATAACTCTCTGGAGTTAGAGCTGATGCTATTGCAGGAATAGCTTTTTGACCAACCTCGACGGCAGTACCTACTGCAGCAGGAGCATAAAATAAACCTGCTCCTGTAAGAAGTTTATTATCTCTTACAAATCTGCCAGCTCTTTCCATTCTAGGCGTTCTAAATATAGGTCCTTGTTGCCCGAAAGGAGGTTTTCTAAATTTAGGCATATTGCTTATTCTATTACTAATAAATTTTTGAGCCGGACGGAGAGCATATTTCTTAGCAATATTTGTAAAGAAGCCAGCTTTTTTAGCAGGGTTTAAAATATTTATAGGTTTTTTAGATATATTAGTTACAGTTTGTTTTCCTGCTTGTTTGACTGCATCAAGTAAACTTAAATTCCGTCTAATCATATTTTCAGAATATAGTCCTCTACCACCTTGAGTAGGAAACATAGGATCACCTACAAGAGCAGCTTTTCTGTCTTTCATACCAGACATAATACCCTCTTTAATAGGGCCACCGTTTCTAAACATAGGTCTATTTAATGGTTTCATTTTTTCCTCTTCATTGCTTTGCCAAATCCACGTTTAGCAACTCCGCATCCTCTAACTCTACCACCATCTTTCATACCTAAAAGAGGTAATAAGTTTGATAAAAATTCTATTCCACCACCTGTAACGGCAGTTCCAGCTGCATATTTAGCACCGGTTTTAATTTTACTTCCTAGTGTTGATTTGTTCTTAGCCATTATCTACCACTACCGTATAGCTTACCAAATATACCAGCAATTCCTGTTGCTGTGCTTAATCCTGTAGCAAATGGAGAAGCACCACCAGTATCCATTGGTTGAGCTGTTGATCCAAATCCTGCAAGTCTACCAAGACCAGCACCATATTGATCTAATCTTCCGACAGGTTCATAAGCACCTGTTCTTGCAGCTTGCGCATCTGCTTGTAATTGTGACTGTGTAAGTCCTTGTCTAAATGCACCTAGATTACCTAACGCAGAAACATCTTGACCTAACGATCCTCTTTGGAAATTAGATAGACCCATTTGTTGAGATGCTAAATTACCTTGTTGTTGAAATGCATTTTGAGCTAATTGATTAGCTTGTGTAAATCCTTGTTGTTGTAAACTTGCTAGTAATGATGCTCTGTTTCTTAAATTATTAGAATCATATTCTGCCATCTGTACACCTTCTCTACCACCACCAAAAGCTCCAGCAGTAAATGCCTGGTCCCTGATTCCTTGTCTACCCATAGAGGCTTGTCTGTCAAAGTCAGATAATGTTGTGTCAATAACTTGTTGTTGAAAAGGTGACATGAATTGTTGAAACGCTTGTGGTCCAGTCAATCCTGCTTGTTGTGATACAGCACCTTGTGCTGCTGTTAAGAATGGTTGATAAGATCCAACACCTTGTGATGCTAAATTAATAGCTTGTGTTTGCATTGGGTCTTCACCAGCAACAAATTGTCTGCCGGTAAACGTACCTGTATTAATAGGTACTGATGTAGTTGCCGTTAATTGTTTGGCAAAGTCTTTGGCTGTATCTTGTAAATAATCTGGTAATGCCATTATGCTAATCTATTCTCCAATTGTTGTGATTGATCAAACATCTCTTGTGCAGGATTTTCCTCACCTTGAGACTCTTCAGATATAGTACCACCTGATTCTAGATTGTCCATCATGTTTTGCATAACTTCAGCGCCTTTATCTATATCGCCATCGCCTGCATTTCTTACAGCGTCTGCTGTAAATACAAATTCATTCTTGCTAAGTCTAGCTGGCACATCGTCCGCTTTTTCTTCAGCTCCTAGTGGTACAAAACCACCTTCTCTATAATCTTTTTCTAAACCTCCTAGGTCCATTAAACCACCTTCTGCTTTTCTATTTCTTAATGCGTCTGCAATAATTTTATCATCACCACTTGAATACATAGAATCAAAGTTACCCATAAAATCATCAATGTCTTTGCCACCTAGTCTTAATTTTTTAGTAATAATATCAAAAGCCCCTTCATCTAAGGCATTAATTGTATAACTACCATCTGAAGATTTCGTAATATCATAACCTTCTTCAATAAGACCATCCATAACTTTCATAGCTTTAGCTGATTTAGGTGTTATAAAAACATCTTGACCAATAGCTTGTGCTTGTGGTCCTGCATCTGTCATAACATCTGCATCTCTAACAGCAATGTTTACATTTGCGTCATCAAATAATGATCTAACTTTATTTATACCACCTTTTATCGAATTCATAATACCGCCTAATCTAGCTTCAACTCTTGGTGTACTTGGTTGTTGGCTCATTTTATCAAATTGTTCTTTTGCAGCTTTTTCTGCTTCTGCTGGAGACATCCCCATATCTAAAAATTTCTCATAAAGGTTTTGTAAGATCGAATCGTTTTGCATATTAGATGCCATCATAACTCCACCACCATTATCGTAGCCTGCTCTACCGCCATCAGCAGCGTAAAAGTTATCTACAAATTTTGGTTTAGGTAAAAATCTTAAACTTGGATCTTGGTTTTTAGCCATGTTAACAATACTTGCGATACTATCTGGTGTTGTTGAAAATGGTGTATCATCTACAACTTCTTCTTCGTCACCACCCATAAAGAATGGTGCAGCTATACCTGCAGCACCTAATCCTGTAAGTGCGGCTCTACCTAAACTAAACTCTCCAGCTTTATTTCTAACTAATGGTGATAAGAATTTACCCTTATCAAATAAACCACCAATACCAGAACCTAAAGCTTTAAAATTAGAAAGACCTCCAGCACCGCCCATTAAACCACCGGCTAAATAAGCTCCGCCTCCTAATAAAGCAGCTTTACCTATTGGTGATTTAATTACTTTTTTAACAGCACGTTTGGCTTTTCTTACAATCTTACCTAGAAAATAACCTTGTCTAGGTTCCTCTAGTGTCATGATTCCGCCACCGGCACGTAGTTGTCTTTCCATTAATGATCTAGATATTGTCATAATTTAGCCTAAATCCTCTTTGTATCGTGTTTTATTATTATAATCAATCATATATATCGACTAGGTTTGCTAGTCCTCCCATCATGTAAGGTACTCTACCGCCGTAAGCAAATGGACTAGGTCCAGAGTATCCTGCTGCATCACCAGCTCCAGATGTATTAGGATTTCCAGAAACAGCTGTAGATCCTGCACCATCATTTAAACTATCATAAAAATCTTGTTGGTTATTTCCTTGACTCATGATCGAGTCAAAATCTGCTTGTTGAGCAGCTTCTCTTGCTTCTTGTTCTAATTGTTTTTGTTGTTGATCTTTTTGATATTTTAAACTAGCTATAGCAGTAAAAGGATTTAAGAAACCAAGCATCATACCAGCTGTTGTGCCAAACATACCCCTTGTAGTTTTAGGGTTGTTTAAATTATTTAATGCTTCTTGTTCTTCTTCTGTTAAACCTTTTTCTTCTGCTGATAAATTATTTAATCCATAGGCCTCTGTTTCATAATCAAAACTTGGATCTGCCCTACCCGGACCAATAGGTCCACCTCCATCACCACCATCTCCTTGATCAAATGGTAGAATACGTTTTGGAAATAAATTTGCCGTAGTAGTTGCTGTAATTCCACCAGTAGGTATTACTTGTCTAGGCGTGCTTCCAA